>Ga0208297_1000213_pt1 | contig 151122 bp, 140 predicted proteins | sample LMS_cellobiose_e_FD_187367 | JGI IMG/M metagenome (GOLD analysis project Ga0208297, IMG submission 187367) | Rumen-fistulated moose microbial communities from Alaska, USA - LMS_cellobiose_enrichment (SPAdes) (version 2) | ecosystem: Host-associated > Mammals > Digestive system > Stomach >... | reverse complement strand
GATCGTCAGCGTGTCGCCGGTCGGGAGGGTGAAGACCCTGCCGGTGGCGTCCGCCGTCAGCGCCGCGCCGTTGTACGTCGCCGTGTACACTTCCGCGGTGTGCAGCGCGCCGTCGTACTCCCAGCTCTGCGTCGCGGAAGCGATCTCCACTTCCCCGCTCACCGGGTCTGAGTGCAGACGGATGACGGGATACGGGAACGGATAGTTGGACTGCTCCTGATGATCGATGCTCACCCAGGGATTTCCCGGTCCGCCGGTCCCCGGAACAGCCGCGCCCGTATAGTACTCAAGTTCCAGCTCCGTCGCATTCTGAAGAGACAGTCTTTCCATGTCTTCTTCCAGAACGGGTACCGCATATTCGTAATAGTGGCCGCCCTGACTCGTGTTGTTCCTTCCGGTATCCATGATGATATCACCGGAATGCCACTGATTCAGGTCGCGCAGCCACAGCTTGATCAGCGTGCTCCGGCTGATGCTGTCGATCCACTTGCCGATGGACTGACCATGAGAGAGCGCAATGCTGATCTCGTTGTCGTTGTAAGCGGTGGCCGAGGTCTTGATGCTGGCCTTGCCGTCGATCTGCTCGACGCCGACGGCCATATGCTCGATTTTGGCCTCTCCGTTGGCGCCGCCGAAGGCCTCCACGCGGCCGCCGCCCGTCAGCCTGACGCCGGTACCGTAATAGTTGACGCTGCGGGTGCCCGGCGAGCTGTCGGTGATCAGGCTGCCCTCCTCCATCCTGAAAAGAGCGGAGGACCTGCCCACCGCGACGGCGATGGGCAGCACATTGCCCGCCAGATCGTCGTCGGAGCCGTCGTCGACCCGGGTCGCCGCGTTCGCGGAGAAGTTGTCGATCGTTACATTGTGGAAGAGATTGAAGTTCTTGTCGGTGGAATTCTCCACATCGACCAGCACGCCGTCAAATCCGCTTCCGCGCCGGACGGTGACCGGCTGCCCGGCGGGAGATTCGCGCCAGTATTCCGTGCTGCCCGGTCCGTCGTAGGGATCCACCTTGGCCCCGTTATACACCTGCGTGCAGATCGAAAGCGCCTTGTTGTGGTTATAGTTGGCATTGTCGATCGTATAGGTGGCGTCCATGACGAACCGGATGCCCGCGCTCAGATTGTACTGGTCATACGGCTGCGCCCAGCCCAGCTGCTGCGCGGCCCAGGACCAGTCCTTTGTATACCAGTTCTCCCCGTGGGCGCCCGTCGTCCGGTACGCGGCCTCGAGGATCTCCATGATCGTCGTGCCTTCCTGAAGGCTGCAGACGCCGGCCAGCCTGCCCGACGGGATGGCGCCGTTCCAGGGCTGTACAGGATCGGTCGGATCGGGGAATTCCTCATCGCCGGGGAAAACGCCGTCCGGGCGCGGGAGATACTGTCCCGGATGGTCCGGATCGTCGATACAGGTAACGCCGAGCTGGAAGATATCCTCCCCGTTCTCTCCGTAAGGACCGTAGCGGAAGATAAGATAATCGGAAGCGGTATGCGTCCCCTGCGATTTGAAGAAATACGGGATGAACGCATTGTATGTGATGTTGTCGGGGATATTGGCCGGGTTTGTGGGATCATTTGGCCCATTCGACGCCCTGCTTCCTCCGAAGAGCTGCGCGGCGCTGACGCCGACCGGCACCCGGTAGACGATGGTGGTGTTGAGCGTATATCCGTTGATATCGTAAAGGAACTCGTCGAGCTTTATCACCTGACCGCCGACCAGAACGACGGCGACAATGGTGTTCGAGCCCGTAAGGTCATAGACGGGCACCGTTATGTTGAAGCGCTGGGCATACTGACCGCCGTAGTTCAGGACAGCCTGATCCGCCGGCAATCCAACGCCGCTCCAGACGGGCTCTCCGTCGTTGATCTGATAGCCGAACGCATCGATCGGCTCGTCAAAGCCGATCCAGCCCAGGTAGCTGATCGTCTGGAAGTTTCCGCTGGTCCCGTCGATCCTGCGGCCGGGGATGTTGGCGTCCAGCCACTGGGCGGCGTTGCCGTCCGGATTGTTGAGTCTGATGTTGTTGACATACAGGCTGTCGAAGGCCGCGCCGATGAGGCCGCAGTCGGAAAGAATGGACTCGTCGGACTCGTCAAGCCCGCAGAGCTCCTTCAAATAATCCTCCGTGACGCCGAATTTGCTGCACAGCTGCCTGAGCGCATGCTCGCGCCTGGCGGATACGAAGGCGTACATATCCTCCACGCCGGAGTTGTAGCGCTCCCAGGTGATGCCGGTGCCCGGATTCCACCGCCGGATCTGCAGGTCCATGAGCGGCGTCCGCTCCGCCGTCATTTCGTCGAGGGCGGCGGTCAGCTTTTCGGGCGTGTAGATGTCCCTGAGGACGCTGTAGAACCGCGCAAGGAACGCCTCCCGGAACGACTGGTTTGTGATGAGGCTGTTCATGATATTGCCGATCGCGCAGTACGTTGCGTTGATCGCATAGAACGTGTTCGCGGTCTGTGTGGTGTAGGGGTAATAGGATACGCCGAAATCCAGATCGTGGAGCACGAAGTGCCACTTGTCGTCAAAGCCGGAGGGATCGGACGCGCCGGCCTTGTTGCGCCAGATCTTGATGTTGTTCTCCGGCCAGTCGACCGCGTTGAGGAACAAACGGGCCACGTACATGTCTATGAACGAGTCGACGTCCATCTGCGACTCCACGTACGCATAGTTCGACGCGGAAGCCATATTGTGCGTCTTGATGAAATCGACCAGATTGTTGAAGGGAGCCTCATCCCCCGCTTCGCCGTCGTTCACGATCAGAGGCGCGTTCTGGTTGTCGTGGACCTGCGTATAGTCGTTTTCGATCAGGACGACGTTGTCGTCGGTCACGCCGTAGTGCGACTCGAAATAATCCTGGCAATAGCGCTCGCGGGCGTTGTAGCAGCCCCAGAACTCGCCGTTTATGAACACCAAGACGGGCGCCGCCGCGGTCGTATCGATATTCAGCTCCGCGCTGACGCGCTGCTCATAGGAATCCCTCAGCATGGTATAGAGGCAGTCGTTGCCGGAGTTCCTGAGCAGGAGCTTGTTGAAGGTGGTGATCGTCTGCCCGTTGGCGTTTTTGGCTCTCCCGTCAAAGAGATCGTAATACAGCTTGGTCTCTCTGCCGCTGCCGTCCGGGTTGAAATCCTTCTTGTAGTAGACCTTCATGGACTTCATGCCATACCCGGCGGAGCCGTGGCCGTTTATGGCGAACTGGACGTTGGAATAGCCCTGCCGGACGCCGGTTTCGTCAAAGACCTCAAGGATACCTTCCTTGCGCGGGTTGGGATCGTTCGTGGTGGTGTAGTAATTGTTGTAGAAGCCCTCGGGGCCGACGAAATCCGTCTTGTCCATGGAGATGGACATGACCGTCACGCCGTAGTCCGCCATGTCGGGCGAGATGAAATACGTGCTCGTGAATACCTGGGTCGCGTTCTCGCCGTCGGTCGCATAGGCCTTGATGACATGCGCGCCGGGCAGCCGGTCGTCGCTGGGGAGATAGGTATAGAAGGACTCGCCCACCAGCGTCGAGGAAACCCTTCTGAGTTCGGCGTCCAGAAGCGAGGCGACATATGTGGTGGTGCCGTCATAGCCGAGATGCGTCGTGTCATTCAGCCGCATGGCGCCGGTATACAGCTGGGCGCTGGAGGAGGTGGTCGGATCGGAGCCGTCGAGCGTATAGTAGATCTCATAGCCTTCCGCCGCCGTCATGGAGAGGTTGATCGGCTGATCGTAGAAGCCCGGCGCATGGCTGAAGCCGACCTCGTCGATCTTGCAGCTCACGACCTCGCCGGCAGCGCCGGAAGAGGACATGGGAAGGATCTGCTCCAGCTTGATGGAATTGGCCTTGGTGAGGTTCACCAGCTCCCAGCCGCTGTCCTCCTGCAGAGCGGTCCTTACCGCGTACTTCGACTTGGAGATATCGTCCACATAGCCGGTGTCAAAGTAGTAGTTCTCTGCAAAATGATCCTCTGTCATCGCGCAGAAGTAGGATACCGCGCCCGATATCTCCGCAACGGGGGTATTGACATCCAGCACGCGCCCGGCAGGCGCCAGAACGAGGCTGATGTCCTTGTTGCTGACCGTGACGTTCCATACGGCGTCCCAATCCGTCAGCCGTATGACCTCGTTCTCGGTCTTGTAGCTCTTGGACGGTCCGGCGCAGCGGATCAGGTAAAAGCTGCCGGGCGCCATTGTGAAGGGCTCAAACGCAAACGACTGGTAATCCGCGTCTTCATACGCCTTGTAATAAAGCGCAAGACCGTCCAGATCCACAGACGCATGCGACGTGTTGTACAGCTCAAAAAAGCTGTACTCCGTCACGGCGTCATTCTTGCCGCCGGTGCCGAACACGCGGGAAATGACGATCCCGTCGTGATCGGATGAACCCGCGCCGTATACGGTCACACCGCTGAAAAGCGAAGTGATCATCGACGCCATGAGCAGCCATACGAGCAGTTTTCTCAGTTTCATGTTTACCCCTCACATCTGTCTGAATCTCTCACTGTTTTATTGAAGGAACTCCGGTCCGGGAGCCGTCCCGAACGGGATGAACGGCTCTCAATAAAAAGCCGATGTCTGAATAATCCCGGCATTTTACTATAATAGCATTTAATATACTCCGATTTGTGGGAACAATCAATAGGCGACAGAGAAAACAATAAAAAATTTGTTGCTTTGGCACAGTCGTTCTCCAGCCGCCGCGCTGCGCATGAAACGGCGAACGAAACGGCCCCGTGCGAAAAGCACGGGGCCGTTTCGTTCGCCGTTTGCCGGGTCGGGCACGGACAGACGCCCGACTCGTTTTTCGATTCAAAGCGTTCCGGCGCGCGTCCGCCCCTCCGCCGGCGGTTTTCTGTGCGCTACACAAGCGGGATCGCGCGCACGCAGTGCTTCGCCATATCGACATGGCTCCCGTCGAGGAACGTCACGCCCTCGGCGCGGAGCAGCTCGACCTGCCGGTTCGCGCCGCCGAAGGCGAACGCGCTCGACACGCTGCCGTCGCGCATGACGATGCGGTGACAGGGGACGACGCCCGGCTCCGGGTTGACGTGCAGGGCGTAGCCCACCACGCGCGAGAGCCGCCGGCTGCCGACCGCCTCCGCGATCTGTCCGTAGGTCGCGACGCTGCCGCGTGGGACGCGCTTCACCGCCTCATAGATCCGATCAAAGGTCGTCATTCCGCTTCTCCTTTCCCGGCCCGGCCTGCGCCAGCACCAGACTCAGCAGCATCAGCGCCGCGCCGCAGTATCCGGTCGGACGCAGCCGCTCATCCGCGAGAAAATATGCGACGGCGGCGGAAAACACCGGCTCCAGCGTGAAGATCAGCGCGACGCGCGCGGGTTTGGTGTACTTCTGCTGCGTGGTCTGGATGACGAACGAGACGCCCGAGCAGAACACCGCGAGGAACAGCGCCGCGCCCCAGACCTTCGGCGACTGCGGCAGCTGCGGCTGCCCGAAGGCGAGCGACAGCGCAAGGAAGATCGCGCCCGTGACGCCGATCTCCACAACGCTCATGCCGACGGGGTCCACCTCCGGCTTCGCCACCGCGACGTCGGTGAGGATGATGTCGACCGCGTAGCACAGCGCGCAGAGCAGGCAGAGCAGATCGCCGACGGCTAAGTGCAGCCCGTCGCCCAGCGTCAGCAGCGCGAGGCCGACGGTGCAGATCGTCAGCGCGGCGGCGAGCCGCTTCCCCGGCCTCCTGCGGAAGGCGATCAGCTCGATGAGCGGCGTGATGACGACGGCGAGGCAGCAGATAAAACCCGCGTTCGACAGCGAGGTATACATCACCCCGTAGGTCGCGCCCAGATAGACCAGCACCAGCATCACACCCACGACCGCGCCCCATTTGAGCGTTTCGCGCGTCGCGGCGCGCAGGCGCTTCCGGTAGATCGCGCCGAGCGCGGCAAACGCGCTCAGGAAGCGGAAGGCGTTGAGCGTCAGCGCGTCCAGCTCGGCGAGGCACACGCGCGTGAACAGGTACGATATGCTCCAGAACGCCGTCGCCAGCACCAGCAGCAGCTCCGCCCGGCGCTGTTTCGTCATCTCTCTCCCCCCTTTGCGCCGCAGCGGCAGGATGCCGCGCCTCTCCCGAGGGAAAAGGCGCCGGGTTCCGGCCCGTGTTTTCCCCCCGCCGGCCGGCCCGAACGGCTCTCTTTTTGATACATTGATACAAACGGCGAGGTCGGGCCGCCCGTCCGGGCGTCTGACCTCGCCGTCTTTCCGCGCGATCTTCATTCGCGGCGCAGCGGCCGGCCGCCGCGTCACATCAGCTTGATGGTATAGTACACCGCCAGTGCGAACGCCGCGACGCCGAGGGTCCATGCCGCGTAGAACGCGATGCCCGGCGCGAACAGCGCCGCCAGCACCAGCGCGAAGCACAGCGCCGGCACCGCCAGCGTCAGCCGGTAATCCGCGTCCGCGGCGAACACGCGCAGGCCCTTCCACGCGCCGCCGTTCCTTTTCAGCAGCAGCGTTCCGGCAGCCAGCGCGGCGATGCCGAGCAGCGCCAGCACCGCGCAGGCCTTCACCGCCGCCGAGCCGGAGCGGCCGAGCAGCACCAGCGCGCCCAGACCCATGGCAAGCGCCGTCGCCTGGATCGAGAACTCCGCCTGATAGAACAGGTAGATGATGCCGAGGATCAGCAGCACCGGCACGAACACGCACAGGACCGTGACGCTCGTGGGATAGTAGAGCCGCATCGCGAACGAGGTGAACGCGAAAAAGCCGCCGACGAGCGCGAGGACGACGCCGACGCGCCCGAACCGCGCCCTGCGCGCGCGCCGCGCGATCAGCACGACGCCGGCGATGAAGACCGCCAGCGCGATCCAGCGCATCACGCCGAGATAGTCATACCAGCCGACCACCTGCGGGATCGTCCCGCGCGCATAGTAGCGCTCCGCCATCAGCAGATACCATTCCGCAAGAAGCCCCGCGAACAGCAGAAGCACCGCACGGGTCATGCTGCGCTCGCTCTTCCCGCGGCGGGCGGCACTCCTGTTTTTGGAATCCTTTGCCATCTGTGCCCTGTCCTCCGAACACGTTTCAGGATAAGCAGGGACGGTCTTCTCCGTCCACATTAAATGATCGTATCAAAAATTTTCCAGTTTTTCAAGGCAAAATTTGCGATCGGTCAGAAACTTCCCCGCTCCCCGGCTGCGTCTTGCGCGGCGCGCGATTCTGTGTTACAGTTTTGCTGAGAAAGGGGGCGAGCGCTATGGGAGAACAGGCGAAACAGCGCATCGAGCTGATGGACGCCGTGCGCGGCCTGTCGCTGTGCCTCATGGTCATCCACCACTTCCTGTATGACCTTGTGGTCTTCGCCGGCGCGCCGCGGCTGTTGTTCTGGAACCCGGTCTTCGAGACGCTGCACTACTTCTTCGCGGGGCTGTTCATCCTGCTCTCGGGCGTCAGCTCCAATTTCTCGCGCAGCAACGTCAGACGCGGGCTGAAGGCCCTCGCCGTCGCGCTGGCCATCACGGCGGTGACCTGGCTCATGGACATGCCGATCCTCTTCGGCGTGCTGCACCTGCTGGGCACGTGCATGCTGCTCTACGGGCTGACGCAGGTGTTCTGGACCGGGCTGCCCGCATGGGTGATCCCCGCGCTCTCGATCGCCGGGATCCTCGCGACGGCGAAGCTGGCCGACGGCTGGCCGACCGCGACGCCGCATCTGTGGATATTCGGCCTGACCACGCCGGACTTCGCGTCCGCGGACTATTTCCCGCTGCTGCCGTGGATGTTCGTGTTCCTGCTGGGGACCTGGGCGGGCCGATACGTCCGCGAGGGGCGGCTGCCCCGGTGGTTCTATGAGACGAGATCGCCCGTTCTCGCCGCCGTCGGGCGGAAGAGCTTGCTGATCTACGTCGTTCACCAGCCCGTGCTGTACGGCCTGACGATGCTCGGGCTGCGGATATTTGCCAAAAACTAGGAGGGTTCATCATGGCGCAGATACAAGTGAAAAAACTGGACGGGCGCGCGGTCCTGCCGACTTCCGGCTCGCGGTACGCGGCGGGGTACGACCTTTACGCCTGTCTGGACGGCGAAGTGACCATCCCGCCGCATCAGACGCAGATGATCCGCACCGGCCTCGCCGCCGCGCTGCCGGAGGGCACCTTCGGCGCTGTCTTCGCGCGCAGCGGCCTCGCCGCAAGAGAGGGGCTGCGCCCCGCGAACTGCGTCGGCGTGATCGACAGCGATTACCGCGGCGAGCTGATGGTCGCGCTCCACAACGACGGCCCGACCGAACGGACCGTCCGCCACGGCGAGCGCATCGCGCAGCTCGTGCTGCTGCCGTACCTCCCGATGGAATTCGAGGCGGTCGAAGCGCTCCCCGAGACCGCACGCGGCGCGGGCGGCTTCGGCTCGACCGGGACATGAAAATCCGCTTGTCCGAGAGGGAGGCCGCATAAGGCCGCATCTGCAAAGCAGGGAAAGGCGCATCCTTTTCGGAGGCTGCGCCGTTTTTGCAGCGTCTGAGACCGGAGCCTCTTTCGCGCAAGGATATCCTCACGATATTATATAAACGCGCATAACGTATACCTTCAGGTTGAAAAACGACGGACAGCATGATAGTATGTGAACAAGATTTGCGAAAGGGAGGCGTTCTCCATGAACGAAGGGCAAAACACACCGTCAGAGCAGCAAAGCGAAGCGTACGCAAAGAAGGCGCTGCGTGCAAAGAACAGATTTCCCACCGTCAGGCTCGGCGCCGTGATCCGCTGGGCAGTCATCTTCATCCTGTTCCTGCTCGTCACAAATCCCGGTCTGATCCCATTCCTGCCGCAGAGCGCGAAAGATTCGGTGCGTGGAACCTGGCAGCGCATCTTTGGCGACGTCGGCAAGATCGCCGACACCTTCGCTTTGAACTGGGCGACGGTCTTTCAGGTGATTGCAATTATCCTGATGATGATCCTCGTCACCGCACTGTTGCGCTTTATCGTGCAGCACATTCACGCAAAGAATCCCAAGGCGAAGAGCCTTCTCTCCCTGATCAACAGCGCCCTGAGCTACCTCGCCGCGATCATCGGCTTTTTCTGGTGCCTGTCCGCGCTCGGCGTAAATCTCACGGCCATCCTCGCCAGCGTTGGGGTTTTGGCTTTGATCATCGGCTTCGGCGCGCAGAGTCTGGTGGAAGACCTCGTGACTGGTATTTTCCTCGTCTTTGAGGACGAGTTCAACGTCGGGGACATCATCGAGGCGGACGGCTTCCGCGGGACGGTGGAGAGCATCGGCATCCGCGTCACCTGCCTGCGTGACCTCGGCGGGAACGTCAAGGTCATCAACAACTCAGACCTGCGCAACGTCATCAACCGCTCCGATCAGGCAAGCTGGGCTGCTGCGACGGTCTCTGTGGCGTACGGAACGAAGATCGCTGAGTTGGAGCCGAAGCTCGCGGAGTTCATGCCGAAGATCCGGGAGAAGTATCCGGACGTCTTTCTGGAGGATCCGCAGTACTCCGGCGTACAGGAGCTCGCGGACAGCGGCATCGTCCTGAAATTCGGCGGCAGGGTGAACGAGAAGGACATTTACTCCGCTCCCCGTATTCTGAACAGGGAGCTGCTGGTCTTCTTTGACAGCATCGGCGTGCAGATTCCGTTCCCGCAGGTCGTCGTTCATCGTTCGGAGGATTGATCCATGGCGGAGTTCAGCGGTTTGCCGCCGGAAGGGCGGCTGCCGGAAGAAATCGCGGCTCCGGCTCCCGGTATCTATCCCCCGCCCGAAGAAGGAGCCGCCGGAACTGCCGCGGGCGGCAGGTCGGAGCGCAGGCGCAGAGTAAGAGATGCGCGGCAAAGGTCGAAAAGCGCTCTGCTGCTTGCGGCTGCTGGGGTTACGCTCTGCGGCATGATCTATACCGCGCCGATGAAACCCGCCGCAGCGGTGGAGCCGCCTGCGGAACCGGTCGCTATGGAACCGGCCGCAGAGCCTGCGCCGACGGAACCGGAGCCTGTCGCTCTCACCGCAGCGGAACGCCTCGTGGAAATCGGCACGTGGAAAAACAGCGCCGAGAGCGAGTGGGTGCACTTCAACGCAGACAGCACCGGCTGGTGGTACGACGGGACGTATTTCGGGCGTATGGTCTGGGAGGAGAACGCGGACGGCGGCATCAGCTATGAGGCCTCTATCGCCTATATCGGCCCGGGAGAGGCGTTTTATGACCGTGGTTCTTTCCCTGAGAAAGAGGGCGACACCATACACCACACAAAATCGAGCGGCAGCATCGAATTGCCTTCGGATGAGGATCGCTTCAGCTGCCCGGGCCTGTTGTTCGGAGAAGGAAGCTATCTTCCGGACGATATTGCCATCGACGCTTCCGTTATGGACGGGATCTGCGGGAAAAGCGCCGCGGAGCTGGTATCCGGCACGGTGTGGCATGTGACTCAAACCAGCGATCTGGGGATACCGTACGCGCCCTCGGAAGGCAAAATGCCATATACGGACCAGGTATACGTGCAGAGCATTGATTTTTCCGCAGGCATCCTCCGCCTGACCACGAGGGACGGCGGACTCCTGGATCATGTATTCGTAACGGAGGACGACAGACATGTGCCGGCAGACGATCCTGCGCGCACATTGGACATTTCCTTCGGGCCCATCGAGGATGAGGAAAAAAACGCCCCGGCATACGTTTTCCTTCCTGTTGAAGCGATCTATGACTATTACGCAGACTATGTGCCCGGAGACACAGAGTACAACAATTTGCATTTGCTCTTTGGAAGAGGTTTCAATCCCGATTCGATTTTTGTCCGTCTGCTCTTTACGGCCTCCGGTTTTCGTCTCGGAGTGCCCGCCATCGACTTGTATCCGAACAACTACACGATCCTCGCTCCGGATTAGGATCGTACAAAGCCCTTCTTTGCTTCGACGGCATCCCTGCATGACCCGGATCCCGATCTGCCGAATGTGCAGACACGAGAAAACGCCCGGAAAAGCCATCTGGCTTTTCCGGGCGTTTTTCTGCTTCTGTACGGACAAACCGCGCGGCAGGCTACGGGAGGAAGCCCCCGTCGGCGGTCAGCACCTGACCGGTGATGAAGCCCGCCTCGTCGGAGGCGAGGAACGCCACCGCCGCGGCGATATCCTCCGGCGTGCCGAGACGGCCGAGCGGCGTCTGCGCCGCCAGCTCGCGGAGCGTCTCGCCGCCGAGCACCTTCACCATGTCGGTGTCGATGACGCCGGGCGCGACGCAGTTGACGCGGATGCCCGACGGTGCCAGCTCCATCGCGAGCGAGCGCGTCAGCCCGATGATGGCGTGCTTGGTGCAGGAATACGTCACCTCGCAGCTTGCGCCGTGCTGGCCCCAGATGGAGGAGATGTTCACGATGCAGCCCGCCTTTTCATGGATCATATGCGGCAGCACCGCCTGGATCGTGTGGCGCATGCCGTTGAGGTTTACGGCGAAATAGCGCTCCCACATCTCGTCCGTCACGTCCTGAAAGAGGGCCTGCCCCGCGACGCCGGCGTTGTTCACCAGCAGCGTGACCGGGCCGAACATGTCCTCGACGCGGCGCACCATCGCGTCCACCTCGGCGCGGACGGCGACGTCCGCCCGGATCGCGAGCGCCTCGCAGCCTGCGGCGCGCAGCGCCGCGATGAGCTCGTCCGCCTTGTCCTGCCGCTCGTGATAGTTGACGCCGACGGCATAGCCCGCCTTTGCCAGCCGCGCGGCGACGGCGCGGCCGATGCCGCGCGAAGCGCCCGTGACGAGCGCGACCCTTCGATTCATGCTTCCTCCTCCGTGCGTATCGCGATGCTGAGCCGATGCTCGTCCGCCGCGCCGCCGAACGTCAGCGCGTAGCGCAGGTCGATCAGCCCGCCGTCCTCGTCCAGCTCTGTCCGCAGCGCGTGCGTCGTCACCTCCGCCGGAAAGCTTCCGTGCGGCGTTTCATAGAATGCGCTGTGCGTCTGCCCCGCCGCGAAGCGGAAAGCGCAGCGCACCGCACCCGTGCGCGTCAGCACGGCGGACCCGTCCGGCAGCAGCGCAAGCGCCGTCGTGACGCGCCCGAGGCCCAGAGCCTCCGGCTCGTCGTAAATCAGGCAGGCTCCGGCATCCGTCCGCTCCAGAACGCCGCGGACGGCGTACGCCTCGCCGGCGCCGCGCATGGTGATGGTCACATTCTGCTTCATGCGAAAATTATACTACGCCTTCCCCTTTTTTCCTATAGCTTTTTCGAAAAAATCTGCTATAATGTTATCGGTCAATCCGCTTTTGAAGGAGGCGCGCGTATGGAACTCAAGCTGACGGATAAGCAATTCCGCCGTCTTCTCGATCTTGTTTACATCGGAAACTGGGTCATCAACTCCACCCGTGGGGACGACCGCATCCGCGACTATGACGACGTGGAAACGGCGGTCTTTTCCCATTGCCTCGATCAGGGCATGATCTCGCTGGTCGAGTCCTACAAGGGCGAGCTGATCCCCTCCCGCAAGTTTGCGGACGGCGGCATCCACGAGGCGATCATGGCCTATGAGGACGCGATGTTTTTTGAGATCCTGGCGCAGGAGCTGGCGCTGCGGGACATGGACAGCGACTCTCCGACGCCTGACAACTACGACGAGCTCTGCGAACGCATGGACGAGTACCTCGGCGAGTTCGAGGAGCACGGCACAGACAACATCACGGTGGAGATGTAGGCGTGCAGACGCCGCGCGGCGGCAAATCTTCCGTCCCGCATACAGGATACAAGCCGTCGATCCCGCGGTCGGGAGCCTTCCGGCAGAGCCCGGATGCTCCGGATCGCGGCTTTTTTCGTCTTTTCCCGCCGGAGCGGCGCGCGGCCGGAGCGCGCGGCCCCGGCCGTTTCGCTTGACATCCCGCGAAACGGTGATAAGATGAAATGTAATCGCAGTAATTTGGAGGAGTATCGTCATGATCCATAATGCAATGCAGAATCGCTGGCTGCGGCTGCTGCTGGGCGTGCTGGGCACGTTCATCAGTGCGGTCGGCGTCAACTATTTCATCGTCCCGATGGGGCTCTACAGCGGCGGCATCCTCGGCGTGAGCCAGCTGCTGCGCACGCTGATCGCGCGGGGCGTCTCACTGCCGGCGGGCCTCGATCTCTCCGGCGCGCTGTATCTGCTGCTGAACCTGCCTCTGCTCCTGCTGGCCTGGCGCGCGCTGGGGCGCGTGTTCGTCATCCGCACGCTGATCTGCACGATCAGCTCCTCTTTCTTCCTCAGCATCCTGTCCGCGCCGGCGACGCCGCTCCTTGAGGAGCGCCTCGCCTGCTGTCTGGTGGGCGGCATCATCAGCGGCTTCGGGTTTGGCCTGACGCTGACCTGCGGCTGCTCGAGCGGTGGGCTCGACATCCTGGGCCTCTGGCTCACCAAGCGCGGCAGCCACTTCACCGTCGGACGCTTCTCGATCGGCTTCAACGCCGTGCTGTACGCGATCTGCGCGCTGATCTTCGACCTGCCCACGGTGCTCTACTCCCTGATCTACAACATCCTCTCCATGTTCATGGTGGACCGCGCGCACCAGCAGGGCATCAACGTGCAGGTGTTCATCTTCACCCGCGACGAGAGTTCCGAGCTGCCGCAGCACATCATGCAGGGCCTCGGGCGCGGCGTGACCTACTGGGAGGGCTTGGGCGCCTACACGGGCAAGCCCATCCGCGTCATGTGCGTCGCCATCTCCAAGTTTGAGGAGGAGGACCTGCGCCGCATCGTGCGCGGCATGGATCCCCACGCCTTCTTCATCGTCCATGAGGGCGTGCGCATCGAAGGCAACTTCATCCGCAAGATCTCATGAGCACGGAGCTGCACACGATCAGGGTGATCGCTCGCATCGAGAGCGATTTCCCGTCCAAATTCGGCGTGCCGCGGCAGAGCGGGCTCGTGCCGGAGCTGCGCGCGCGCGTCGTCTTCGAGCCGGAGTACCGGAACCCGGACGCGCTGCGCGGCATCGAGGGCTTCTCGCGCCTGTGGCTCATCTGGCAGTTCTCGGAGTCGGTGCTCGACGAATGGCGGCCCACCGTGCGCCCGCCGCGCCTCGGCGGGAACACGCGCATGGGCGTGTTCGCCACGCGCTCGCCGTTCCGCCCGAACCCGCTGGGTCTCTCCTGCGTCAGGCTGGAGGCGGTCGAGTGGGACGCGCCGGACGGTCCGGCCCTGCTGGTATCCGGCGCGGACCTGATGGACGGCACGCCGATCTACGACGTCAAGCCCTACGCGCCCTATGCCGACGCGTTTCCCGACGCGCGGGGCGGCTTCGCCTCCGCGCGCCCGGAGACGGTGGAGGTGGTCTTCCCGCCGGAGCTGCTCGCACGCGTGGATGAGGACAGGCGCGCAGCGCTGCTCGGCGTGCTCGCGCACGACCCGCGCCCGCGCTATCAGGACGATCCGGCGCGCGTGTACGGCATGGCCTTCGGCGCGTGGGAGATCAAATTCCGCGCCGCGGACGGGGTCCTGACCGTCGTGGATGTGGAAAATCGGGGCGGCTGAAGAAGGAACAAACATGGAACAGCAGCTTGCGGAGGCGGTTTTCCGCCGATACTGCGCGGAAGACGTCCTGCGCGTCACGGAGCTTCGCGGAGGGAAGATCAACCGCACCTTCCGGGTGGAGACCCACGCCGGGACCTATATCTGCCAGAGGCTCAGCCGCGCCGCCTTTTCCGGCGCGGCCGACGCCATCGAGCACAATTATCTGCGCTACCGGGACGCCTGCGCCGCGGCCCGGGACGCGCTCGGGGCGTGGGAAGCGCCCCAATGGATGCGCACCGGAGAGGGGCGCATCTTTTTCACCGACCGCGGCGGCGGCGGCTGGCGCGTGTACCCGATGATCCGGGGGCGGGTCTTTGCCTCCGCCGACGAGCTGCCGGACGGCGGACTTTCGGAGTTCGCCCGCGGGCTTGCCGCCCTGCATTTCGTTCTGGATCGCTTCGCGGGGCGGCCCGAAACCGTGATCGGGCGGTTCCACGATCTGGACTTCTACTGCGGCGAGTACCTGTCGATCCGCAGCGGAGAACGGGCGGACGCGGCGGTGAACGCTTACATCGACGAGCAGATGGAGTTCTTCTCCCGCGCGCTCCCGGTCCGGCAGGACGCGGTGATCCACGCCGACACCCGGCTCGCCAACGCCGTCTTCGCGCCGGACGGGCGGGTGACCGCGTTCATCGACATCGACACCTTTTCGACGGGGAGCCGGCTCATCGACCTGGCGGACAGCATCCGTTCCGTCGCGGGCGCGGGTGAGGCGGCGCCGCTCGACCCGCAAAGCGTGCGGTTCCGAAAGGAGCGCTGCGACGAGTTCGTGTCCGCGTATCTCTCCTCGCCGTTCTGCGGCCTCGCCGCGGGGGAGGCCGCCTGCATCCCGCAGTATCTGCTCCGCGTCACCTTCGAGCTGGGCGTCCGGTATTATACGGATTACCTGCGGGGCAATCCGTACTTCCGCACGGAGCGGCCGGAGGACACGCTCCGTCAGGCGCGAGGTCAGTTCGCCCTGCTGGAGGAAATGCGCCGGCACTTCTGAGGCTGCTTTTTATCGAGAAAACCACAGGGGGAAGCGGTTGCGCTTCCCCTCGTTTTATGGTATGATCGCCAGGATCATGCCAAGGAGACTGCGCATATGAGAGAACACATCGACCTGAACCGCGGCTGGCTGTTCAGCGAGGATTTCAACGACTTCAGCCATCCCGTCACCGTCTCGCTGCCGCACACCTGCTGCGAGACGCCCTACGACTACTTCGACGAGAGCGTGTACCAGATGGTCTGCGGCTACCGCAGGACGCTCGCCGTCCCCGCCGAATGGGCGGGCCGGCGCGTGTTTCTCTGCGTCGGCGCGGCGGGCCACAGCGCGGAGGTCTTTGTGGACGGCGTCAGGCTCGCGGAGCACCGCTGCGGCTATACGGCGTTCCGCGCGGAGCTGACCGATGCGCTGACGCCGGGCAAGCCGGCGGAGCTGAGCATCCGCGTCGATTCCCGCGAGACGCAGGACATCCCGCCGTTCGGCCACGTCATCGACTATATGACCTACGGCGGGCTTTACCGCGAGGTGTGGCTCGAGGTCACGGAGCCGACCTGCCTTGAAGATATCTTTGTGCGCCCCGGAGCGGACGGCGCGCTGCGCGGCACGGTGACGCTCGGCGGCGAGGTCCGCGCGGGGATGACGCTCCGTCAGCGCGCAGAGACAGGCGAGGCGCGCACTCCCGTCTCCGGTACAGAGACGGACTTCTTCCTCCATGTCCCGGACGCGAAGCGCTGGGATATCGACGAGCCGAACCTCTATACGCTCGTCACCGAGCTGTGGGAGGGCGACTCGCTGCTCGACCGCGTCGAGACGCGCTTCGGCTTCCGCGAGGCGGAGTTCCGCGCGGACGGCTTCTATCTCAACGGGCGAAAGGTCAGGCTCGTCGGGCTCAACCGCCACCAGAGCTTCCCCTACGTCGGCTACGCGATGCCCGCGTCGATGCAGCGCTATGACGCGGATATCCTGAAAAACGAGCTGGGCTGCAACGCCGTGCGCACCTCGCACTACCCGCAGTCGCCGCACTTCATCGACCGCTGCGACGAGCTGGGTCTGCTGGTCTTCACCGAGACGCCCGGCTGGCAGCATCTGGGCGGCGCGGCGTGGAAGGAGCAGGTCGTGCGCAACACGGAGGATATGGTGCGGCAGTACCGCAACCACCCCTCCGTCATCCTCTGGGGCGTGCGCGTCAACGAGTCGCAGGACGACGACGAGCTCTACCGCCGCACGAACGCCGCCGCCCACGCGCTCGATCCGACGCGGCCCACCGGCGGCGTGCGCTATCTCAAGCGAAGCAGCCTGCTCGAGGACGTCTACACCTACAACGACTTCGTCCACAGCGGCGGCAACCGCGGCTGCGACAAAAAGGCGGACGTCACCTCCGATCCGGAGCGGCCCTACCTCATCAGCGAATACAACGGGCACATGTACCCGACCAAGACCTACGACAGCGAGGCGCACCGCCTCGAGCACGCCCTGCGCCACGCCAACGTGCTCGACGCCGTGGCGGCGGAGGACGACATCGCGGGCAGCTTCGGCTGGTGCATGTTCGACTACAACACCCACCGCGACTTCGGCAGCGGCGACCGCGTCTGCTACCACGGCGTGACGGACATGTTCCGCAACCCCAAGCTCGCCGCGAACGTCTACGCCGCGCGGCGCAAGGCGCCGCTGCTGGAGCTCAGCTCGACCTTCGACATCGGCGAGCATCCCGCGAGCTGCCGCGGGCGCGTGCTGGCGTTCACCAACGCCGACGAGCTGCGGATGTACAAAAACGGCGTGTTCCTGCGCAGCTACACCCACGCGGACAGCGCCTACGCGCACATGACCAACCCGCCCATCGAGATCGACGACTTTGTCGGCGATCGGCTCGCGGAGGGCGAGGGCTTTGCGCCCGAGCAGGCGCAGCTGATCCGGGAGCTGCTGAACCACGCGGCGCGCTTCGGCATGGACCGGCTGACGCCGGAGCTTCTGGAAAAAGCGGAAACGCTCCGCTCGCGCTGGCACATGGGACCGGACGAGCTCGCCCGGCTCTACGCCAGGTACGTGAGCAACTGGGGCGCGGCGGCGATGGAGTTCCGCTTTGAGGCGGTCAGGGACGGCGCGGTCGTCGCGGAGCTCGTGCGCGCGCCCGCGACGGCGCGGCGGCTCCGCGCGCGCGTGTCGCACACCGCGCTCACCGAGGGCGCGACCTGGGACGCCGCGGCGATCCGCCTCGCGCTGGTCGATCAGAACGGCTGCGTCCTGCCCTTCGCGCAGGAGGCGGTGAGTCTGAGCGCCGAGGGGCCGATCGAGATCGTCGGCCCGCGCCTCGCGATGCTGCGCGGCGGCCTCGGCGGGACGTATGTGAAAACCGTCGGCAGGGCCGGCGGCGCGGCGCTGACGCTCTCCTGCGAGGGCGCGGAGCCGGTGCGGATCGAGTTCACGGTCACGGTCGGAGCCTGAGCCGCCGCGCGGACCATCCCGCACGTCAACAGAAAAACACCCTGCCCGCGGACCGCGGGCAGGGTGTTTTCAGTTCTGTATGATCCGGTCTGCTTATCCGGCGCTCAATAGCTGCCGAGGTCGGCGGCCTTGTCGGCGTTCTCGCTGGCGCCGAACGCATAGTCGTTGCCGGGGAGGACGGCGTTGAGGATCACGCCCGCGATGGCGGCGATGGCCATGCCGGTCAGGGCCACCTCGGTCCCGCCGATGTTGAACGTCACGGCGTTGATGCCGAGGCCGCTGACGAAGATCACCGCCGCGATGACGAGGTTGCGGGACTTGGTGAGGTCGACGCGGTTCTCGACGATGTTGCGCACGCCGACCGCCGCGATCATGCCGTAGAGGATGAAGCTGATGCCGCCGATGACTGCGGCGGGAACGGAGGTCACGAGCGCGTCAAACTTCGGAGAGAAGGACAGGACGATGGCGAAGTACGCGGCGAGGCGCACGACGCGCGGGTCATAGACCTTGGAGAGCACCAGAACGCCGGTGTTCTCGCCGTAGGTCGTGTTCGGGGGGCCGCCGAAGAGGCCGGCAAACGCGGTGGCAAGGCCGTCGCCCATCAGGGTGCGGTGCAGGCCGGGATCGGAGATGAAGTTGTTGCCGGTGGTGGAGGAGATGGCGGACACGTCGCCGATGTGCTCCATCATCGCGGCGATCGCAAGAGGAGCCATGATGAGGATGGCGGAGAGGTCAAACTTCGCAAAGGTGAACTTCTGGAGTCCGACGAGGCTCGCGGTCTGCACGGCGGAGGCGTCCATATTGCCCGTGAGCGCCGCGATGATGCAGCCGCCGACGACGCCGAGCAGGATCGGGATGATCTTGACCATGCCCTTGCCCCAGATGTTGAAGATGATGACGATCGCGATGGAGGCCAGCGCGATGCCCCAGTTCTGGCTGGCGTTGTCCACGGCGGAACCGGCGAGATGCAGTCCGACGAGGATGATGATCGGGCCGGTGACGATGGGCGGGAACCAGCGCATGACCTTCCACGCGCCGATCAGGCGGAACAGCAGCGCGAGCACAAGGTACAGCAGACCCGCGACCACCACGCCGCCGAGCGCGTAGGCGAGCTTCGTCTCGGGATCGACGCCCTCGTAGATGGGCAGCGACGAGACCATCTGGAAACCGCCGAGATAAGCAAAGGACGAGCCGAGGAACGCGGGCACCTTGAACTTTGTGCAGACGTGGAACAGCAGCGTGCCGAGACCTGCCATCAGCAGCGTGGTCTGCACGGTCATCGGCAGACCGTAGGCGCCGCTGATGATGATGGGAACGACCACCGTCGCGCCGAACATGGCGCACAGGTGCTGCAGGCCGAGGATGAGCATGCGGGGCACGCCCAGCTCACGCGCGTCGTAAATGGCTTCCTGACCGAGTTCTTTTTTCATGGAATGTTTTCTCCTCCTCTTGAATATCTATTTGTAAAATTCATTTACAAGCGAGCAAAAAAATATCGCCGGTAAAGCGATTACCGACGAATGGAAACAGCGAAAGAAGAGACGGTCCGGGAAGAAAAGAAAACACCGACCGTGTGAGCTTCGCTTTGCGTCATGTTCCGCAGAAGCATCCCGGCATCCTCCCTCGCTGGATTTTTTCTTCCAATAGAATATCGAATGCATCCGTAAAATGCAAGATGGGATTTTATCCAAGAAACGCCGAAAAAACGGCGCAGGGCATTGTCGGAACGAACAAAGATCGCCTGCAATGCGGCAAAACCGCTAAAATTTAATTTGAAAAGCAAATAGGCCTTGTGCAATTTGGTCAGATGTGTTATGCTGGTTCCAGACGGCAGATCAATCATGCCGCCGAAAAAATGTTTAGGAGTGTGTGGAATGGAAAAGAAAAAACTGAGTCTGCCAATGCGCATCGTCATTGCATTGGCGGCGGGCGTTGTGCTGGGCCTCGTGTGCTATTTCGCCAACCTCGCCGAATTTACCGCGAGCTATCTCAAACCCTTCGGCACGATCTTCGTCAACCTGCTCAAGTTCCTCGTCGTTCCCGTGGTCCTGCTGTCGATGCTTGAGGGCGTCATCTCGATGGGCGACATGAAGAAGGTCGGCTCCGTCGGCTGGAAAACGGTGGCCTACTTCCTCTGCACCACCGCCATCGCCTGCGTCATCGGCCTTATCCTCGCCAACATCTTCAACGGCGCGGGCCTGTTCCCGGTGCTGCAGAACGCCGCGGGCGCCACGTGGGAGGGCAAGACCAGCCAGCCCTTCATGGACACCCTCGTCGCCATCTTCCCGGACAACATGTGGAAGTCGTTCACCAACGCCGACATGCTGCAGGTCATCGTCATCGCCCTGCTGCTCGGCGGCGGGATCCTGGCCGCGGGCGAGAAGGCGAACCCCGTCAAGACCTTCATCTCCAGCGCCTACTCCGTCATTGAAAAGGTGATGGGCTTCATCATCAGCCTCAGCCCCATCGGCGTGTTCGCGATGATGACCTGGGTCGTCGCCACACAGGGGCCGAACATCCTCGGCTCGCTGGCGCTGGTCCTGCTGTGCGCCTACATCGCCTACATCCTTCATGCCGTTCTGGTCTACTCGTTCTCCGCCAGAGCCTTTGCGGGCGTCAGCCCCCTCACCTTCTTCAAGGGCGCGGGTCCCGCGATGATCTTCGCGTTCACCTCCACCTCCTCCGCGGCGACGCTGCCGGTGTCCAAGGAGTGCGCGGATAAGCTGGGCGCGAAGGAGGACATCTCCGCCTTCGTCCTGCCGCTCGGCGCGACGATCAACATGGACGGCACCGCGATCTACCAGTGCGTCGCCACGATCTTCCTGGCGACCTGCGTGGGCATCCACCTGACGATCGGGCAGATGGTCATCATCGTCGTCACCGCGACGCTCGCCTCCATCGGCACGGCGGGCACGCCGGGCGCCGGCATGATCATGCTCGCCATGGTCCTGACCGCGATGGGCATCGACGTCAACATGATCATGATCATCTACGGCGTCGACCGTCTCTTCGACATGGGCCGTACCTGCCTCAACGTCACGGGCGACATCAGCTGCTCCCTCTGCGTCAGCAAGTGGGAGGGCAACAAGGTCCAGCCCAAGCTGTAAGACGCGGGCCGGCGGAACGGGGCAGCCGCTCCGCTCCAGACAACAGAAACGCTGCGGTCCGGGACCTCGAGGTCCCGGACCGCAGATTCTTTCTTCGTCACAGGCCGCCGCAGAAGGCCGCTCAGCGTTCCTTCAGCGTCACTTCGATGATGCCCGGCTGGTCGTTGTCGGGATAGAAGCGCAGCTCCCAGGGGGTAATGTCGTAGACCGGCTCCGGCGGCTCGGCGTCCGCTTCCGGCGGCGCTTCAGCATCGACCGCGCCGTCCTGCTCCGGCGGCGTTTCCCCGTCGGCTCCGGCGGACGGCTCGGCGGGCGCTTCGGCATCCGGCTCCGGCGGCTCGGCGCCCGGCTCCACATCGGCCGGTTCCGCCGGCTCCCCGCCGTCGGCGGGCGGCTCCGGCTCCTCGGGCGGGTAAAACTCGTCGTGCACGGCGCTCACGAGCGCCATGACCCCGCCGCGGTCGGTGCCGAACCAGCCGACGCGGATGGCCACGGCGTCCATATCCTCCTCCACCGCCGCGCGCAGGAGGTCGGGCAGCGCCTCGGTGCTGGTGGCGTTGACGACCGCCGCCAGCTCCTCCGCCGTGCGGCGGTAGCGGAAGCGCACCGTCAGCTCATAGTACCCGCTCTCCATCGTGCCGCTGTAGGTGATGTAGTCCAGCAGATACGCGCCGACGTCCGTCTCCTTCTGCACCTCGACGCAGGCGTCCTTCGCCAGCTTCGCCTTATCCGGCGCGTCGCCGTAGATGCGCACGACGCCGTCCTCCCGATGCTCACCGATCAGGATCAGCAGCGCGTTGACGAGGTCCTGATAGTTCTCGGCGCGCAGCGTGTCGGCGTCCTCCTCGTGGTACGACGCGCTGTGCGGCGTCACGGTCGAGTAGGAACGCTCCAGCAGCCTGTCCCCGCAGCCGGTCAGCGTCAGGCACAGGGCAATCAATATGGAAAATGCAGCTTTTTTCATGGCGTCACCCGGCGGTTCGTTTTTTCGGTCCGCACGGTCGGTGCGGACGCGGCTCCCTGCGTCAATAGCCCAGGTCCTCGTCGATCAGCACGACCTCCATGTCGCAGCTTATCACCTTTTCCCACAGCACCGTCAGCGCGCGGCAGATGCGTTCGGGACTGCTGCAGTCGTAGCACCGGTCGGCTTTGAGCGCGCAGGGCGTCCTGCGTCCCAGCCGCTGCGCGTTCTTCGGGCCCGCGATGTTCCGCGCGCGCCAGAGCGCCTCGTCATACGTCGGCGCGAGCTTGTTGCGCCCGACGACGAAGTACACCCTTTTGTGTCCGTACAGCGTGCCTGACAGCCGGTTGCCCGTGCCGTCGATGTTGATCAGCTCGCCGGTCTCGGCAAGGCCGTTGACGGAGGTGAGGTACACCTCGGTCTTCGCCGCCTCATCCAGCATCTCGGCGGCGCTGCGTCCCTCGGGCACGTTCCAGTGGCTGCAGACCTTGTTGTGCGCGCTCAGCGAGGCAAACAGCCCCATCTCCCGCAGCGTCACCGAGCCGCCGAAGCCGACGCTCGTGCCGTCGATCCGCTCGTTTAAGTACGCGGCGGCGGCCTCCTTCGTCGGGAACTGCGCCACCGTGTAGCCGCGCTTCTCCAGCGCGGCGCCGACCCTTGAGAAATCCATGCAAAGGCCCCTTTCGTTCTGTATTATGTCAATCCGTTGGGCTTATACTCGCCGAAGCCCTCGCCCAGCACCTCCTGCGCCTCGCAGAGGATGAAGAAGGCGTCGGGGTCCAGCTCCTTGATGAGGCGCTTGGTCGCCACGATCTCGCGGCGGCGCACCGCGCAGAGCAGCACCGGCCGCTCCTCGTTCGTATACGCGCCCGTGGCGGACAGTCTGGTGACGCCCAGCCCGCGCGCGAGCAGTTCGCGCGTGATCTCCTCCCCGCGCTCGCTGATGATGTAGGCGAGCTTGCCCGTATTCCCGCCGGAGACGACGAGGTCGATCACCGTCGTCGTCACATAGAGCGCGACGCCGCCGTAGAGCGCGTTGAGCAGGCTGCGGAACACCGCCGCGTAGATCAGGATGACCGCCAGGTCGATCACAAGGCAGATCCTGCCGACGGAAATGTGCTCCAGCCTTCTCCTGACGAGCCACGACGCCAGCTCCGTGCCGCCGGTGGTCGCCTCCTCGCGGAACAGGATGCCGATCGAGACGCCCAGCAGCAGGCCGCCGTAGAGACAGGCGAGCAGCGGCTCCGTCGCCGGGAAGGCATGCAGCGCCGCCAGCGCGTCGATCAGCACGGAGGACAGCGCCGTGGCGCAGAGCGATTTGAGCAGGAAGCGGAAGCCGAAGCGCCGGAGTCCGGCAAGGTACAGCGGCAGGTTCATGACCAGCAGCAGCGCGCCGACGGGCAGCGCGGGCAGAAAGTGGTTGACGATCTGCGCGATGCCCGTGAAGCCGCCGCAGGTCAGGTTGTTCGGCGCGTAGAAGCAGTCGAGGGCGAGCGCGTAGAGCGCGCAGCTCAGGGTGATGGTCGCGCAGCTTTTGAGTATGGTCTTTTTCATGGGATCGTTTTCATGGGATCGTTTTCATGGGATCGTTTTCATGGGATCTTCTTCATGGGATCTTCTTCACAGGATCGTCATTTGCTTGTCCTGCGTATCGTCCGCCCGGAGCAGCGCGCCCGTCGCGGGAATCGAGCGTCCGCGGTAGCGGGCGAGGTTGGTGATGCCGGACCCCTCCAGCGTGCAGGCGTAATCCAGCGTCTTCCCTTTCCTGAGCGTCAGCAGCCCCACGCCCTGGGTCGCGCGCGTGGACTTGACGCCCAGCAGCGCGGTGTTGACGACGAGACAGCGCGGCTCGCTCGAATAGACCGCGATCTCGCAGTCCTCCGGGATGTACAGCGCCGTGCGCAGCGGGCTCTTGTCGCTGTAAGCGCCGGTGAGCCGGCGGCGGTTCGAGGTCGTCCGGTAGGCCGACAGCTCCACCTTGGCGCACTTGCCGTTCTCGAAGAAGAACAGCATATAGCCGCGGTACGCGCCGGGCAGCACCATGCAGACCACGCTCTCGCCCTCGTCCATGCCGAGCTTGCCCGGCAGATAGTCGCCGAGCACCGAGGCCTTGGCGTCGCCGAACTCGCCGAGGCGGGTCTTGTAGACCTGCGCCCGATCCGTGAAGAACATGACCTCGGCGTTGCTCGTCGTCTCGCAGGACTGGCGCAGCGCGTCGTCCTCCTTGAACTTCTGCTCCCCGCTCATGCGCAGGGACTGCGGCGTGATCTTCTTGAAATAGCCGTGACGGGAGAGGAACACGGTGACGGGATATTCGCTCTCCGGCTCCTCCTCCGGCTCCGCCGCGCTCCCGTGCTCGTAGACGATGCCGGTCCGGCGCGGCTGGGCGTACTTTTTCCGGACCTCCTCCAGCTCCCGGACCATGATCTGCTTCACGCGGGAGGGGCGGTTCAGGATATCGTCGAGGTCCGCGATCTCCTCCGCGAGCGCGTCGGTCTCCGCCGTGCGCTTGAGGATGAACTCGCGGTTGATGTTGCGCAGCCGGATCTCCGCGACGTACTCCGCCTGCGCCTCGTCGATGCCGAAGCCGATCATCAGGTTCGGCACGACGTCGGCCTCGGACTCCGTCTCGCGGATGATGCGGATCGCCTTGTCGATGTCGAGCAGGATGCGCTTGAGTCCGCGGAGCAGATGCAGCTTCTCCTGCCGCCTGCTCCGGGTGTAGTAGACGCGGCGGCGGACGCTCTCCGCGCGCCACGCGCACCACTCGTCCAGCAGCTCGCGCACGCCCAGGACGCGCGGCATGCCCGCGATGAGCACGTTGAAGTTGCAGGACACGGTGTCGAGCAGGGTCGTGGAGCGGAAGAGCTTCTGCATCAGCCGGTCGGGATCGGCGCCGCGCTTCAGGTCGATGGTCAGCTTGAGGCCGTTCAGGTCGGTCTCGTCGCGCATGTCGGCGATCTCTTTGACCTTGCCCGTCTTGATGAGCTCCGCCACCTTGTCCATGATCGCCTCGGCGGTCGTCGTGTAGGGGATCTCGTAGATCTCGATGAGGTTTCCCGCCTTGACGTAGCGCCATCTGGCGCGGACGCGGATCCCGCCGCGGCCCGTGTTGTAGATCTCCTCCATGGCCGCGGCGTCGTACAGCACCTCGCCGCCGGTCGGGAAATCCGGCGCGAGCAGCGTCTCTCCGACGGCGCAGCCGGGGTTTTTCAGATACGCGATCGTCGTGTCGCAGACCTCGCCGAGGTTGAAGCCGCACAGCTGCGACGCCATGCCCACGGCGATGCCCTGGTTGGCCGAGACGAGGATGTTGGGGAAGGTCGTCGGCAGCAGCGCCGGCTCCTTCATCGTGTTGTCGTAGTTGTCGACGAAATCAACGGTGTCGCTGTCGATGTCGCGGAACAGCTCGGCGCAGATGGGCGCGAGCTTCGCCTCGGTGTAGCGGCTCGCCGCCCACGCCATGTCGCGGGAGTAGACCTTGCCGAAGTTTCCCTTCGAGTCCACGAAGGGATGCAGCAGCGCGCCGTAGCCCCTGGAAAGGCGCACCATCGTGTCGTAGATGGCGGCGTCGCCGTGGGGGTTGAGGCGCATGGTCTGACCCACGATGTTTGCGGACTTCGTCCGCGCGCCGGTCAGCAGGCCCATCTTGTACATGGTGTAGAGCAGCTTGCGGTGCGACGGCTTGAAGCCGTCGATCTCCGGAATGGCGCGTGAGACGATGACCGACATCGCGTAGGGCATGTAGTTGAGCTCCAGCGTGTCGGTGATGCGCTGCTCGATCACGTCCGCGCGCAGGCCGAGCACGTTGGGGTTGTTTTTGGGTTTGGCTTCCGTCGGCTGTTTCTTTCTGGGCATTGCAGGCTTATTCCTTTAATTCATAGACTTCCACGCGGGTCTCAAGTCCGTATTTTTCCTTCAGCGGCAGGAGCTTCGACATGGGCACGCCTTTGCTGTGCGCTGCGAGCGCCTCCGCGTCGCGCCACTTCTCCAGCAGCACGCCGGCGCCGCCGTCCCGCGCGGAGATATAGTAGTCGTACTGCAGGCAGCCGTCCTCGGCATATACCTCGCGCTGCAGTCCCGCCTGCATCTCCTCGAAAAAGCCCCGGACCGCGTCCGCCGCGCCGCTGTAGTGGCAATGGATGATGATATTCGCCATTGTACTGTCCTCCTTTTCAGATGATTCAGGATACGTCGATCATTTCCAGATATTTATATCCGTTCTCCGCGATGTGGTCCTTGCGCCCCTGCAGGTTGTCGCCGAGCAGCAGGTCGAAGACCTGCGCCGTGCGCTCCATATCCTCCGGCGTGACGCGGATGAGGCGGCGCGTCTCGGGATTCATGGTTGTCAGCCACATCATCTCCGGGTCGTTTTCGCCGAGGCCCTTGGAGCGGTCCACCTTGACCTTCCGGCCCGCGAGGGACTGGACGACCTCGTTCTTCTCCCGGTCCGTGTAGGCGAACCACGTCTTGTCGCCGCAGGTGATCTCGAACAGCGGCGTCTCCGCAATGTAGACATAGCCCTCGAGGATCAGCGTCGGGCAGAGGCGGTAGAGCATCGTCAGAATGAGCGTTCGGATCTGGTAGCCGTCCACGTCCGCGTCGGTGCAGATGACGACCTTGCTCCAGCGCAGGCTGTCGAGGTCGAAGGCGCTGAGCTCCCGGGCGAACCTGCCCGACACCTCCACGCCGCAGCCGAGGACCTTCAGCAGGTCGGTGATGATCTCGCTCTTGAAGATGCGCGGATAGTCCGCCTTGAGGCAGTTGAGGATCTTGCCGCGCACGGGCATCACGCCCTGGAACTCCGCGTCGCGCGAGAGCTTGACGCTGCCGAGCGCGCTGTCGCCCTCCACGATGTAGAGCTCGCGGCGGGAGACGTCCTTCGTGCGGCAGTCGACGAACTTCTGCACGCGGTTGGCGATGTCGATGCTGCCCGAGAGCTTCTTCTTCATGCCGAGGCGCTGCTTTTCGGCGCTCTCGCGGCTGCGCTTGTTGACGAGCACCTGCGCGGCGATCTTCTCCGCGTCGGTGCGGTTCTCGATGAAGTAGATCTCGAGGCGGCTTTTCAGGAAGTCCGTCATCGCCTCCTGCACGAATCTGTTCGTGATCGCCTTCTTGGTCTGGTTCTCGTAGCTCGTGAGGGTCGAGAAGTTGCTGCTCACCAGCACGAGGCAGTCCTCCACGTCCTGCCAGGTGATCTTCGCCTCGTTCTTCTGGTACTTGTTGTTCTGCTTCAGGTACGCGTCCACCGCCGAGACGAACGCGCTCCTGGCCGCCTTCTCGGGGCTGCCGCCGTGCTCGAGCCAGCTTGAGTTGTGGTAGTGCTCGACGCGCTGGACCCTGTTGGAGAAGCAGCACGCACAGGAGAGCCTGACCTTGTACTCCTCCTTGTCCGCGCGGTCGCGCCCGCGGCGCTCCGTCTCCCAGTACACCGGCGCGGTCAGCGCGTCCTCGCCCGCGAGCTCGGCGACGTAGTCCGCGATGCCGTTGCTGTAGATGAAGTCCGTCGTCTCGAACTTCCCCGGCGCGGTCTCGTTGCGGAAGCGGAACGTCACGCCCGCGTTGACCACGGCCTGACGCTTCATCGTCTCGGTGAAGTACTCCGCGGGAATGTCGATCTCGGTAAAGACGTCGAGGTCGGGCAGCCAGCGGGTCCTCGTGCCGGTCCGCCGCCCGCGGTCGGTGGGCTCGACGGTCAGCTCCTTTCCCTTTTTGCCCGTGACCTCGCCGCGCTCGAAGTGCAGCGAATACCTGTTCCCGTCGCGCCAGACGGTCACGTCCATATAGCGGGAGGCGTACTGCGTCGCGCAGGCGCCCAGTCCGTTGAGGCCCAGCGAGTATTCGTAGTTGTCGCCCTGATTGTTCTCGTACTTGCCGCCGGCGTAGAGCTCGCAGTACACCAGCTCCCAGTTCCAGCGCTTTTCCTTCGGGTTGAAGTCCAGCGGGCAGCCGCGCCCCTGATCCTCGACCTCGACGCTGCGGTCGAGATACCGCGTCACGGTGATGAGCCTGCCGTGCCCCTCGCGCGCCTCGTCGATCGAGTTCGATAAGATTTCAAATACGGCGTGCTCGCAGCCCTCCAGCCCGTCCGAGCCGAAGATCACGCCCGGGCGCTTGCGGACGCGGTCCGCCCCCTGAAGCGCGGATATGCTTTCATTGCCGTAATCGGTCTTTTTGTTCTCCGCCATGTGTCTCTCCGTTCCGCAGTTGTCAAACCGCCGTATTTCCCCCTGCGCCGCTCCCGCCGCGCATAACGGCAAAAAACCATACAATACAATACCTAGTATATTATATTCCCTTCCTCCCACTATGGCAAGTATTTTTCCGGTAAATTTGACATAACAACAAATCGGTCGAAAAATGTCGTTCCCGCCCTCAAAAAGTTCTCTTGCGCCCGCTCGCATAACGGCGAGGTTAACCGCTCCAAATGCCCTGAAATAAAAGTTATTCACAATATCCACAGAGTTTTCCACAGGCTTATGTCAACTCCTTTCCGCGCAAAAAATGTCGAAATTTATCCCCTCGGCGAAATGCACCCGCCGCGCGCCGATACGGCGCAATTTCGTCATTTTGCCGTATTGACAAACACCGCTTTTATGTTCTCCCCTTTTCTTCGCGAAGCGCTTCGCGGCCCGGCGTATCCCGTCAGGGCGGTCGGCGGGATGCCCGCGGGAAAAGCGCTGTTTTTTTGTCCGCGGGTGTTGTCGGGACGGAAAAGAAATGGTATCCTGACAGGGAACCGGTCTGATGGGAGGGAAAGCATATGTCGCTTTTCGGAGCAAAGCTGTGCCCGCTGTGCGGGCAGGAGTTCAAGGGGCTCGGAACGAGCTGCAAGGACGGGACCTACTGTAAGGACTGTTATCAGAAGGTGCACGTCCTGATTTCGGACGACACCGCCGCTGTCATGACGCTGGCAGCGATCCGCAGGCGTCTCGACGCCGGAGCGAAGGTCCTTGCGGCGCAGGCGGAAAAGGCCAGGCCGGCGGCCTGTCCCGTCTGCGGGAAGAAGCTCGGCACGCTGAACAGTCTGGAACTGCTCGACGGCTATCTTTGCATGAACTGCGCCTCGAAAGCCTCGGAGGAGCTGAAGCTCGGCTATGAGGAGCTCCAGCGCAAACGAATGGCGCCCGTTCTGGCAGCGCTCAGGAAGCGGGAGGCGCAGGAAGCGCGGAGCGGAAGCGTCGATGCGGCAGCGCTGCGTATCCTCTACCCGCTGCTCCGCACGCTGGAGGAGGACCCCGGCGAGGGCGCATACTTCGACGTGTATGACGATCCGCTCAGCGAGCTGGACGACCAAACGCTGGCGGAGGCGCCCGCGCGGGCGGACGCGCTCAGGGCGGAGCGCCATGAACGCTACGGCCGTCACGCGTCGGTATTCGAGGTGGACGACATCAAAAAGAAATGCCGCGTTTCCGGCGGGAAACGGCGGTATTTCGACAGCTACGAGGTCAGCGGACGAGTGCTGCTGGGCGAGGTCCGGAAGGGGGACGCGCTGACGCTCGTGCGGAGCGACGGGCGCTTCGTGCTGACGGTCTCCGAGCTGCGAAGCATGCCCGAGAGCGGCGGGAACAAGGTGCTTCGGGAGGGCTGGGAAGGCGTCCTGACCCTGCCGGGCAAGCTGTCCTTCCTCTATCCCGGGGACATTCTATTCAAGGATTGAACGGAGGTGCGGCGATGGCAAACAAAAGATCGAAACCGGGCAGGGAGCTCTGCCCCGTCTGCGGCAGGGCCCTGCTGCCCGCGGAGGGTGTCGGCGCCCTCGCGGACGGCAGCCTCCTGTGCAGCCACTGCGTCCGAAAGCTGCGGGTCATGTATCCTCTGCGGGAGGATTTCGTCAAGGGGCACATTCAGCGCAGCGACGCGCTGAATCAGGCGACGCTGGAGACGGTGCGGGAACAGATCGGCACGGTTTCGGCGTACATCGACGGTCTCCGCGCGCAAAACGGCGGAAGCAATGCGCTGTTCCTCGTCGAAACGGTCGAGGCGGAAAGGGGCGGCCTGCTCAAGCCGCCATGCTATTCCGTGCGCGGCCGCGTACTCTACGGCAGCTTCGACCCGATGGATCGGGCCGTGCTCCTGCACGGGGGGACGGAGACGGAGATCGAGCTGGAGATCGATCTGGACACGCAGGAGTGGAAAAGCGGGCGGACCTGGGTTCTGCGCTTCTCCGGCAAGGGGCTCGAGGTCGCCCCCGGGGATCGGATCGTCAGAAGATAGGCCGGCGGCGGGCGGAAACCGTGCCCGCCGCGCGCTCGGGGCGGGAACATTCGATTTGTCAGCGCCGCGGCAGGGCGTCCTGCCGCGGCGTTTTTCCTTACGCGCCGCCGAGCAGCATCAGCGCCGCGCCGCAGAGCACGCTCGCCGCGACGCCGTACACGATCACCGGCCCGGCGACGGTGAACATCTTCACCGCCGTGCCGGTGACGAAGCCCTCGCTCTTGAAGTCCAGCGCGGGCGAGACGACGGCGTTGGCAAAGCCCGTGATCGGCACCAGCGTCCCGGCGCCGGCGAAGCGGGCAAGCCGCGCGTAAAGCCCCAGCCCCGTCGCCAGCGCCGAGAGGAACACGAGACAGACCGCGGTCATCATGCCCGCGTCCGTCCTGTCGAGGCCGAGATCCAGAAAGCCGCTCTGGATCAGCTGCCCCAGCGCGCAGATCGCGCCGCCGACGAGGAAAGCCCGCAGCGCGTCCTTTGCGAGGGGCGACTTCGGCTCCCGCCGCTTCACATACGCCTGATATTCCTTCGGCGTCATGTCCATCGTTCATCACTCCTTTGCCGCTAGGTTTTCCAAATCCTCACATTTTATGAAACCCGCTTGCGCAAAAGCGGGAAATCGCGTAGAATGAGAGCATGAAACCGACGCTTGGATTGTACATACACATACCGTTCTGCCGCTCGAAGTGCGCCTACTGCGACTTCTACTCCCTTGCGCACGGCGAGGACCGCATGGACGCCTACTGCGCGGCTCTCGCCGCGTCGCTCCGCGCCGCCGCGCCCCAGGCGGCCGATCATGCCGTCGATACGGTCTATTTCGGCGGCGGCACGCCGAGCCTTCTCGGCGCGGCGCGGCTCGCCGCGCTGCTGGAAACGGTGACGGACGGCTACGCCGTCGCGCCCGGCGCGGAGATCACCTTCGAGGCGAATCCCGAGAGCGCCGGCGGCGTCTCCGCGCTGCGGACGCTGCGCGGCGCGGGCTTCAACCGCATATCGCTCGGGATGCAGTCCGCCGACGACGCGGAGCTGCGCGCCGTCGGGCGCGTCCACAGCGCCCGCGACACGGAGGAGGCGGTCGCCGCGGCGCGCGCGGCGGGTTTTAACAACCTGAGCCTCGATCTGATCTTCGGCCTGCCCGCGCAGACCCGCGCGCGCTGGCGCGCCAATCTCGCGGCGGCGCTCGCGCTCGCGCCGGAGCATCTGTCCTGCTACGCGCTCAAGGTCGAGCCGGGCACGCCGCTGTACGCGCGGCGGGACGAGGCCGCCCTGCCGGACGACGACGCGCAGGCGGACATGTACCTCGACGCGGCGGAGCTTCTCCCCGCCCGCGGCTACGCGCAGTACGAGATCTCCAACTTCGCGAGGCCGGGGCGCGAGTCGCGCCACAACCTCAAATACTGGACGCTGGGCGAATACCTCGGCTTCGGGCCCGGCGCGCACTCGGACTTCGGCGGGCGGCGCTTCGCCGCCGCGCGGGAGCTGGACGCCTTCCTCGCCGGCAGGACCGTATACAGCGAGGACGCGGCGATCCCGCCGCGCGAGCGCGCCGCGGAGCGCGTCATGCTGGGGCTCCGCACGGCGCGGGGCCTCCCCGCGGAGGCGCTCGCGGGCGCGGAGACCGTGCTGCGGGACTGCGCGGCGCACGGCCTCGCGGAACAAAGCGGCGGCTTCTGGCATCTGACCGCACAGGGCTTTCTCGTCTCCAACGCCGTCATCCTGCGCGTGCAGGAGGCGATGGGGCTCTGAGGAAGCGTCGGCCGACCGGCGGCGGGTTCTGCGTCCGCCGCGGTCTGACACACCTTCAGGCAAACAATACGACACAAAGGAGGACATACCGTGAGAGCCACAATTCGCAAGCTTCTGTCGGCGGCGCTCGCCGCTGTTCTTCTCGCCGCGAGCCTGCCCGCGTCCGCGTCGGACGCGCTGGGCCACGATCTCGCCGCGCGGGATACCACGCTCCACGCCGGCGTCGAGCTGGCCGACGGCACGTTCTGGAGCGACACCTACTCCGACCTGCGTCGGGAAAACTACGTCGTCTACACGCCGAATGAGCGCGTGAAGCCCATCGTTACGAGCGGGCGCTCGGCGCGCGCGCTGACCACCGCCACGGCGGAGGCGCGCGCGCTGGAGGCGCAGGGACTGCGCGTCGCGGCGGGCGTCAACGGCGACTACTACAGCGTGCAGTACGGCATCCCGCTCGGCTCGACGATGACGGACGGCGCGCTGCGCAACGCCAACGGCGACGAGTACTGCGCCGTCGGCTTCCGCGCGGACGGAACGGCGGTCATCGGCGACCCGAAGCTCTCGATCCGGGCCGCCGCCAACGGCAGCGTCTTTTCCGTGTTCGCCTTCAACCATCTCCGCCACTCCGACTACGGCGTCAACCTCTACGACTCCTCCTTCAACGAGCGGCACACCACCGGCACGAGCGAGCCGGGCGTGGATGTGATCTGCTCTGTTCTGGGCGGCGCGCTGACCATCGGCGGGACGCTGGATCTGCTCGTCGAGAAGGTGCTGGATGAGGCGACGGACACCGTCGTGGAGGAGGGCAAGTACGTCCTGACCGCGAACCTGCTCGCGCCGGAGGGCTACACCGCGCCGCTGCTGGAGATGCGCCCCGGCGACACGATCTCCGTCAGCGTCGTCTCCGGCGCGGAAAACAGCGACGAGTGGAACGAGGTCGTCAACATGATCGGCGCGCCGATGCTGCTGGTGGAAAACGGCGCGGTGGTCGGCGGCCTCGCCGCCGGCAGCGCGCCCCGCACCGCCGTCGGCCAGCGGGCGGACGGCTCGCTGGTGTTCTACACCATCGACGGCCGCAGTCCCGGCTACAGCATCGGCGCGAGCCTGACGGCAGTCGCCATGCGTCTCGTCGAGCTCGGCTGCGTGACGGCGGCCGCGCTGGACGGCGGCGGCTCCACCACGCTGGTCGCCACGCTGCCGAACGAGACGAGCGCGCGCGTCGTGAACACGCCCTCCGACGGCGGCGAGCGCCCGGTCGGAAACCACATCTTCCTCGTCGCGCCGAACGAGCCCAGCGGCGTGCCGGATCATATCTACCTCTCGCCCTCTGCGCTCCGGGCGCTGCCCGGCGCGCAGATCACGCTGACCGCCGCCGCGGTGGACAGCAACTATATCCCGATGGACGAGCCCGTCACGCTCCGCTCCGATGCGGGCAGCCTGTCCGGCAGCGTCCTCACCCTGCCCGACCGGACGGGCACGGTCCTGGTCACGGCAAGCTGTCACGGCCGGTCCGAAGACGCCGAGATCGAGGTCGTGGAGCCGGAGCGCATCATCCTCCGGCGCGGCGGCACGGCGATCGGCTCGCTGACCATCGCGCCGAACAGCGACGTCACGCTCACGGCGGAGGGCGTCGCGAACCACCTGACGCTCGCGGGCGACAGCGACTGCTTCACCTGGCACTACACGGGCAGCGGCGCCGCGCTCCTGCCTGACGGGCATACGCTCCGCGCCGGGAGCGACGCCGGAACGGGGACGCTGACGGTCTCCCTCGGCGGAAAATCGCTGTCGATCCCCGTCACCGTCGCGGCCGTTCCGTTCCGCCTGCTCAACGATTTTGAAGCGCCGTTCGAGCCGGTCGCCGTCCCGGGGACGGACGAGCCCGGCGCCGCGCCGTACCTCACGCTCTCCCGCGCCGCGGACGAGAGCCATGTCAGGCGCGGCAGAGCCTCGGCGCGGCTCGACTATGCGCTGCCCGGCGCGGCTCCCGCGACGCTCCCGCTCAGCTACGCGGTCTCCTCCGACTACAATCGGCTCGAGCTGTGGGTCTGCGGCGACGGCAGCGGCGTGACGCTCTCGTTTGAGACCGACGCGGGCAGTACGAGCGCCGTCTCGCCCGAGGCGGGCTGGAACGCCCTGTCCCTCCCGCTCCCGTCGGGCGCGCGGCGCATCACCGGCCTCACGCTCAATTCCGATACGGCGGCAAGCGGCGCCGTCTGGCTCGACCAGCTCGTGCTGACCGACGGCAAGCGGGACGATGCGCCGCCGGAGGTCTCGCTGACGCTCGACGCGCTGACGAACACGCTCACCGGCCGCGCCTTCGACGCCGTCAACGGCGCGACGCTGCCGACGTTCCGCCTCGCCTGTGACGGCGCGGCGCTGGCCTGCTCCCTCGACAGCCGCACCGGCGCGCTGAGCGCCGCACTGCCCGCGAACGACGGCTTCGCCCATCGCGTGACCCTCACCGCCGGCGACGCCATGGGCAACCTCGCCCGCGTCAGCCTCGACCTGCCCGCCGCGCCGAACGCCGGCCCCGCCTTCCCCGACACGGCGGGACACTGGGCGAACGACTGGATCGCGTATCTCCGGCGCACGGGCGTAAGCAACGGCAGCGGCGGGCTGTACCATCCCGACGCGAACATCACGCGGCAGGAATTTGCCGTCATGCTCTTCCGCTACCTCGCGCCCGCGGAGGACTTCAGCTCCGTTGAGCTGCCCTTCTCCGACAGCGATCAGATCGCGGACTGGGCGCTGGACGCCGCGCGGGCCATGTACGCGCTCGGCATCATCGGCGGCACGCCCGACGGCAGGGACGGCCTGCTCTTCAACCCGACCGCGAACGTCTCGCGGCAGGAGGCGGTGACGATGCTGGGACGGCTGCTCGGCAAGGGCTGGAGCGCGCCGGAGCTCAGCTTCACGGACCGCGGCGCGATCCCCGACTGGGCGGCGGAGCACGTCCGCGTCCTCAGCGCGCTCGGCGTGCTCGGCGGCTTTGAGGACGGCAGCTTCCTCCCCGCGAACCCGCTCACCCGCGCGCAGATGGCGAAGGTCCTCTTCCTTCTGAACTGATGCCCGGAACGATCCATGCAAAATCGACGCGCCGTTTCACATTTTTGTTGCGTCGAGGAGAAAAATCGATTATACTGTAGCATCATTCCATCAAAAGAACGCACAGGGGGCTTCACCATGGCCAAATACACGCGCGAAGACGTCATCCGCATCGTGCGGGAACGGGACGTCCACTTCATCCGCATGCAGTTCACCGATATCTTCGGCCAGCTCAAGAACGTCACGCTGCCCGCGTCCCAGATCGTGAAGGCTGTCGACGGCGAGATCATGTTTGACGGCAGCTCCATCGAGGGCTACACCCGCATCGAGGAGTCCGATCAGTACCTGCGCCCCGATCTCAACACCTTCGCCGTGCTGCCCTGGGATCAGGAGGTCGGCATCTCCGCGCGCATGATCTGCGACGTTTACAACCCCGACGGGACGCCCTTCGCCGGCGACCCGCGCGGCGTGCTGCACCGCGTGCTCAAGGAGGCCGCCGACATGGGCTATACCTTCAACGTCGGCCCCGAATGCGAGTTCTTCCTGTTCAAGACCGACGCGGAGGGCAAGCCCACCGTCAAAACCAACGACGAGGTCGGCTATTTCGACCAGGGCCCGCTGGATACCGCCGCGGTGACGCGCCAGCGCATCTGCCTTGCGCTGGAGGAGATGGGCTTCGAGATCGAGGCCTCCCACCACGAGTGCGCCGCCGGTCAGCACGAGATCGACTTCAAATATGCCGACGCGCTGACCGCCGCCGACGACATCATGACCTTCAAGCTCGCCGTCAAGACCATCGCGCAGAAGGACGGCCTGCACGCCACGTTCATGCCCAAGCCCCTCTTCGGCGTGGCGGGCAACGGCATGCACATCAACATGTCGCTGTTCAGGAACGGCCAGAACGCGTTTTTCGACGGCGGTGACAAGCGCAGGCTCTCCGCGGTGGCGTATCAGTTCATCGCGGGCGTGCTGGCGCACGTCCCCGCCATCTGCGCGCTGACGAACCCCCTGGTCAACTCCTATAAGCGCCTCGTCCCCGGCTATGAGGCGCCGTGCTACGTCTCCTGGTCCACCGGCAACCGCAGCGCCCTCATCCGCGTGCCCGCGCCCCGCGGCTCCGCCACGCGCATCGAGCTGCGCAATCCCGACCCGTCCTGCAACCCCTATCTCGCGCTGGCGGTCTGCCTCGCGGCAGGGCTCGACGGCATCCGCCGCGGCCTGACTCCGCCCCCCGAGATCACGAGCAACATCTACGAGCTCTCCCCCTCCGAGCGCAAGGCGAGGGGCATCGGCTCGCTGCCGGGCTCCCTGGAGGCGGCGATCAACGCGCTGCGCGACGACGAACTGATCTGCAGCGTCCTCGGCACCCACGCGCTGCTGCAGTACCTCATCGGAAAAGAGGAGGAGTGGGTGTCCTACTGCACCCGCGTCAGCTCGTGGGAGGTCGAACGCTACATCACGAACTACTGAGCGGGGGAATGCATAAGCAAAAGAAAGCCTTCGGCAGGAGCCGAAGGCTTTCTTTTGCTTATTCCCGTTTTTGCGCCTCAGTGGCTGAAGTTGCCCATCGCCTCGAGGACGTCGTAGCGCTCCAGCTGCAGCTTCTTCTTCATCTGCAGCGCCTCCTCGATGGGGATCTCCACGATGTCGCCCTGCTTGGTGCCGATGATGCAGTTCGTGCGTCCCTCCGCGATCGCCCGGACGGCGCGGTAGCCCATGCGGGTCGCGGTCTCGCGGTCGCGCGCGTTGGGCGAGCCGCCGCGCTGGATGTGGCCCAGCACCGTGACGCGCGGGTCGATGCCGATCTCGTCCTTGATGCGTTTGCCGATCTCGAACGCGCTGCCGACGCCCTCGGCGACCACGATCATGAAGTGCGTATTGCCGGCAAGGCGGGCGCTCTGGATGCGCTCGACCACGTCGTGCTCGAAGTCGAGCTCGCGCTCGGGCACGAGCACCGCGGTCGCGCCCGCGGCGATGCTGACATAGAGCGCGAGGAAGCCCGCGTTGCGGCCCATGACCTCAACGACGGAGCAGCGCTCATGGGACTGCATCGTGTCGCGCAGCTTGTCGATGCAGTCGATCGCCGTGTTGCAGGCGGAGTCAAAGCCGATGGTGTAGTTCGAGCAGCCGAGGTCATTGTCGATGGTCGCGGGGATGCCGACCACCGGCACGCCGAGGCGCGAGAGCTCCAGCGCGCCGCGGAACGTGCCGTCGCCGCCGATGGCGACCACCGCGCCGATTCCGAGCATCTTGCAGGTCGTGACCGCGCGGTCGCGGCCCTGGGCGGTCATGAAATCATCACTGCGTGCGGTGTAGAGGATCGTGCCGCCGCGGGTGAGGATGTGGTTGACGCTGTTGCCGTCCATCCGGATGAAATCGCTGTTGATGAGGCCCTGCCAGCCGCGCCGGATGCCGACGCACTCAAGGCCGTTGGCGATCGCCGTGCGTACCACCGCGCGGACCGCCGCGTTCATGCCCGGCGCGTCGCCGCCGCTGGTCAGCACGCCGATGCGTTTGATCTGCTTTTCCGCCATAGGAGCACCGCCCTTTCAAAATAATGAATCGAAGAGAATTTCACAATATACCGAGAAAATTATATGCGGTTTACCGGCGGATTTCAAGAGCGAGTTCGCCAAAAGTTTCTCCGTTCCCGCCGCGCGGGTCGGGTCCGCGCGCTTTGCCGGTTGACAGCGCCGCGCCCCGGTCATAGAATAGGCATTGAACAACAATCGGGGAAAGGAGGCGGCGCGCTTGGACAACAGACTCGAAGCGGGAAAGCAGGGCGTCACGCCGGAGCGGAAGGCGGCCGCCCGCGCCGTCGCGATCGTCTGGCTGGGGGTGTTCTTCGTCTCCACGGCGTCGCTGTTCGTGCGCGCGAGCACCGCGCCTTCGCTGGTGCTGGCGGCGTACCGCAAGCTGTTCGCCGCGCTGCTGATCCTGCCGGCGGCTCTGGGCAGCGCGGAGCGCCGCCGCGAGCTGCGCGGGCTTTCCCGCAAATCTCTTGCGTGGTGCGCGCTGAGCGGCGTGTTTCTGGCATTCCACTTCTGGACGTATTTCCTCTCGGTGAACAACACGACCGTCGCCGCCTCACAGGTGCTCACCGGCACGGAGGTCCTTTTCGTCGCGCTGTTCATGTTCCTCACGGGGCGCGAACGCTACGGCCTCTGGTGCAGGGCGGGCATCCTCCTCGCGCTCGCAGGCGGCGTGCTGACGGCGTACACGCCGGGCGGCTTTCAGGCGGGCGGCGGCGCGCTGTTCGGCAATCTCTGCGGCGCGGTCAGCGCGGCGGCGCTGGCGGGCTACTCGCTCATCGGCATGCGCGTGCGCCCCAATATGTCCAACACGGTCTACACCCTGCTGGTCTACGGAATCGCCGCCGCGACGCTCTGCCTGATGATCGCGGTCTCGCCCTACTCCTTCACCGGCTACGGCCCCATCAACTACCTGACGGCGTTCCTGATGGCGGTGTTCAACAGTCTGCTCGGCCACAGCCTCTTCAACTGGTCGTTCAAATATCTCAGCCCCACGCTGGTGTCGGTCATCAAGCTGTTCCAGCCGGTGCTCTCCACGACCTGGGCGTTCTTCCTGCTCTCGGAGCTGCCCGCGCTCAATCAGGTCCTCGGCGGCGCCGTGTCGATCCTCGGCATCCTGCTCTATATCCGCCACAGGGACGCCGCGCGGCGGGCCGCAGACGGGCCGCGTGACGCGCAGGAAAACGCCGCAGACCGATAACCTCGCCATACATACCGCGCGCCGCAGGAGGCTCCTGCGGCGCGTTTTTCTTCTGCGCTATGATTCTTCGAGAAAACGGAAGACCCGTTCGTTGAAATCGTCCGCCTCCTCGTAGGCGGCGTGTCCCAGCCCCTCGTACACGAACAGGCTGCTGTCCGCGATCCGCTCGTGCAGCTCACAGGACGCGCGGAGCCCCACGATCCTGTCCTCCGCGCCGGCAAGGATCAGCGTCGGACAGGCGATCCGCGGCAGCTCGCCGAGCACGTCGAAGGAGAGGATCGCGCGGGCGTTCGCCAGAAACCTGCCGTAGTCCGACGGCTTCCCGATCGCTCCAATGACGGGATACAGCCTCCTGTACTTCTTCAGATGGGCCGGAGAATAGCTCCTCTCCGCCGTGTCGATCATCAGCCGTCTGTGGTCGCCGCGTTCGGCGTATTCGATCCACCGGCAGACGTTCTCCCGGATCAGCTCGCTGACCCGCGGCGCGGTAACGGCAAGGACGAGCTTTTCGACCAGCCCGGCGTGACCGAGCGCGAGGGCCTGCGCGATCATCCCACCCTGGGACACGCCCATGACGGCGGCCCTTTCGACGCCGAGCGCGCGCATGGCGTCCGCCTGATCCTCCGCCATGTCCCGGATCGAGCAGCCCTCCGGCAGCTCGTCCTTCCGGCTGAACAGATACACCGTGTAGTTCTCGAAGAACCGCCGGTACGGCCCCGCCAGCAGCAGGGCCTTGCCCCTGACCGTCGCCAGTCCGTCGGACAGTCCGGGCAGTATGACAAGATTTTTCCCGCCGCGCCCGAACGAGACATAGCTCATGGCCGTGCCGCCGACCGGGACCCGTCCGTTCTTTGCGTTCCACAGCATTTTTGTTCCCTCCCGCAGCGCTCAGTCTGTTCCGATGTCTGTAGGACCGCACAAAAGGCAGCGCGCGGCGGTCCCGACGGTATCGCCGCGCCGTTCCGGCGTGCGCAGGGCCTCGCGCCCATCACTCATCCAGTATTTTGACCAGCACGGCGTTCTGCCTGTGCCTGCGGTGGTATTTGAGGCGCACGCGCTGCCCCGTCACAAGGCTCAGCGGCGCGCCGTTCAGAATGCCCTCGATCTCCCTGCCGTCCTCGTCGCGGTAGCGCGCATAGATGACGGTGCTGTTGTCCTCGGCGTCCGGAGACGGCTCGACGATGCGCGAGATCGTCCCGATCGCCTCGATCCCATCCTCGGCGATCTGCTTTTTCATCCGGCGCGAGTAAAGCACGCCGAAGGCAAAGACCGCGAGGAAAATCACCCACATCAATATCCCCTTCATATCCATAAAGCTCTCTCCCAAAACAGCAGATTTTTTGCGGCGCACACCCGCCGCGCTGCTATCTTACCGCATTCGCGCCGCAAGTTCAAGCAGTTCCGCCGCCGCGCAGCCGAATTGCCGCAGGCTCCCAGCCCCTGACAGGGGCGGGCAGAGGAAAGTCCCGCTTGTCATTTCCAATCGTTTACGGTATAATCAGATCGCATTTTATAAAAGGAGGCGTTTTTATGGCAAATCAACCGACCTACACCTCGCCGTATGAGCTGGACGGGCGCGTACCGCTGAAGCAGGCGATCCCTCTGGGACTGCAGCACGTTCTGGCCATGTTCGTCGGCAACCTGTCCCCGCTGCTCATCATCCTCGGTACCTGCGGCCTGACTGACGGCAACGGCTTCGGCGACCTGCGCGTCTCCCTGCTGCAGAACGCCATGCTGATCGCCGGTCTCGTGACCTTCCTCCAGCTCTACCCCCTCGGGCCTATCGGCGGCAGACTCCCCATCGTCATGGGCACCTCCTCCGGCTTCATCGGCATCAACAACGCGATCGCGAACAGCATGCTCGCCGGCATCGCCGCCGGCACCATCACCAGCGACGCCAACGCCGGCATCTTTGCCTACGGCGCCATCATGGGCGCGTGCATCATCGGCGGCGTCTTTGAGATGGGCCTCGGCTTCATCATCAAGCCCCTGCGCAAATTCTTCCCCGCGGTCGTCACCGGTACCGTGGTCATGGCCATCGGTCTGAGCCTGATCCCCGTCGGCATCAACTTCTTCGGCGGCGGCGGGACGAACGTGCCCGACTTCGGCCACATGTCGAACCTCTTCCTGGGTCTGGTCACGATGATCGCGATCCTCTGCTTCAAGCACGCCTTCAAGGGCTTCCCCTCCATCGCCTCGGTGCTTCTGGGCATCATCGTCGGCTACATCGTCTCCCTCTTCATGGGCTTTGTGCTGCCCACGACCTTTGAGTACGTCAAGACGGTCGACGGCGTGCAGCAGACCGCGACCGCGACCCACGCCTTCGTGACCCAGTGGTCGAAGGTCGCGGACGCCAAGTGGTTCGCGCTGCCCAGCATCATGCCGGTGAAGCCCGTCTTCCGCATCGGCGCCATCATCCCGATGTGCATCATGTTCATCGTCACCGCGGTCGAGACCGTGGGCGACACCTCCGGCGTCACCGAGGGCGGCCTGAACCGCGAGCCCACCGATAAGGAGCTCTCCGGCTCCGTCGTCTGCGACGGCTTCGGCTCCGCGTTCGCGGCGCTCTTCGGCGTGCTGCCCAACACCTCCTTCAGCCAGAACGTCGGTCTGGTCGGCATGACCAAGGTCGTCAACCGCTTCTGCATCGCCATGGGCGCCGGCATCCTGGTGCTGGCGGGTCTCTTCCCCAAGATCGGCGCGATCATCAACATCATGCCCCAGCCCGTCCTGGGCGGCGCGGCGGTGGTCATGTTCGCCAACATCGTCATCGCCGGCGTCAACCTCATCACCAAGGAGCCGCTGACCGGCCGCAACGCCTCCATCGTTGCCATCGCGCTCGGTCTGGGCTTCGGCATCGGCTCCTCCACCGCGGTGCAGGGCTTCATGCCCGACTGGATGAAGTACATCTTCGGCGGCTCCGGCATCGTCCCCGCCGCGCTGCTGGCCATCATCCTGAACATCGTCATCCCCAAGGACAAGTAAGGCGCTGAACAGGCAAAGCGGGAAGGACCCGCAAACTGCATACGCAAAGAGGCTGTCCCGGTCGGGACAGCCTCTTTTGGCGCAGTTGAAACGTCAGGACAGCGCTTCGTTCGGCAGATGCGACAGGATGCGGTATCCGCCGTCGGGCATGAGCCGCAGCTTCAGCACGCTGCCCCGCGCAACCCCCTCGTACAGCGTCACGACGTCGCCGTCACGCGCGCCGTAGCGCGGATAGAACATGCCGGGGGCGGAGTCGCTGGTGAAGTTGTAGAACGCGTCATACTCCGGCAGATAGATCGTCCGCCCGTCGTGCCGCCAGTCGGTCGTCAGGTCGTCCAGCGTGATGCCCGCGTAGCGCGTCAGCACGTCGTTGATCCGGGAAACGCGGTAGCGGTGCACCGGCACGGGCATATCCGAGAGCGTCCTGCGCCGCGTGCCGCCGTCCTCGGATCGGATATACTCCTCCCACGGGCTTTTCCCGACAAGCTTCTCAAACTCCGCCTCGTCCTCCACGTCCTCCGCCACCGGGCAGTAGGCGAGGAATTCCGCGAGGTCGAGGCCGCGCGGATCGGCGTAGGTCGAGGTAAAGAAGCAGCTGACGGGATTCAGCTTTTCCTCCCGCATCGTCGAGAGCTCCTCGCGCCATGCGGCAAGCTCCCCGTCCGTCAGCGGCGTGCCGTCGAGGGGCGGGCTGACCTCGAACCAGCCGTACCGCTCCGCGACATTGAAAAGTCCGACCGTCGGCAGCACATCGCCGAGCTGCTCCCTGCCGTAGGGCAGCGCGGCGCAGTACCATTGGAGGAAATCCTCCGGCAGGGCGCTCACCGGCGCGCCGGGGAGGTAGACCAGCACCTCGTCCGCGCCCTCGATGCCGTAGGGCGACGAGCCGACGCAGCGGACGCCGTCCATGACGCCGAGCTCCTCGCCCTCCGTCTGCCGTGCCCCCAGCTCCAGCAGGCGCACGGAACAGGTATAGTCGTCGATCTGCCGCGCGTCGCCAAAGCGTCCGTAAAAGTCGCAAAGATAGGTCACGCCCGCGTCGGCGTCCCGATGGCTGCCCATGAAGCTGCCGTCCGCTTCGATCAGCATCTGCGTTTTCCAGCCGCCCGCGCCGCTGAGGAACCAGTATTCGCCCTCGAGCGAGGCGAAGGTGAACGCACCCTCGTCGATGGGTACGGCGCCTGCGGACGAGCGCAGCCAGGGCAGATAGCGCGCGAGCATCTCGCCATGGTCCTTGAATCCCAGGACGCGGCTGTCCGGCAGATTTTCCGCGGCGGCCCCATCCGCGCTCAGAAGCGCGGCGATGTCGGCGCGCGGACCGCACAGCTCACGGATGCGCTCCGTGTTGTCCTCCCCATCGCGGGTCTCCTGCAAATCGATCACGCGCCCCTCCGGGGATACGGTGAAGCAGGCTGGATTTCCGGCCGCGCCGACGCTCGCACAGCTCCCGTCGGCGGGATCGAACTCCCACCAGTAACAGCGCAGCAGACCGCAGATATAGCAGGTGTTTCCGTCCGCGTCGGCATAGTCCCCGTAGACGGTGAGCACAGGCAGCATCAGGCAGCCGTTCCCCACTCCTGCGCCCAGATAATCCGCCGCTGCGGTGTAGAGCGCGGCGTCCCGCCCGGACAGGCCGAACATCTCGCCCGTGACGCGGTGCGCGGTGATCTCATCGGTGCCGCCGGCAGCTTTACCCGAAACCTGCTCCCCGTAAAACAGATGGATCGCCTCGTCGCCGGAGCCGTGATAGCCCCCGTTTTCCCCGTGCTCCGGAAGCGCGACCAGATGAATGTACCACCCGTCCAGCTCCGCCGCGCCGTTTGCGCTGTAGCAAACCGCTCGTTCAAAGTCTTCCGGCACGCCGTCTTCCGCAAAGCGCACAATGTATTGATCCGCATCCTGTGACAACAGCCGGATCTCTTCCTGCGGGAGATATTTCAGCGCATCCAGATAGTGCTCCAGCTTGTAAAAACGACTCTGCTCCGGCCACGGTTGGCTTTCCGTGATAAAAAACGTGTTATTATCGGCAAACACCCGCAGCTGAGCGCCGTAAGTCTTTCGGTCTTTCGTGTAGAAATATCGGATCGCGCCGTCGTTCGCCCAATCGAATTCGGGAGTGAGATCCACTTCAAATTGATCGGCATTGACGCAGAGCGCGGACGGGTCTTCCAGCTTTTCCGCCGTGCTGATCTGCGTCAGGATCCGATCGGTATCCAGAGCGGAAACATTGCTTCCATCCATTGGGAATTCACGCTGCTCCTTCTCTCCCGCGAACGCGCAGCCCGCGGCGACGGCGGCGATCAGCAGCACCGCGATCACGACTGCGGCGGTCATGCGCGGACGGCGCGCGATCATCGTCACGCGCTCCCTGAGCGGCCGTTTGCCGTTGGTCATCGTGGTTGCCGTGCAGAGCAGCGGCGCCCGCGGCGCATGACGCGCCGACAGCTCGATCAGCGTCGCGCCGTAGTCCTCCCGTTCCGCCTCGCCCAGGCGCCTGAGCGCGCCCGCGTCGGCGCACAGCTCGCTGTCCTGACGCGACAGCGCCGCCGCCCACCACACCAGCGGATTGTACCAGTGGAGCGCCAATGCGGCGCAGCGCAGCAGCGTCCAGACATGGTCGCCGTGGCGGTAGTGACTCAGCTCATGCGCCAGCACATGCCGCAGCCGCGCCCCGTCCTCCGCCGTCTCCGCCGCGGCGTAGACCGCGTTCCCGAACAGGCAGGAGGACGACAGGTTTTCCACGGCGTACACCCGCAGCGGGCCGTCGGTCTCCAGCAGTCTGCGCCGCTTGCGGAGCCGGGCATAAAAGCGCGCATTGGACACGAGGAACACCGCGGCGGTCACGCCGATCCCGACCAGCCAGACGCCCCGCAGGATATCCGAAACGCTCCATTTGTCCGCGTATCGGACGATTGCCGTGCCGTCGGGCGAGACCCTGCTGTAGCCGAAAGAATTCGGGTCCATCTTCTCTATCGGTATCGACGGGTTCGCCTGCAGGGCGCCCGCAAAATCCCCCGCGTCCATGACCGGTATCCGCTCCATCGGAAACACATAGACGTTTTTCTCCGTCATGTCCTCCGGCAGCGCCGCCGCAACGCCCCACGGCGCGGCAAAAAGCTGCACCGGAACCAGCAGCCGCAGCAGCACCAGGCCCCAGAGCGCGTAGCGCAGTCCGGGACGCATCCGCCTGCCGAAGACCGCGCGGATCGCGATCACCGCGAGGATCAGCGCGCAGGAGGACAGCGCCCACGTCAGGTCAGCCATTCTTGCGCCTCCTCTCTTTCAGGATGCGGTAGAGCTCGTCGATCTCCGCGTCGCTCAGATCGCTCTCCCGCGCCATCGTGCTGACCAGCAGGCCAAGCCCGCCGGTCCTGATCTTCGAGAGCGTGTTCCGCGCCTCCTGCCGCACCGCATCGTCGCGCGGGAGCAGGGGATAAAACAGCTTGCGCGGCCCCGCGGCGTCGATCCGCACCGCCCCTTTGTCGGCAAGGCGGTTGAGCATGATGTTGACCGTCGCCTTCGTCCATGCGGTATCGTCCTTCAGCATCCCCACCATGCTGCCGATCGTCAGCGGGCTTTCGTCCCAAAGCAGGTTCATCAGCTTCCACTCGCCGTCAGACAAAGATAGCTTGTTCATCAAAAATCACCTCGTAAAAATCGACTGGATAACAGCTGTTATATTGATGATAACACGGAGGATAACATTTGTCAACCGCAATTCTGATTTTTGCATAGACCCGTGTGTTTTTCCCGGAAGCGCGGACCTTTTCCGCCCGTCAAGGGCCCGGTTCCGGCCTCTGCTCAATTTCCGATCTATGTATTAAAAATGTCCGATTTTCCGCCTATTTCCCGTTTTTCAATGAAATTAGTTGAAATTTTGTTTGACTTTTCCGTGTTTTTGCGATAAGCTGTCCATGTGTAGAAAACATATACAGGCGCATTGTTTTTTTATGGAGGACGTTTCAATGCAAACCATGGACGCGATCATCAAGCCGGCCGCCGGCCCCGGTTTGGAGCTGCGGCGGGTCAGCGTGCCCGTCCCCGGTCCGGGCGAGGTGCTGATCAAGGTGCATAAGACGGCCATCTGCGGAACGGACGTGCACATCTACGACTGGAACGAGTGGTCTGCGCAGCATGTCAAACCGCCCATGATCATCGGCCACGAGTATGTGGGCGAGATCGCCGAACTCGGCGCGGGCGTCACCGGCCTTTCGGTCGGCCAGCGCGTCAGCGGGGAAGGCCACATCACCTGCGGACACTGCCGCAACTGCCATACGGGCAACATTCAATGGTGCAGGAACACCAGCGGCGTGGGCGTCGACCGCGACGGCGCCTTTGCCGAATACGTCTGCATTCCCGCAAGCAACGTGATCCTGATCGATCCCTCGCTCGACGAGGACATCGTCGCCATGTTCGACGCGGTGGGCAACGCCACGCATACCGCGCTGATGTTCAACCTCGTCGGTGAGGATGTGCTCATCACCGGCGCGGGCCCGGTCGGTATCCTGGCCGCCGCGATCGCCAAGTACGCCGGCGCGCGGCGCGTGGTGGTCACCGATCTGAACGATTACCGCCTCGGCCTTGCGCGCAGGATGGGCGCGGACGCGGCGGTGAACACAGGGCGGGAGGATCTGACCGCCACGATGAAGGAGCAGGGACTGACCGAGGGCTTTGACGTCGGCTTCGAGATGTCCGGCAGCGGCGCGGCGCTCAACCAGATGATCGGCGTGATGCGCAACGGCGGCAAGATCAGCCTGCTCGGCCTCGGCAGCGGCAGCATCAGCCTCAACATGAACGACGTGATCGGCAAGGGTCTGACGCTGCAGGGCATCTACGGCCGGAAGATGGACAACTGGCATCAGATGAACTATATGGTTCAGGGCGGGCTGAATCTTTCGCCCGCGATCACACACCGCTTCCACTACACCGAATTTGAGAAGGGCTTTGCCGCCATGCACAGCGGCAGGAGCGGCAAGGTCATCCTCGACTGGACGAGAAAGGAGGATCGGCCATGAAATCCGCATATGAGTTTTACCGCCGGGAGCTCGACGGCATCCGCGAGTCGGGCACCTATAAAAACGAGCGCATCATCACCACCCCGCAAAAAAGCCGCATCGACACCACGCAGGCAAAGGCTGTGGTCAACATGTGCGCCAACAACTATCTCGGCCTGTCCGACGATCCGCGCCTGATCGCAGCGGCCAGGGCCAGCTATGACCGGTGGGGCTTCGGCCTGTCCTCCGTGCGCTTCATCTGCGGCACGCAGGAGATCCACAAAACGCTCGAGCGCAGGATCGCCGACTTCGTCGGCACGGAGGATGCGATCCTCTACTCCTCCTGCTTCGACGCCAACGGCGGTCTGTTCGAAACGCTGCTCGGCGCGGACGACGCCGTGATCTCCGACGAGCTCAACCATGCCTCCATCATCGACGGCGTGCGGCTCTGCAAGGCGCGCCGCTATCGCTACCGCAACAGCGATATGGAGGATCTGCGCCGGCAGCTGACCGACGCGCGGGCAGCGGGCTGCCGGAAGATCATCATTGCGACCGACGGCGTTTTCTCCATGGACGGCTATATCGCCGATCTCAGGGGCATCTGCGATCTGGCCGACGAATTTGACGCGCTGGTCATGGTGGACGACAGCCACGCCGTCGGCTTCATGGGCGAGCATGGCCGCGGCACGCCGGAATACTGCGGCGTGACGGGTCGGATCGACATCCTCACCGGCACCTTCGGCAAGGCCATGGGCGGCGCCTCCGGCGGCTACACCGCGGCGAAGCGGGAGGTCGTCGAGCTGCTGCGCCAGCGCAGCCGTCCGTACCTGTTCTCCAACTCGCTTGCCCCCGCCATCTGCGCGGCCACGATCGAGACGATCGACATGCTCAGCGAGTCCACCGCGCTGCGCGACAGGGTGCACGGGAACGCGCGCTATTTCCGCGCTGAGATGGAAAAGCTCGGCTTCGACCTGCTCCCCGGCGAGCACCCGATCGTCCCCGTCATGCTCTATGATCCGAAGGTCGCCAACGAATTTGCCCGCCGGATGCTGGAAAAGGGCGTGTACGTCGTGGGCTTCTGCTACCCGGTCGTCCCGAAGGGCCGCGACCGCGTGCGCACGCAGATCTCCGCCGGACACACGAAGGAGGATCTGGACTTCGCCGTCAGGTGCTTCGGCGAGGTCAAGGAGGAAATGGGGCTGTAAGTCACATCATTTCCCATTGCGGGCGCGGACATCGTTCCGGGGTGACCGGGTCCCGTGTTTCACGCTGCGCGGACCCGAAAGGTGTTTCTTCTTTTGCAGACCGGCTCGCGGATGTCGCGAGCCGGTCTGTATTTCCCGCGTTTTCTGCCGCAGCGGCAGGCGTTTTGCCGGAAATCGCTCCAAGACTTGACACCGGTCCGAAATTCCCATATATTCTTCCCAAAGTCAGGCGCTCGTATGGAGAGGGGCCTCAATACAGCCGCTCTCTGCCGCTGAAGGAGGGTTGGATTTGTCATGAGAATGGGCATCCTCGGAGCGGGCGGCATCGCCGGCACGATGGCGGAGACCGTGGCGCGGATGGCGGAGGCGGAGGCCCATGCCGTCGCCTCCCGCAGCGCGGACAAGGCGCGCGCGTTTGCCGCCGCGCACGGCGTGGAGCGGGCTTACAGCTCCTACGAGGCGCTGCTGGACGATCCGGCGGTGGACCTCGTCTATATCGCCCTGCCCCATTCGCACCACTGCGCATGGACGCTGGCGGCGCTGGAGGCGGGGAAACATGTGCTCTGCGAGAAGGCGTTCGCGGTCAACGCAGCGCAGGCGAGACAGATGATCAAGCTCTCAGAGCGCAGGGGACTTCTGCTGGCGGAGGCGATCTGGACGCGCTATATGCCCTCCCGCGCGCTCATCGGCGAGGTGCTCGCATCGGGCAGGCTGGGCGAGCTGCGCACGCTGTCGGCCAATCTCGGCTACCGCATCGACGCCCATGAGCGGCTGATCCGCCCCGAGCTGGCAGGCGGCGCGCTGCTGGACCTGACCGTGTATCCGCTGAACTTCGCGGCCATGGCGTTCGGCGGCGATATAGCGCGCATTGAGGCGTCCTGCCTCATGACCGATACGGGCGTGGACGGTCAGGACAGCGTCACGCTGGCATACGCCGACGGGCGGATGGCGAGCCTGTTCACGACGATCCATACGCTGACCGACCGCCGGGGCCTCATTTACGGGACTGAGGGCTTTCTGGAGGTCGAGAACATCAACAATCCGCGCGCGCTGCGCGTCTGGTCGGCGGACCGCGGCGCGCCGCAGCTGCTGGAGACGATCCGCGTGCCGGAGCAGCTCACGGGATATGAGTACGAGGTGCGCGCCTGCCGCCGCGCCATCGAGGCGGGGGATACCGAGTGCGCGGAGATGCCGCATGCCGAGACCCTGCGGATCATGGAGCAGATGGATCTGATCCGCAAACGCTTCGGCGTCGTCTATCCCTTCGAGCGCTGACGCGGCGCAGCACATAATTCCACCGGCGGATCTGTTGTCCGCCCGTGCGATCATGACGCGCGGACCGGCGGCGGAGCTGGCGGACCGGGCAAAAGGAAAGCATACGATGAGCGCGGCGAGCCGCCTGCGTGTATGCCGCATATGGATGGCGGAACGGCTCCCCCTCCGGCCGGAAAGAGCGGGTCCTCTCCGAAACGGTCCGCACGGTTTCTCCGCGCTGTATGAGCGTCTGATTTTTCAGAACCTGACCTACAACGCCGAGACGCCCTGCTGCAATCCGCGTCCGATCCCCGTACTGCTCATCATGACCAGCAATGCGCCGGACAACGGCTATCCGGGCCTGCTGCAAAACTATCGGCAGACGCTGAGCCGGTTTGTCGGACCGACAGAAATCTTTACCGCCGGCGATACCCTCCAACTCAAGGATTACAGCAAAACAGACTGGCCCTGGTCGTTTTTTGATCCCGAGCACAAGCGGCGTCGCCACGAGACCGTGTTCCCGCAAAAATGCGCCGAGGTCTTTGGGCTGGGGAGCCGGATGGCGGGGCAGGGAGAAAAGCAATGAAAGAAGCATTCGATCTGCAGGATTACCTGACCAGGGGAGTCGAGCGGGTGGTCGCCGATGCTGTAAGGGCAACCATAAAGGACCCGAAAGAGAGCGCCTATATGGCAAAGTTCGCGCTGGCAGCCAGGTCCTCCTCAAAAAGGAGACGTGCCGCCGAAGATGCAGGCGAACATATCCCGCCATTTCTGATCGCCAGCATAACCAGCCGGTGCAATCTGCACTGTGCGGGCTGCTATTCCCGCTGCAGCCACGCCACGGTGGATGCCGTTCCGGTAAAGCAGCTGACCGGCGGGGAGTGGCAGAAGGTCTTTGAAGAAGCGGACGAGCTCGGCATCAGCTTTATTCTGCTGGCGGGCGGAGAGCCCATGCTGCGGCGGGACGTGATCGAGGCGGCCGGGAAAAAGCAGAACATCCTTTTCCCGATCTTTACCAACGGCACCTTCATGGACGAGCGCTATCTGGAGCTGTTCGATCAGCGCCGCAATCTGATCCCCATCATGAGCATCGAAGGCGGAAAAGAAACGACAGATCTGCGCCGCGGAGCGGGTGTGTATGACAGGCTGATCGCAAATATGGACGAATGCAAAAAAAGAGGCCTGATCTTCGGCGCATCGGTCACCGTTACAACGCAGAATCTGCGCGAGGTCTCCTCGGATGTGTTTTTGAAGAAGCTCTCAGACAGGGGCTGCAAGGCCGTGATCTTTGTGGAATTCGTTCCCGTTACAGACGACAGCAGGGAGCTTGCGCCGGGAGACGCAGAGCGGGAATACCTGAAATCCGAGATCGACCGTCTCAGAAGAACTCGTCCGGAAATGGTATATATCTCCTTCCCCGGCGATGAGAAAAGCTCCGGCGGCTGCGTGGCAGCCGGGCGCGGCTTCTTCCACATCAACTCCCATGGCGGAGCGGAGCCCTGCCCGTTTTCGCCTTATTCGGACGTCAACGTGCGGGATACCTCTCTGCGGGAAGCGATGAACTCCCGACTGTTCCGGGAGCTGAGGGACGGCGGATATCTTTTGGAGGATCATCCCGGCGGATGTATCCTGTATGAAAAAAGAGATCAGGTGGAAAAAATCATGGCCGCCGCGGCCGGAAGAAAGGAGTAATGCAGCATGAAACCAAAGATCATCCTTTTGATTGTCGTTTGTGTCCTCGTTCTTTGCTGTTGCTTCACGCATCGCAGAGTGATCAAGGCGCTGATCCGGCACGAGCCTATGCCGAAAGCGCCCGGCTGGCATATATGGGTACCGAAGAAAAACAGGAAAGGTTGAATATGGAACGCACGGCGCATAATAAATACGACTGCATACGGCTGGAAAACCAGCTCTGCTTCCCCCTGTATGCCTGCGCCAAGGAAGTCGTGCGGCAATACAGGAAGCCGCTGGAAAAGCTGGGGCTGACCTACACGCAGTATGTTGTGATGATGGTGCTGTGGGAGTTCGGCGGAATGACGGAGGGCGAGCTCGGCAGGAAAGTGCATCTCGATTCCGGGACGCTGGCGCCGCTTTTGAAGCGGATGGAAAAGCAGGGATACATCACACGCATTCGGCCGGAAGCAAATGAAAGAAAACTGTTTATCGAACTGACCGCAGCGGGGGCCGCACTGAAGGATGAGGCGATCCGGGTGCCCCATGAAACGGAAGGCTGCCTGAGCCTCCCGCAGGATGAGCGGCTGCAGCTGAAGGCGTTATTGGACAAGGCCATTGCCGGAATGGACGTGTGCAAATGATCTGCGACGACACGATCCCCGCAGGAGACGGGGAACCATCGGACCCGGCAGACTTCAGAGGCAGGGTCATCACGGCGGTCGACGCCGCCGCCGGCTGCGGCTTTCCGCCGCAATAGGAGCCTGCCGGGAAGATGCGCCGCGGCTTCGCGGACAGGGGCCGGAAATCCCGGGTATCCTCTGCAGCCGGTTCGGCGGACAGGGGCCGGAACGGGCGAAGCGCTCCGCGCGTTCCGTCCGATGCACCTCAGCACGGCTTTCCCGCAGATGAAGAAAAATGATTTGGCGAGGCGCTTATGAAGTACGGAGAATCAACCTTTGACATTCTGTATCTGCTGTTTGCGATCATCAGCGGATGCGTGCTGCTGGATCCTGTCAGCAGTCCGCATCGTTCTGTGTCTTTTCCCGCAAAACGGCTGGCTCGCAAACAACAGCGATGCGGCGTGGGGCATCATACGGAATATCCCATTTGTTTTGCTTGGCGCAGCCGTTTGCCGGCTCTATTTTCAAAAGAGGAAAGAAGATCGGCTCTTTGAGCCGCTGTGGCTGTATATCCTGCTGTCCTTCCTGTTCTATATCCCGGTGGCGGTCGGCGCCGGGCTTGTTCCGATGCTCGGCATGCTGATGCTGCCGAAAACGATTTGCTATATCCTGCTGATCATCGCTTTCCTGCGTTCTGTCACAAGAAGTCGCCCCGACGCCCGGAAAGAACGCATTGCGCATCGGAAAACATTGGAACGCTCCTCTCACGCCGCCGGCGGGTATATGCGCTCGCGACGCAAGCGACAACAACATGCTCCTTCAGGGGATGGACGTACTCGATGTCAAGGTTTGCCAGGCGGCGCAGAAAAGCGTCCATATCCGTCTCCTCAAAGCAAATCTCTGCGCTGTTGCGGCGGAAGGTGACTGCATCGGTGCAGATGAGGTCTTTCCGCGTCTCCGCAGTCTGCAAAGCGATCCCGCCCTCCAGCGCCACGTTCGCGCCGAAACCGGCGGTTACATTCAAGCCAGGAACATCGTAATAAAACTGCCTGCTGCGCGCCATGTCCCGGACGGCAGGCAATGTGCCGACATATTTCATGTTTTCTTCCTCAGCCGCAGATCGCCCGCCTGCTCCCGCAGCGCGTCGGCGATCTCTCCCGGCGTCTTCCCGTCGATTTGCTCCATGATACGGCGCAGATCCTCCAACTCCATTAGATTGACGGCGGTGCAGTACAGCGTCTTCCTCCTGCCGTCGTTGTGCTCCGACAGCAGCTTGTCCAGGATCGCCATCTTTTCGATCTGTTCGGCGTTGTAAGCGTCCTCGCCGATTTGCCGCATCTTTTCCATGTCCGACTTCTGATGTCGGTGGGTGATGAAGGAGTCGTATTCGTCGACGTGGTCATATCGTGCACAGGGATATTCCTGGCACTCCCAGCAATATTCAATACCGCCGTGCGCCAGAGCGCAGCGGGCGATGGCGCAGGATTGATTGCCAAAGCCGCAGCCGCCGCAGTGCCCGGAGAGATTCATCGGGCACAGCCTGCAGTTGAGGCCGCAGAGAGAGAAATATGGATTGTCTCGCTGAAAACCTTTCATAACTTTTCGATCCTTATAGTTTTTTCTTTCATGGAAATCTTCCCCACCCGGAAGCCATACGCGAGAAGCTCTTTTTTGAAGGTGAGGAACGCATGGTCAAGGGGAATGCCGCACACGGCCTCCACCTCGTCAAACGCAATCATTTTCGGTTCATTCTTGCGAATATATTCCCAGAGGGGATCGTATTTGCTCATGCCGTTTCCTCCTTCGCATTCCGGTTCAACAGATTATACCAGAGACTTGTCCGTTCATCAATGAGGCAGCACATGAAAACAGAGGGTCAAGGCGCAAAACCTTGACCCTCTGTTTCCGTGTTGACATTACAGCCACACCAGCACGGCGAAGCCGCCGCGAAAATAACAGGTGTTCGTGCAATGTCCATTTGGTGGACCTGAAGGGATTCGAACCCACGACCTTACGGATGCGAACCGTACGCTCTCCCAACTGAGCTACAGGCCCATATTCGATTCGCTGAAATTCAGCTTGGGTATCGTACCACACTTTTTTTGCTTTGTAAAGCCCCTATTTTCGAAAATTATTAAATTTGTGTTGCATCTTCTCTCTGCATATAGTAAAATACCTGTTAGCGTCCTCCGCAGACTGCTGCGGGACCGGTCTTGCGCGATGGATACCCGTGAACCATGTCAGGCGGGGAACCGAGCAGCATTAAGCGGGACCGTTCATGCGCCGCAAGGGCGCCGGTCCCGTGGCAGTCCGCGGAGGACGTATCTGTTTTTGGAGGTGCCGTCGTGTATCAGGTGCTCTACCGCAAGTGGCGGCCCAAAACCTTTTCCGACGTTGTCGGGCAGGAACACATCACCTCGACGCTCCGGCGGCAGGTCGCGGAGGGGCGGCTGAGCCATGCGTACCTGTTCACCGGCACGCGCGGCACGGGCAAGACCACCTGCGCGAAAATCCTCGCCAAGGCGGTCAACTGCGAAGACCCGCAGAACGGCGACCCCTGCAACCGCTGCCCGGCCTGCCTCGGCATCGAATCCGGCGCGTTTCTCGACGTGACGGAGCTGGACGCCGCGTCCAACAACGGCGTGGACAGCGTGCGCGCCCTGCGCGACGAGGCGATCTATTCCCCCGTGCAGGTCAGGAAGCGCGTCTACATCATCGACGAGGTGCACATGCTCTCCCCCGCGGCGTTCAACGCGCTGCTGAAGATCCTGGAGGAGCCGCCGGAGCACCTGATGTTCATCCTCGCGACCACGGAGCTGCACAAGGTGCTCCCGACCATCCTCTCCCGCTGCCAGCGCTTTGCGTTCCGCCGCATCCTGCCCCGCGACATCGAGGCGCGGCTGGCAGTCGTGGCGAAGGCGGAAAACCTCGACCTCAAGCCCGACGGCGCGGAGCTGCTCGCCCGTCTGGCCGACGGCGCGCTGCGCGACGCGCTGAGCCTGCTCGACCAATGCGCCGCCGGCGGCGGCAGCATCGACGCGCGGGCGGTGCTGGACACGCTGGGCCTCGCCGGCAACGTGCAGACCGCGGAGCTGCTCGGCTTCGTCCTGCGGCGCGACGCCAGGGCCGCGTTGCTGCTGTTCCATCAGCTCTATTCCGGCGGCAAGGACGTGGCCGCGGTGCTCGGCGGGCTGTCCGCGCTCGCGCGCGACCTGCTCATCTCATCCACCGCGCCGGAGGGCGGGGCGGCGCTGCTCAGCGGCGGCTATGACGCCGGGACGCTCGGCGCGCTGCGGCGGGAGGCCTCCGGCGCGCGGCTCATCCAGATCTGCACGATCCTGCAGGAGACGGCGGCGGCGATGCAGTTCAGCGCTAACCGCCGCACGGACGCGGAGCTGTGCCTCCTGCGCCTCTGCGACGAAACGCTCTCCGGCGATCTGACCGCGCTGAACGCGCGCGTCGCACGGCTCGAAAACCGGCTCGCGGCAGGCGCGGCGTATCAGGCCGCGCCGGCGGACGCTGCGCATATCGCCGCGCCGGAGCCCGTACCCCCGCCGGATACTCCCCCGCGGGAGGACGCGCCCACGGAGAAGGCCCCGCCGCCCGACAGCGAGCCCGCCCCCGCTCCCGAACCGGCTCCCATACCCGCCCCCGGGCCGGCGCCGGTTCCGCCGCCGGACGGCGATGTGTTCGCAGCGCTGATCGAGCGCTACAAAAACCGCCTGCCCGTGTATCAGCGCGCCTTCATCGGCATGGCGAAGGGTCGGCTTGCCGACGGCCTGCTGACGGTCTACTGCGCCACGGAACAGCAGAAGCACATGCTGGAGGCGCCGGAGTCCATGCGCGCGCTCGCCGAGGTGACGGCGGAAGCGGTCGGACGGCCCGTGACGGTGCGCCTCACGGTGGGCGAGCCGGAGGGCGAATCACACGACAGGATGCGCGACCTGCTCCGGCTGGGCAGCGGGTTCGACGGATTTACGATGAAATAGGAGGATACGGATATGGCAAAGGGATACAGCGCAAGGCGCGGCTTCTCCAACGGCGGCGGCGCGTCCGCAAAGCAGATGGCCATGCAGCAGCAGATCATGAAAATGCAGGAGGAGATGGCGAAAAAGCAGCAGGAGGTCGAGGAAAAGACCTTCTCCGCCAGCGTGGGCGGCGGCGCGGTCAGCGCGACGGTCAACGGCAAAAGGGAAGTCACGGCGCTGTCCATCCGGCCGGACACGGTCGATCCCGACGACGTGGAGATGCTGCAGGACATGGTGATCTCGGCAGTCAACGAGGCGCTGCGTCAGGCGGAGGAGGCGATGGACGCCAGCATGAATGCGTTCACCGGCAGCCTCGGACTCGGCGGGCTGGGCGGCTTCGGCCTGTAAGGATAACAACATGGGAAAACGCAGGGCGGATCGCCCTGCGTTTTCCCGTTCTCATCACATGCTCTCCGGCGCGGTCACGCCGAGGATGCCGCCTGTGGGCGGGGAGACGAGTGCAACCCCATTTCTTCTTTCTCTTGCGGAAAGAAGAAACGGTGTTGCGCGCCAAAGAAGAAAGACGCTTTTGGGCGAGGTTTTCTCAAGCCCAGCTTGTTTTTGCGTTGTGGAAACGCTGTTTTCGTGACTTGACTGATTTCGCCGCGATTGCCGCCTCCGGCGGCGCGATGGTCCTGCGTGTCCGACTGCCTGCGTCGCTCCACCTGAAAAACGCCGCAAGGTGGTTCTGTTTGCAGGTTGGTTCTGTTCAGAGAAGCAGTCTTGCATAGACATCCCCCGTCCTCTCCGAGCACAAACCAGCAAAGTGGAAACGACCGAAGCGCCGCCGGCGGCGGGAGAAGCGAGGGAGTTTCGAGGCAGCGCCCCGTTTGCCGCGACCAAGGGAAGCGGAAAACGGCTGGCGCAACGGTGACTTGTGCGAGGAAGAGGAGACGCAGCGAAGTGAACGAGCTTTCGTGCCTGCGCGGAAGCGAGCGATACGGAGCTTGCGGCGACGAAGCGACGAGCGGACCGAAGACGCACCGGCAAATCGTCAGGACGTAAACAGCGGCGCCAAGGCGCTGGGCCGCCGCGAATCACCGCGGCACCCGGCAAAGCGTTTTTCTCTACGGAAGTTTGAAACCATTTCTCTTTTGTCGCCGCAAAAGAGAAACGGTTTCAAGAACCGTCCCTTTGGCAAAGCAAAAGAGAAGCGGTTTCAGACACCGTCTCTTCACAAAAGAAAAAGACGCTTTCGCGGCATTTGCCCGAAAGCGTCTTTCTGCTTTGTCATGCAGCCCCGTTTCTGCTTTCACAGAAGGAAGAACCGGGGCTGCGTTCATTTCTCACATGCTCTCCGGCGCGGTCACGCCGAGGATGCCGAGGCCGTTGCGCAGCACCTGCCGCGTCGCCTCCGCCAGCTTGAGCCGCGCGGCGATCACGCCGTCCGCCTCTCCCTTGATGCGGCAGGCGTTGTAGAAGCGGTGGAACGTGCCCGCAAGCGACACCAGATAGCGGTTGATATAGCTGGGGTCGTAGTCGCGCGCCGCCATGCGGACCTCCTCCGGGAACGCGGAGAGCGCCTTGACGAGCTCGCGCTCCTGCTCGGTATCCGCCAGCGCGATCTCGACGTCCGCCGCCGGCGGCGCGGCGAAGCCCTCGTCCGCGAGCGCCCTGAGCAGGCTGCAGATGCGGGCGTGGGCGTACTGGACGTAGTAGACGGGATTCTCGCTGTCCTCGCGCACGGCGAGGCCGAGGTCGAACTCCATCTGCGTGTCGGGCTTGGTGTTGAAGAACCAGCGGCAGGCGTCCACGGGGATCTCGTCGAGCAGGTCGGCCAGCGAGATGGTCTTGCCCGTGCGCTTGGACATGCGCACCGTCTCGCCGTCGCGCACGAGCTTGACGAGCTGCATCAGCACCACGTCGAGCCGGTTCATGCCGTCGAGCCCCAGCGCGTCCAGCGCGCCCTTGAGCCGCGCGACGTGACCGTGATGGTCCGCGCCCCAGATGTTGATGACCCGGTCAAAGCCGCGGACAGCGAGCTTGTTGCGGTGGTAGGCGATGTCGGCGGCGAAGTAGGTGTAGAACCCGTTGGCGCGGCGGAGTACGTCGTCCTTGAGGTCCAGCTTGTCCGCGTCCTCGCGCTTCTTTCCCGCGCGGACAAGGCTCTCGCGGATGATCTCCGCGGTCTTGAGCCACAGCGCGCCGTCCTTCTCATAGGTCCGGCCCGCGTCGGTCAGCGCCTGCACCGTCTCCGCGACGTAGCCGCTCTCGTGCAGGGAGGATTCATAGAACCACTCGTCGAAGCGGATGCCGTAGCGCGCCAGATCCGCCTGCATCTTCGGCAGGTTGCGCGCGAGGCCGAAGCGCGCCAGAGCCGCGCGGCGCTCCTCCCCATCGCAGTCCGCGAAGCCGTCGCCGTGCTCCTCGCGGAACGCCCGCGCCAGCTCGCGGATGTCGTCGCCGTGGTAGCCGTCCTCCGGGAACTCGACCGCGTCCTCGCCCAGAATGAGCTGGAGGTAGCGCGCCTCGATGCTGCGGGCGAATTTTTCGATCTGGTTGCCGGCGTCGTTGACGTAGAACTCGCGCCAGACCTCCGCGCCGGACCAGTCCAGCACGCTCGCCAGCGTGTCGCCGAGGACGCCGCCGCGGGCGTTGCCCATGTGCATGGGACCGGTGGGGTTGGCGGAGACGAACTCCACCATGTACCTTGTGCCGCGCAGCCCGTCGCCCCGGCCGTAGGCCGCCCCGCCCGCCTCCACGGCGGCGAGGACGTCGGCGTACCACGCGTCGCCGAGGCGGAAGTTGAGGAAGCCCGGCCCCGCGATCTCGACGCTTTTGAAGTACGTGCCGTCCAGCTTCATGCGCGCGGCGAGCGTCTGCGCGACCTCGCGCGGGTTTTTGCGCATCGCCTTCGCCGCGGCGAGGCAGAACGTCGTCGTATAGTCGCCGTTGGCGGTATCCTTGGGGATCTCCACCGGCACGGGCGTCTCCACGCCCGCGGGCAGCAGCCCCTCCTCCGCCGCGGCGAGATAGGCGTTCCTCGTCAGCTCCGCGATCTGGTCCTTTGCGCTCCGAATCATGTTCATCATGCGTTACCTCTGTCTTTTGACCAAGAATAAAAATTTATCTTTGATAGTTTAGCATATTGCAAATCGGCTGGCAACAGCTTATTATTAGTTATGCAAGCTAACAATTTTTCTGGTCAAAAAGGAGCAAACATGGCAAAACGAATCGTCATCGCCCTCGGCGGCAACGCGCTGGGCAAGAACCTTCACGAACAGATGAACGCCGTCAACGTCACGGCGAAGGCCATCGCCGACCTCATCGAGGAGGGCTATGAGCTGGTCATCTCCCACGGCAACGGGCCGCAGGTCGGCATGATCCAGAACGCTTTCGCCGCTTACCGCCGCGAGGACGAGTCGCGCGACGTGATGCCGCTTTCGGTGTGCGTCGCGATGTCGCAGGGCTACATCGGCTACGACCTGCAGAACCTCATCGGCGAGGAGCTGGACCGCCGCGCGACGGGCATGCACATCGCCACCGTGCTGACGCAGGTCGCCGTCGATCCCAACGACCCGGCCTTCCTGCACCCGACGAAGCCCATCGGCGCCTTCATGAGCGAGGCGGAGGCGAAGGCGCTCGCCGCCTCGCGCGGCATCCGCGTGGCGGAGGACGCGGGGCGCGGCTGGCGGCAGGTGGTCGCGAGTCCGCGGCCGATGGAGATCATCGAGATCCACACGATCCGGGCGCTGCTGGACGAAAAGCACGCGGTCATCGCCGCGGGCGGCGGCGGCATCCCGGTCATCTGGGCGGACAAGTACCACCTGAAGGGCGTGCCCGCCGTGATCGACAAGGACTTCGCCTCCGAGTGCCTCGCCGAGCAGCTTGACGCCGACATGCTCATCATCCTCACCGCGGTGGAGAAGGTCGCGATCAACTTCGGCAAGCCCGATCAACAGGACCTCGACACGCTGACGCCCGGGCAGGCGCGGCAGTACATCGCGGAGGGGCAGTTCGCGCCCGGCTCGATGCTCCCCAAAATCGAGGCGGCGGTCCGCTTTGCGGAGTCGAAGCCCGGCCGCATGGCGCTCATCACGCTGCTGGAGCGGGCGAGGGACGGCATCGAGGGCCGCACCGGCACGCGGATCATCGGCTGACCCACGGATAAGGCGCGGCGGCCTCCCGCCGCAGAAACAGAAGAAGTCAGAGGAACGATTATGGATTATGCGAAGGAATCCCTGCGCCTGCACGGCGCGTGGAGGGGCAAGATCGAGGTCGTGTCCACGGTCAAAACCGACACGAAGGACGAGCTTTCCCTCGCCTACACCCCCGGCGTGGCCCAGCCCTGTCTGGAAATTCAGAAGGACGTCGAAAAGAGCTATGAGCTGACGCGCCGCCACAACCTCTGCGCCGTCATCACGGACGGCACGGCGGTGCTGGGGCTGGGCGACATCGGCCCCGAGGCGGGCATGCCGGTCATGGAGGGCAAATGCGTGCTCTTCAAGAACTTCGGCGGCGTGGACGCCTTCCCCCTCTGCGTCAAAACGAAGGACGTGGACGAGTTCGTCCGGACCGTCTACAACATCTCCGGCAGCTTCGGCGGTATCAATCTGGAGGATATCGCCGCGCCGCGCTGCTTTGAGATCGAGCGCAGGCTCAAGGAAGTGTGCGACATCCCCATCTTCCACGACGATCAGCACGGCACCGCCATCATCACGCTGGCGGGGCTGACCAACGCGCTGAAGGTGGTCGGCAAGCGCAGGGAGGACGTCAAGATCGTGACCTCCGGCGCGGGCGCGGCGGCGGTCTCGATCACGAAGCTGCTGCTCTCGGCGGGCTTTTCCAACATCGTCATGACCGACCGCAGGGGTGCGATCCACGAGGGCCGCGCGGGCCTCAACTGGATCAAGGAGGAGATGGCGCGCTGCACGAACCGCGCCATGGAGCGCGGCGCGCTCGCCGACGTCATCCGCGGCGCGGACGTGTTCATCGGCGTCTCCGCCCCCGGCACGCTGACGACGGAGATGGTGCGCACGATGAACCGCGACGCGATCGTCTTCGCCTGCGCGAACCCGACGCCGGAGATCTTCCCCGACGACGCGAAGGCCGGCGGCGCGCGGATCGTCTCCACCGGGCGCAGCGACTTCCCCAACCAGATCAACAACGTCCTCGCCTTCCCCGGCGTGTTCCGCGGCGCGTTCGACGTGCGCGCGAGCGACATCAACGAGGAGATGAAGATGGCCGCCGCCCGCGCGCTGGCGGGCCTGATCTCCGACGACGAGCTGAGCGAGGACTACATCATCCCGCAGGCCTTCGACCCCCGCGTCGGCCCCGCGGTGGCAAAGGCCGTCGCCGAGGCCGCAAGGCGCAGCGGCGTGGCGCGGATTTGAGAGGCGACTGGAGAAAATAAAAAAGAGCGGCTCCGCCGCTCTTTTTTATTGATTTCCTCAGCCCGCCGGCTCCGGCTCTGCCGGTACGGGTTCCGCAGGCTGCGGCTCGTCCTCCTCGTCCTCGTCCGTCAGGCGCAGGCCCGCCGTGTCGGACACCGGCAGCGAGAACGCGATGGCCTTCGCCGGCGTCTCCATGCCCGCCTTCAGCATGACGGACTGCATGATGCCGTCGCGCTGCGCGGTTTTGGCGACAATGAAGATCATGTCCTTCTCCGAGGCGAGCGAGATGCCGAGGAACTTCTCGGCGCGCTCCATACCCGTGCCGCGGGCGTGGATGACCGTCCCGCCGTAGGCGCCCGCCTCGCGCGCCGCGTCCATGACAAGTTCGTTGTAGCCCTGATTGCTGATGATGACGATCAGCTCGCGGTCCGTTCCTCTCATGCTGCTCTCCTCCCCCCGGATAAAATCCTGTCCTTCGGTCAAAAACCCAAGCTCACGCCGTCCGCCGATGCTGCTCATCGGCACGATGAACGCGACGCCCACGCCGGGCACGTCGATCTGCAGCGTCTTCTGCATGCCGCGCTTCGCCGCGCGCCAGGTCTCCCGCGTCACGAGCGAGAAGCAGACCGCCTTCTCCGACTGACCGAGCAGATAGCCCGCCGCCGTGCCGTTGAAGGTGCCGCGTCCGAGCGAAATGAAGCCCGTTAAAATGCCCTGCGCCTTGTAGAGCGCCACAAAGCGGGGCAGCTGCCGCCGCTCGATCACGGTCGTCATCAGATACAGCTCCGACATCGTCCAGCTCCCTCCTTACAGCGCAATGATCTCGTAGTCGTCCAGCCAGTCGATCCGCTCGTCGATCGAGGCCGTGTCCACCGCCGCGACAGCGCGCGTCTCCCGCAGACGGTAGCTCACGCCGAGCATCTGGATGGCGATGAGCGGCGTCATGGCGACCATGGCGACCACGCCGAAGGCGTCCGTCACCACGTCCCCGCCGACGGCGAGGCACGCGCCCGTCGCCAGCGGCAGCAGGAACGTCGCCGTCATGGGACCCGACGCGACGCCGCCGGAGTCGAAGGCGATGGCGGTGAAGATGTCCGGCACAAAAAAGCTCAGCGCCAGCGCGAGCACATAGCCGGGGACGATCAGATACAGGATCGAGACGCCCGTCAGCACGCGCAGCATTGCGAGGCCGATCGATATCGCGACGCCGAACGACAGGCTCCGCTGCAGCGTCACGCCCGTGATCGCGCCGCTGGTCAGCTCCTCGACCTGCTTCATGAGCACGTAGACCGCCGGCTCCGCCTTGACGATGTAATAGCCGATCAGCATGCCGACGGGAATGATGATCCAGCGGTACGGGAGTCCCGCCAGCGTCTCGCCGAGGTAGGTGCCCGCCGGCATGAAGCCGACGTTCACGCCCGTGAGGAACAGCACCAGCCCGACATAGGTGTCGAGCAGGCCCACGCCGATACGCAGCAGCGTCTTTCTGCCGAGGTGCAGCCCCGCGATCTGGAAAACGCCGAAAAACGCCATGATCGGCAGCAGCGCCGTCGCGATCTCGCGCAGGTACGTCGGCAGCGCCTCGGTGAAGAGCTGGCGCAGCTCGACGGTGTCTGTGAAGTTCGGCACGACGACGGCGCTGTAATCCGCGCCGTCCGCGCGGTAGATGAGGCTCAGCACCAGGACCGCGAGCACCGGCCCGACCGAGCAGAGCGCGATGAGGCCGAAGCTGTCGCCCTGCGCCTTGCGGTCGCTGCGGATGCTCGCCATGCCCACGCCGAAGGCGAGGATGAACGGCACGGTCATCGGCCCCGTCGTGACGCCGCCGGCGTCGAACGCGACGGCGAGGAAGTCTGCGGGCGCGGCGAAGGCCAGCGCGAGCGCCGCCGCGTAGAACACGAACAGCAGCGTGCGGAGCTTCACGCCCAGCAGCATGCGCAGCAGCGCCAGCGTCAGGAACAGGCCCACGCCGCCGGCGACGGAGAAGATCAGCACATTGTTCGGGATCGACTGCACCTGTCCCGCCAGGACCTGCAGGTCCGGCTCCGAGACCGTGATGAGCGCGCCGAGCAGAAAGCCCGTCGGCAGAATGATCCAGAGCCTGCGCGTTTTGGTGATGCGTCCGCCGACCTGCTCGCCCATGGGCTCCATGGCGAGCTCCGCGCCGAGGGTGAAGAACATCATCCCCGCGACCAGCAGCGCGCCGCCCAGCAGAAATGCCAGCAGCACGCTGCTCGTGACCGGCGCAATGGTCAGCGACAGCGCCAGCACGATGGCGATGATCGGCAGCACCGCGCTCAGCGTCTCATCCAGTTTTTCTCTCAGTCTGCTGCGATACGGCATGATTCCCCTTTGTCCGCCTCTGTCCTGTCTGCGGCGCGCCGGAACGCCCGTTCCGCTGCGCCGCTTACTTTTTATCATACCTGCGCCGGCTGTTCATTGCAAGTGTCATCGTCTTCTTTTTTGAAAAACGCCCAAACCGCGTCCCGCCGTCCGCGGCTTGACAGGCGCGCGCTCCTGATATATCTTGGTATCAAATTCCGAGCGCTCCTTCCCCGCTTCAGACACAAGAGCCGCGGGGAGGCTGTATCCGCCTCTGCCGGGAGGTAATCCGCCTATGCAAACGAAAATCGATTTTGGGCGCAGTCCGCTGCTGATCTTCCTGTCCTACTTCCGGCCGCACTGGAAGCCGTTCGTCCTCGACATGGCCTGCGCGGTCGCGGTCTCCGTGATCGACCTGCTGTTCCCCTTCGTCTCGCGCGCCGCCATGCAGCGGCTGCTTCCGGCGCGGCTGTTCGCGGCGTTCTTCGCCGTCGTCGGCGTGATGCTCGCCGCCTATGTGCTCAAGGGCGTGCTGTACTACGTCATCACGGTCGTGGGGCACGGCGTCGGCACGCTGGTCGAGGCCGACATGCGGCGCGACGTGTTCGCGCACATGCAGACGCTCAGCTTCAGCTTCTTCGACCACAACCGCACGGGCGCGCTGCTCTCCCGCGTGACGAACGACCTGTTCGACATCACGGAGCTCGCCCACCACGGACCGGAGAACCTGCTCATCTGCACGCTGACGATCGTCGGGGCGCTGGCGGTCATGTTCGCCATCCGCTGGGAGCTCGCGCTGGTCCTGGCGGTCATCCTGCCGCTGTGCCTCTGGTTCACCATGCGCCAGCGCCTGCGCATGAAGCAGGCGAGCGCCGAGCTGCGCAAAAAGACCGCCGAGATCAACGCGGCGATCGAGAGCGGGATCAGCGGCATCCGCACGGCGAAGGCCTTCGCGAACGAATCGCAGGAGCAGCAGAAGTTCGAGCGGAGCAACGACGTGTTCCGGACCGCGCGGCAGGGCTTCTACCGGGCGATGGGCCTGTACCACAGCGGCATGGAATTCTCCGTCGGCGCGATGCAGACCGCGGTCATCGGCATGGGCGGCTTCCTCATCATGCGCGGGCGGATGGACTACGTCGATCTCGTGACCTTCACGCTGTACGTCTCCGCGTTCCTCACGCCGCTGCGGATGCTCACGCAGTTCATGGAAACGTACTCGCAGGGCAGCGCCGGCTTTGTCCGCTTTCTGGAGATCATGCGCACGCGCCCCGAGATCGAGGACGCGCCCAACGCCGCGGAGCTCACGTCGGTACGCGGCGAGCTGCGCTGCGAGAACGTCTCGTTCCACTATCGGGACGGCACCGAGGTGCTGACCGATATCAACCTGACGATCCGCGCGGGCGAGCGCTTCGCGCTCGTCGGGCCGTCCGGCGGCGGGAAGACCACGCTCTGCCACCTGCTGCCCCGCTTTTACGACGTGACGGGCGGGCGCGTCACCGTGGACGGGCACGACGTGCGGCAGGTGACGCAGGAGAGCCTCCGCCGCGCCATCGGCATCATCCAGCAGGACGTGTTCCTGTTCGCCGGCACGGTCCGCGAAAACATCCGCTACGGGCGGCCCGACGCCACCGATGAGGAGGTCGTCCGCGCCGCGGTCAGGGCGCAGATCCACGGCGAGATCATGGCGATGCCCGACGGCTACGATACCTACGTCGGCGAGCGCGGCATCATGCTCTCCGGCGGGCAGAAGCAGCGCATTTCGATCGCGCGCGTGTTCCTGAAGGACCCGCCGATCCTGATCCTGGACGAGGCGACCAGCGCGCTCGACAGCGTGACGGAGCAGCGCATCCAGGCCAGCCTCGACGAGCTCTGTCAGGGCCGCACCGGCATCATCATCGCCCACCGTCTCTCCACGGTCCGCAGCGCCGACCGCATCGCGGTCATGGAGGGCGCGCGCATCGTCGAGCAGGGCACCCACGCGGAGCTGATGGCGCGAAACGGCGCCTACGCGGCGCTCCAGCGCGCGCAGAGCCTGCCCGCCTGAGCCGCCGTCCCGCGCACGCCCTCTTAAAAATGTGTTTTTATCGTCGGCAGACAGCAAAAATCCGGGGCCGGATGACCGGCCCCGGATTTTTGCGTTCCGTTTCACTTCACGTTCTCAACAAACCGCATGAGGATCGCCGCCGCTTCCGCGCGGGTGGCTTCGCCTCCGGGCGCGAGCGTCGTCGCCGTGCGGCCGGAGATCAGTCCCGCGCCGCAGGCCCACTGCATGGCCTCCATCGCCCATCTGCTGACAGCAAACGCATCGTCATAGGAAAGGATGTTGGTGTCCTGTCCCACGCTCGTGTCATAGCCCTTGAGGCTTGCGTAACGGTACATGATCGCCGCGAACTGCTCGCGGGTGATCCGGTCATCCGGTCCGAACCTGCCGTCGCCGTAGCCCATGGCGATCCCGTTCGCCGCCGCCCACGCGACGGCTTTTGCGTACCAGGAGTCGGCCGCCACATCGTCGAAGACGGTCTTCCCGTTTGCCGCAGGCTCGCCCGCGAGACGGTAAAGGGTCGTCACGATCATGGCGCGGGTCGTGGTGACGTTCGGGGAGAAGCGATCCGCCGAGGTCCCGTTCATCAGGCCTCTTTCCGCGACATAATCCACCGCTTCCCTGTACCATGCGCCGGCAGGCACGTCGGCAAACGCATCGGACGGGGCGGACGCCTCATTCTCTTTCCATCCGGCGTAGACGGTCTTGTCGCCGTCCATCACGACGGATGTGATCCGGTTCGTCAGCTTCGCGTCGGAATACCAGCCCGTAAAGGTATGGCCCTCGCGGGCAGGCGCTGCCGTCAGCGTGACGGTCGTTCCGCCGTCGTGCTCGGTGGGAGCGATCGCGCTGCCTCCGTTGGTCTTGTAGGTCAGCGTGTACTGCGCGGCGGTCTCACCGCCGCCTCCGGAGCCGCTGCCGCCTCCGCCGCCGGAGCTTTTCGCCGTAACGGTGAAGGTCACCGGGACTCTGACCGGCTCGAAGCGGTTCTCCGTGTCGTGTATCATAACCGCGGCGGTATAGACGCCCGCCTTCAGGCCGGCCCTGGCGCAAACCCTGACGGACATCCCGCTCGAAGTTACGCTGAGGATCTCATATGCGGAGATATCCCAGGCGCCCGCCATGACGAAATCGATCTTGTCCGCGCCGATGCTCGTGACTTCGATATCCCGGTACACATCGCCCTCTCCGTAGCCCTCTTCCGCCGTGAGCGTCAGTCTGGCGGGCTCAACGGCGACGGCATAGGTCGAAGCCTTCCCGATCACAACACGGGTCGCGAAGGTCGTGCCGTCAGCCTCCGCGAACGTGTAATGACCCAAACCGCGATGAAACTCCCGAACGCCGACAGGTTGTACGATCGCCAAGCCTGCGCCGAGATTCAGCTCCGTAAAATCCACGATCGGCCTGATCAAAGAGGGAGCCGCCTCTATCCTCGCTTCGATCCGGGAATCGCCGCTGACATTCAGTTTTTCGGTTACGATGCCAAATCCGGCACCATCATTAATTGGAAGCACGACGGCCGTCAGATCGCTGTCCGTAACGGTAAGATCGCCGTAGGTCGAGAGCGCAAAGCGGAGGCCGGTAACATCCACAACCGCGTTCGTCAGCGTTATGCTGCCGCTGCCGGACGGGGGTGTCGCAGATATGTCGCGGACCGCAGCTATGCCCCTGTCCGCTCCGGTCGCGGTCACTTCGGCTCCCTCGATGATAATATTGCCGTCCCGGACGGTGATGCCGTTCACTCCGCCCGACGCGGTCAGATTTGTCCCGCTTCCCGCGATCCTCAGCGTACCTCCGTCTTTATAGATGCCGTATTCGCTGCCGGTGACGTACGCGCTGCCGGTAATGGTCAGCGTGTCGGTTCCGTACGCGTAGATGCACATATCGTTATACGCTCCCGTGATGGTCAGGTCGCTCAGCGTCAGCGTTCGCGTGGCAGGGCTATACTTTGCCCTGCCGCCGTCGTCAAGGATATCGCTCCTGTTCGCTTCCGTGACCTGCGTGGAACCGACCCAGATGGGATAGGCGGCCGCGCCGATCTTTTCCAGCGTCAGCGTCTGCGTCATATTTTTCGGAACAGCGGCTGTATCGCTGCGGATATCATAGACCAGCAGCGCGGTATAGATCCCGTCGGGCGCGGACGCCAGCTGGGCCGCGTCTATCCGCACGAACATGTCCATCGGCCGCTTTGCCGCCGTCTGCGCGCTGTCGCCGCTGCTGTAAATGATGGGATACGTGTCCCCCTCGGCTTCACCGGTGCCCGGATGATCGAAAACATGATCCGTATCCGTGATCCGGTTGCGTCCGATCACCGTGATGCCGATCCTGTTTTCGCCGGACGCGAGCATTGTGTATCTCACGCCGAGGTACAGCTGCTCCGCGTTTTTCGCGTCAGACACGGAAACCGTTCCGATGCTCTGCTCTCCGCCGCTCGCCTCGACGACCGTGCCGGCCGGTGCGGATACGACGGCGTCGCAGGCTGTGGTCGCGGGATCGGCCGCGACCGTGATCGTATCCGGGAGCATGCCCCGCAGCGCTTCCGCCGCAGCCTTCATGTCGACGGGGATCGCCGGGGTCATCTGATAGGGTATGACAGAGCCGCTGCCCGTCACTCTGCCTCTGTTCCGGAAGTATATCGTGTCGGGATCCTCTTCTGTCTTATGAAGGACGCCGCAGTAAAACTCGCCGTTGAGGACCATCGTGCCGCCGTTTACGACGCTGCCGCCCTTCTGACTTCTCAGGACGCCGCCCTTCTTCACCGTGAGGGCGCCGTTGTTGGTGATATTGCCGCCCATAGCGGTGGCGAGGGATCCGCCGGATTCTACTTCGATGCTTCCGTAGTTGTCGATCCCGGCTTCCAGATAGGCGCCGTCGGCAACGGTCAGCCTGAACCCCTCGGGGACGATGATCTTCCCCATCGTCTGAACGTCGTCGCCCGTGACGGTGATATCCTCCTTCAGCACGGTGGTCAGCTCTTCCTGATTTGTGACCGTTACAGTCAGACCGCCGTCCGCCAGCGCCGACACGGGCAGCAGCGACGCCGCCGTCACGAGGGCGAGCAGGACGCTCAGCAGCTTACGGATTCTGTGTTTCATAAGAGCACCTCTTTCCCGAAAAATTTTGCCTGTGGAAACCGTTTTCCGGATGCGGGCCGTCCCCGCCCGGATGACGGGTATGGTTCAAATCACACCGCCTCCTTTTTGAGAAGCAAAAAAAGCGCATCGAAACCGCAGGGCTGTCTGCCCCTGTCCGTTCGATGCGCTTTGTATCCTTTGTTATCACGGCACGCTGAAACAGGCTCAAATAGACGACACGAAGTATTCCCGCAGCTGCATGGGCAGGCAGGCGGCGAGGAGCTCCCTCACTTCCTCCTGCGGGAGCATCGGCGGGTTCGAAAGCCATTCCTGGAAGAAAACGACCGTCCCGTAGCAATACACCCGGATCATGTTGAGGATGTTCTCCGGCACGATCTCCGATCCGGTCTTCTTCATCACCTCCGCGCTCATCAGCTCGATGTGCGCGCCGGCCACCTGACGCAGAAACGAATCCTGCCCGTTCGTATTCCTGAATGCGTTCAGCACAAAGTCGCGGTTCTCGATCAGATAGCTGATCCGCTCTCTGGCAAAGCCCGCCCAACCGCTGCCGTCCGCGCGGCACCTCTCCAGCATCGCGCTGATGCCGTTGGAATAGATCCACGCGATGAGGTCGTACTTGTCCGAAAAATGGTTGTAGAAGGTCGGGGGCGTCAGTCCGCAATTCTCCACAATGCCGGTCACGGTGATCTTGTTGACCGGTTTCTTTGCCGCCAGCTCCTGAAAGGATTCCGCCAGCAATTCCTTCGTCGTCCGCCGCTGCATAGGGATACCTCCATTACAATTTTCTCCCGCGATCAGAAAAGCTCACTATAATTCGATTAATTATATCACACACATCGGGATTATTCTATTTATATCCTTATATTTCTTTTAAATTTTTTACACTTTTTTCTATAATCATTCCGCATTTCCGACAAAACCGCCGCTTTATCCGGAAATTGCGCCGCAGGACACGGAGCGCCGCTCCGAAACGCCGAACACCGCGGGGCTTCGGGCGGATCGCGGGACCCTTCGGCGCGCGGCCCCGCCGCACCGCGGGAAATCCCGCCGCGGTCCGGCGCGAAGCCGTCAGGCATGCAACAGGCCGCAGGCGGGATCGGAATTTTTTTCTTGCAAAATCGGCTGCTGCGGGATACGATGAGCTTCAGCAAAGAACACGGCAAAAGGAGGAGGAACACCGCATGAGCAGAAAGAATTTCGGAGCCAAACCGCTGAGCTATCCCCAGCCCGTCTGGATCATCGCGACCTATGGCGAAAACGGCGTGCCCAACGCGATGAACGCGGCGTGGGGCGGCATCAGCGAGGAAAACGAGGTCAGCGTCTGCCTCTCCCCCGGTCACAAGACCTGCAAAAACTTCGAAAAGACCGGCGCCTTCACGATCAGCATGGCGGATGCCGCCCACGTCGCGGCCTGCGACTACGTCGGCATCGTCAGCGGCAATCGGACGGCGGACAAGTTCGCAAAGGCCGGCTTCACCGCCTCGAGGAGCGAGCTGGTCAACGCGCCGATCATCAACGAGCTGGCGGTCTGTCTGGAGTGCCGGGTCATCGACTACGACCCGGAGCGCTGCCTCCTGCGCGGCGAGATCGTCAACGTCAGCGTGGACGAGTCCGTCCTGACCGACGGAAAGGTAGACGCCGCCAAGGTCGCGCCGATCTGCTTCGATCCGTTCAACCACACCTACAACGTGCTCGGCGAGGTCGTCGGCAGGGCGTGGGACGCGGGAAAGGCGCTGAAGTGAGATGGAGAAGACGACGTTTCGCTTCGCGGACGAGCGCGACTGCGCGCTGATCCTGCGCTTCATCCGCGGCCTTGCGGCCTACGAAAAGATGTCGGATCAGGTGGAGGCCACGGAGGAGCTGCTGCGCGAGTGGATCTTTGAGCGGAAAAAGGCCGAGGTCCTCTTCGCCTGCGAGGACGGGCGGGAGGTCGGCTTCGCGCTGTTCTTCCACAACTTCTCGACCTTCCTCGGCCGCGCGGGGCTCTATCTGGAGGATCTCTTCGTGCTGCCGGAGCACCGCGGGAAGGGTCACGGCAAGGCGATGATGCGGCGCCTCGCCGCTCTGGCGGTCGAGCGCGGCTGCGGACGGCTGGAGTGGTGCTGCCTCGACTGGAACCGCCCCGGCATCGACTTCTACCGCTCCCTCGGCGCAGCGCCGATGGACGAGTGGACGACCTACCGCGCCGCCGGCGAAACGCTGCGGAAGCTGGCGGATTGACGGGGCAGGCGCTCCGCCGCACATGCGCGGAAATCATCATTTCTCATCGTGCTGGACGGCCCGACGCGGGCCGTCTTTCCTCTTTTGGAGGCAATCCGCACAAAAAAGGTAGTGAAAATTTTGACAAAAAAGAAAAATCCCAAATCCGGAAGATGTTTTCCTTGCGCATTCACGCTGCTCAGACTATAATCAGTTTGTATGAATCCGGTTTGTTAAAAAAAAGACGAACCCCAAAATTATAGCAAAGGAGCAAAAGAGTATGGATTTTCATCTGTCGAAAGAGCAAGAGCTGGCTCGGAAGATGTACCGTGACTTCGCGGAAACCGAAGTCAAGCCCTTAGCCGAGGAGATTGATGAAGAAGAACGCTTCCCCATGGAAACCGTCGAGAAAATGGCCAAGCTCGGCATGATGGGCATCTACTTCCCGAAGCAGTATGGCGGCGCCGGCGGCGACGTCCTTTCCTACGCCATGTGCGTCGAGGAGTTGGCCAAGGTCTGCGGCACCACCGCAGTCGTCGTCTCCGCTCACACCTCCCTCTGCTGCGCGCCGATCTTTGAAAACGGCACCGAGGAGCAGAAAATGAAGTACCTGCCCGACCTGCTGTCCGGCAGGAAGATCGGCGCCTTCGGCCTGACGGAGCCGAACGCCGGCACCGACGCCTCCGGCCAGCAGACCCTTGCCGTGCTCGAGGGCGACCACTACGTGCTCAACGGCGCGAAGTGCTTCATCACGAACGGCTCCGTGGCCGACACCCTCGTCGTCTTCGCGATGACCAATCCGAAGGCGGGCAACCGCGGCATCTCCGCGTTCATCGTGGAGCGCAGCTTCCCCGGCTTCTCCAGCGGCAAGCACGAGAAGAAGATGGGCATCCGCGGCTCCTCCACCACCGACCTCGTCTTCGAGGACTGCATCGTCCCGAAGGAGAACCTGCTCGGCAAGGAGGGCGACGGCTTCAAGATCGCGATGAAGACGCTCGACGGCGGACGCATCGGCATCGCCGCCCAGGCGCTGGGTCTCGGCGAGGGCGCCATCGACGAGGCGGTCAAGTACACCAAGGAGCGCGTGCAGTTCAAGAAGCGCCTCTCCCAGTTCCAGAACACGCAGTTCCAGCTCGCCGACATGGCGTGCCGCATGCAGGCCGCGCAGTATCTGGTCTACGCCGCCGCGATAAAGAAGCAGAACCACGAGGACTACAGCAAGGACGCTTCCATGGCGAAGCTGTTCGCGGCCGAGGCCGCGTCCGACGTGACGCGCCGCGCCGTCCAGCTCTTCGGCGGCTACGGCTACACCCGCGAGTATCCCGTCGAGCGCATGATGCGCGATGCGAAGATCACGGAGATCTACGAGGGCACCAGCGAGGTCCAGCGCATGGTCATCGCCAAGTATCTCGGTGTGAACTAAGATAGGGAGGTAAGAAACGATGAAGATTCTTGTTTGCGTCAAGCAGGTCCCCGATACCTCCGGCAGACTCGCCGTGAATCCGGACGGCACCCTCAACCGCGCGCTCATGCAGACCATCATCAACCCCGACGATATGAACGCCGTCGAGGCCGCGCTCAAGCTCAAGGACGAGACCGGCTGCAAGGTCATCGCCGTGACGATGGGCCCGCCCCCGGCAGAGGGTATGCTCCGCGAGCTGATGGCCATGGGCTGCGATGAAAGCTACCTGATCTCCGGCCGCGAGTTCGGCGGCTCCGACACCTACGCCACCTCCCAGATCATCGCCGCGGGCCTCGACACCATCGGCATCGAGGACGACGACCTCGTCTTCTGCGGCCGCCAGGCCATCGACGGCGACACCGCGCAGGTCGGCCCGCAGATCGCGGAAAAGCTGCACCTGCCGCAGATCACTTACGCCGCCGAGATCCACAAGGACGGCGACATGATCACCGTCAAGCGCGTGCTTGAGGACGGCTACATGACGATCCGTGAGAAGACCCCCTGCATGGTCACCTGCATCAAGGAGCTCAACACCCCGCGCTACATGAGCGTTTCCGGCATCTACGAGACCTATTCCAAGCCCATGACGGTGCTCGACTACAACGCCCTCAAGGACAATCCCCTGATCGACAAGTCCACCATCGGCCTCAGCGGTTCCCCGACCAACATCCTGACCTCCTTCACGCCTCCGCAGAAGGAACCGGGCAAGATGCTCGAGGGCAACGACATGAAGACCTGCGAAGAGCTCGCCGGGATTCTTGCCGGGAAACACATCATTTAAGGAAAGGGGATTGAGAACAATGCGTACGAAAGTTGAACTTGCCAACAAGGAATTCGACAGCTCCAAAATTGCCGAATTCAAAAACGTCTGGGTCTTCTGCGAGCAGCGCGAGGGCAAGATGATGCCCACCAGCTTCGAGCTGATCTCCGAGGGCCGCAAGCTCGCCGACGAGCTGGGCGTCAAGCTCTGCGGTCTCCTGCTCGGCGACGGCATCGAAGGCATCGCCGGGGAGCTCGGCGGCTACGGCGCGGACGAGGTCATCGTCTGCGACCATCCCCTGCTCAAGACCTACACCACCGACGCCTATGCGAAGGTCATCTGCGACGCGATCTCCGAGTTCAAGCCGGAGGCGTTCCTGATCGCCGCGACCAACATCGGCCGCGACCTCGGCCCGCGCTGCGCGGCGCGCCTGCACACCGGCCTCTGCGCCGACTGCACGCACCTCGACGTCGATATGCCCGCTTACAAGGACTTCCTGCGCGCCGCCTCCACGCTGCCCGAGGACCGCATCGAGAAGCTCGGCACGATCCTGCTCAAGGACAACGAGACCGGCAAGATGGTCACGCACGACGTCTCCAAGGGCCTGAAGATGACCCGTCCGGCGTTCGGCGGCAACCTGATGGCCTCCATCGTCTGCCCGCGCTTCCGTCCCGCGATGGCGACGGTGCGTCCCGGCGTCATGAAGAAGAACCCGTTCGACCAGGCGAAGGCGGACGCGGTGACGCTCACCAGATACAACGTCCAGCTCTGCGAGGACGACATCGCGACTGAGGTCGTCGAGGTCGTCAAGGCGGCGAAGAAGCTCGTCGACCTGATCGGCGCGGATTACATCGTCTCCGTCGGCCGCGGCATCAGCAAGGACGTCGAGGGCGGCATCAAGCTGGCGGAGGAGCTGGCGGACGTGCTCGGCGGCGTCGTCGGCGGCAGCCGCGTCGCGATCGACAGCGGCTGGCTCTCGCAGGACCATCAGGTCGGCCAGACCGGCAAGACCGTCCATCCCAAGGTCTACATCGCGCTGGGCATCTCCGGCTCGATCCAGCACAAGGCGGGCATGAGCGAGAGCGAGTGCATCATCGCGGTCAACAAGAACGAGAACGCGCCGATCTTCGAGATCGCGGACTACGGCATCTGCGGCGACCTGTTCAAGGTCACTCCGATGCTGACCGAGGCGTTCAAGGCCGCCAAAGCCGCGAAATAATTCAACTCAGGCTTCTTTCTTCGATCGCAATACACAAACGGCAGAGCGCCGCGCCCGCACGGACGCGGCGCTCCGCCATTTTATCGCATGGCGGAAATCGGCGTTTCCGCCATGTTTTTCATGCAAATTTCCGCTGCGCCGCCGCATACTAAACGTCGGGTATTGCAAATCGGAGTAAGGAGATTTTCACGATGAAACGAACCCTTGCGATCATAGCGGCGACGGCGATGCTGACCTTCGCGCTGGCGGGCTGCGGCACAAACCGGGGCGAGGGCGGCATGCCCGACTCGGGCAGCATCGCCGGCGGCACCACCGCGTCGGACACGGCGAACGACGCTTCCGATGAGGGCGGCATGTCTGACACGGACAAGGCCGCCGGCGCTTCGACCGGCGCCGCCGGCGGGACTTCCGCCGCATCGGGCGCGATGAACCGTTCCTACGGCGAGCGGCGCATGTCCGAAACGGGCGGCGCAGGCGGCGGGACCTCCGCCGCGTCGGACGCGATCAGCCGCGGCTACGGCGTCGGCGGTCCGAACAGCAGCGTCTACGCCGCGTCGGGCAACAGCGGCACGCCGTCCCCGTCGTTCCGCGGGAGCGGCGCGCAGACGGCGGACGTCCGCTGGACGCAGATGCTTGAGAACGCCCGCGTCCACGACTCGGACGGCTTCCTGCTCGACGGCGAGAACAGCAGCTACAACGCGTTCTGACCGCGGTACGGCAGGCGGCGCGGAGCGGGACCTTCGGCCCTGCTCCGCGCGGGTCGCCGCCGTTTTGCGGCGATCGGGGCCGCATCCCTTGCAGTTCGCGGCAATTTTTGCTATACTGGGCAAAACGCTCAGAAGGAGGGCGCCGTCATGCCGTACATCGAAGCCAACGGCCGCGCGAAGGCCGACGGGGCGGAGGCCGAGCAGCGGGCCATCGAGGCCCTGCTCGCGCGGCACGGCTTCCGTTTTTCCAAGTCCAAAGGGCAGAATTTCCTGATCGACCGCGCCGTCCCCCGCGCCATCGCGGAGGCGTCGGGCGCGGACGAGCGCTGCGGCGTGCTGGAGATCGGCCCCGGCGTCGGCGCGCTCTCGAGCGAGCTGTGCCGCCGCGCGGGCAAAGTCGTCGCCGTCGAGCTGGATACGGCGCTGCTGCCGATCCTGGGCGAGACGATGGCGGACTTCGGCAACTTTGAGCTGATCTCCGCCGACGCGCTCAAGCTCGACCTCCCCTCCCTCGTTCAGCAGAAGTTCGCGGGGCTGACGCCCATCGTCTGCGCGAACCTGCCCTACAACATCACCACGCCCGTGCTGACGAAGCTGGTCGAGGCGCGCTGCTTCAAGCGCCTGACCGTGCTGATCCAGCGTGAGGTCGCGCAGCGCATCTGCGCCGCGCCCGGCACGGCGGCTTACGGCGCGTTCTCGGTCTTCATGCAGTACCACACCGCGCCGGAGCTGTGCTTCGAGGTCGGGCCGGACCGTTTCATCCCCCGCCCGAAGGTCACCTCCGCGGTGCTCCGCGCCGAGCTGCGCGAAACGCCGCCGGTGGCGGTCGCGGACGAGGCGTTCTTCTTCCGCGTCGTCTATGCGGCCTTCGCGCTGCGGCGCAAAACGCTGGTCAACAGCCTGATGACCGGCTTCGCCCCGCTCGGCAAGGCGCAGCTGACGGAGCTCGTGGTCTCCTGCGGGCTCGACGCCGATGTGCGCGGCGAGCGGCTGGGGCTTGCGGAATTCGCGCGCCTCGCTGACGCGCTCCGTGAGGCCGGCGCATGACGCGGCACGGCAGAAGCGCGCCGCCGTTTCCCCGCCGAACCGTTTCGCGGGCGTTCCGCTCAGCATGGCTGAGCGGAACGCCCGCGTTTTTTCTTTATTCCTGCTTCCTCCGCTTCCTTCGCACGCGGTTCAGATGCCGCTCGAAATCGCCGCTGCGCAGCAGCTCCGCGAGGACGTACTGCTCGAAGAGCGGCACGGTGCAGGAGTAAAAGCCCACCCGCCGCTCGAACGCCTCCGTCAGCGCGGGCGGAAGCACCATGTAGCCCACGCGGATGGACGGCGCGACGGTCTTGGAAAACGTGTTGATGTAGAGGACCGAACGCTCCGGCTCCAGCGAAAATACCGTGTCCTCCGCCTTGGACGAGAGCGTGAACTCGCTGTCAAAGTCGTCCTCGACGATGTAGCCGTCCCGCTCCGCCGCCCAGCGGATGTACTCCGCGCGCTTGCCCGCGCTGGCGGTGACGCCGCTGGGGAAGCTGTGGAACGGCGTGACATGCAGCACGGTCGCCGCCGTGCGCCGCAGCTCGGCGGTGCGCACGCCGTCCGCGCCGAGGCGCAGCGGGTCGCAGCGGACGCCGTTCGCCTGATAGACGCGGCGGATCTTTTCATAGGACGGGTCCTCGACCCCGTAGACGCGCTCCCGCCCCAGAAGCTGCACGATCAGCCCGTAGAGATACTCCGCGCCGGAGCCGATGACGATCTGCGAGGGCCTGACGCGGATGCCGCGGGAGCGGGCGAGGTAGTCCGCGATCGCCTGCCGCAGCGCGGCGCAGCCGTTGTTCGGGGACTTGACCAGCAGGCTCTCCCCGTAGTCAGAAAGCACGCGGCGCATCGTGCGCGCGAGGACGGAGAAGGGGAACTCGTCCTCCACGGCGCGGTACGCCACCGCCGGCGCGCGCGCGGCGGACGCGCCGGGGAAGCAGTCCCCCGCGCGGTATACGATGAAATAACCGCTGCGCTCGCGGGGCTCAATGTAGCCCTCGTCGCATAGGATCGCGTAGGCGTGTTCGACCGTGACGAGGCTGACGCCGGCGTCCGCGGCAAGCTGCCGCTTCGACGGCAGCTTGCCGCCGTGCGGATACGCGCCCGTCACGATGTCGTCGCGCAGGCGGCGGTAGATCCGCAGATAGGCGCGCTTTTCCGCGCTCTGGTCGGCAGGAGCTTTCATCTGGTCCTGTCACTCTCCCCTCTGTCTGCAAATCCGATCGGTCCAGCTCCAGTTTAGCAGAAGTCCGGCGCAAAGTAAAGGCCGCCCTGAGATTTCTGTGGACCCGCCCTTGTCGGCCTTGACAAGCGGCGCGGTATCCCTTATAATATATGACAGCCTGTCACAATCTGACAATCTGTCACATAGAGAGAACGGCTTATGTCTTTGCCGACGAGCAAGGGGGGGATACCATGCCGACACAGACCTTTTTTCGATTGCCGGCGGAAAAGCGCGGACGGCTGACCGAGGCGGCGTGGAGGGAGTTCACCTCCGTCCCGTTCGCGGACGCGTCCATCAACCGCATCGTGCGCGCCGCGCATATCCCGCGCGGCAGCTTTTATCAGTATTTCGACGGCAAGCAGGACCTGTTTTTCCTCCTGCTCGGCTCGCTGCGGGAGGAATCCTTCGCCCTGATGACCGCCGGGCTGGCGGCGGCGGACGGCGATCCGTTCCGCGCCTCCCTGCGGTTCTTTGACGACGTGTTCCAGAGCGAGGGGCACATCCGCCCGTCGATGGTGCGGGTGATGGAGATCCTGCGGCTGAATCAGAATCTGGACATGTCGCAGATGCTGCTCGACCGACTGCAGTCCGACCCCGGGCTGCATGAGATCGCGCGCAGCGTGGCCTGGGACAGCTTCCGCCAAACGGACGCGGCGTTCCTGCATGAGGCGGCGGCGCTGCTGGTGTCCAGCTTTGCCCTCACCGTCCGAAATATCCTGTGCGGCGGCGCGACCTTCGCGTCGGAGCGCGAGAGACTCTGCTCCCGTCTGGAGATCCTCCGGCGGGGAAGCCTGAAGGAGGAGATGTTATGAAAAACCGGATGATCGCTCTGGCTTTGACGCTGGCGCTTCTGTTCGCGCTCGGCGCAAACGCCGCGTCGACGGAGGCGCAGCGCGCCGAAGAGCCGCCCGCGGCAGAAGCCGCGCCGGCAGCCGGACCGGCGGAGACCGCCGCGCCCGACGCAGCGGCCGATCCATCATCCGCGCCGGAAGCCGCCGCGCCCGACGCAGCGGGCGCGCTGCGCTTTGCCGATCTGCGCGGGCGGATGCTGGAGCGCTGCTACCCGCTGCTCGCGCTCGAGGAGAACATCCGCACGCTGGAGGAGTGGGACTACGATCGGACCGAAAACGAGCTGCGCGACGCGCTGAACGCGATCGCGAGCCAGCAGTTCGCGGCGATGTCCGCGCCGACGCTCGATCCGGCGGCGATGGCGGGCCTGCCGCCCGAACAGCTCATCGCCGCGCAGGCGGGCGTTGCGGGTGCGGCGGCGGCGAGCGCGGTGGTGTCCCCGATCGTGCAGGCGCAGCTGCAATCGCAGTACGACGCCTGCCGCAAGGCGTTCGACGACGTGCGCAGCGGCAAGCTGCAGGCGGACAACGAGGGCGTGAAGCATCAGCTCCGCAGCCTGCAGGATCAGACCGTCATCGTCGGCGAATCGCTGTACATCACGCTCAAGGGCCTCGACGCGCAGGACGCGGCGCTGACGCGGGCAATCGCGGCGGCGAAGCGCACGGAACGGGAGATGACGCTGCGGCAGGAGCTGGGCCAGCTCTCCGCGCTGACGCTGCGGCAGGTGCGCGCGGGGATCACGCAGGCGGAGAGCGGGCAGAAGACCCTGCGCATGAACCGGGACAGCATCCTGCTCCAGCTCAAGGCGATGACCGGCGCGGAGCTGGACGGGCCGCTGACGCTCGGCGCGCTGCCCGCGGTGACGGCGGAGCAGCTCGCGGCGATGGACCTCGAGCGCGACCTCGCGTCGGCGCGGGAGGCCAGCTACGAGCTGTACGACGCGAAGAAGACCTGCGACGCCGCAAAGAAGGACTACGACGACGCGAGGAAGGAATACGGCGCCTACTCCACGAAGAACGAGTGGATGCAGGCGAAGCACAGCTGGCAGGCGGCGCAGTACACCTACGAGAACGCGAAGCAGAGCTATGAGCTGAAGTTCCGCGCGCTCTCCGCGCGGGTCACGGACGCCGCGCAGGTCCTCGACGCCAGGCGCGAGGCGCTGGCGCTGGAGGAGAAGAGCTACGCGGTCTCCGCGCTCAAATACGAGCAGGGGACGATCTCGAAAAACGCGCTGGCGGACGCGGCGGACGCGCTGGCGGAGGCCAGGGACGCCGTCGCCTCGGCGCAGCGGGACCTGTTCTCGCAGTACCGCAGTTACCAATGGGCCGTTTCGTACGGCATTTTGAACAGTTGAGGAGGACACGGTGATGAAGAAGCTTCTGGCGCTGGGCCTCGCGCTGCTCGCCGTGCTCGCGCTGGCGGGCTGCGGCAGCGTCGAGCCGGCGGAGACCGCGCTGCCCGCGGGCGTCGCGGTGCAGGTTCGCAGCGTGGAGCGGCGCGACGTCGCGACCGAAAACCGGGTCTCCGGCACGGTGACCAGCGACGACGAGACCTCGATCTACGTCGCGGCGACCGCGAAATGCACCGCCGTCTATGTTTCGGCGGGCGACACGGTGGAGCGGGGCGATATCCTCTGCACGCTCGACCTCGACTCGACGCTCGCGAGCTACAACGCGGCGCGGATCAGCTACAACAGCGCGTCGTCGAGCTATACCCAGCAGAAAGCGTATTTCGACAAGCAGCTCGAGCTGGCGCGGCAGAACGTGGAGAACACCAGGGCGCTCTACGAGATCGGCGCCGCGTCCCAGCTTGAGATCGACCAGGCGGAGCTGCAGCTGATGCAGCTCCAGGCGACGAGCGACTCCACGCTCGCCCAGCTCCGCGCGGGCATGGAGAGCTACCGCTCCAATCTGGCGCAGCTGAACCTCATCATGGACGACGTGGATTCAAAGGGCAACGTCGTCGCGCCCGTGAGCGGCACGCTCGCCTCGCTGACCGCGACCGAGGGCGGCTACGTCTCGGCGAACTATCCCGTCGCCGTGATCAGCGGTGCGGAGCAGATGAAGGTCACCGTCTACGTCTCCGAGGCGCTGGTCCCCAAGCTCTCCATCGGGGACGCGGCGCATGTGAGCGTGGCGTCCGCCGGCGCGGAGTTCACGGGCGTCATCCGCTCGCTGGATCAGACGGCGAACCTGCAGACCAAGCTCTACGCCGTCGTGCTCAGCGTGCCGGGCAACGTGCCCGACCTGATCTCCGGCATGTTCGCGGACGTGACGTTCTACACCGAGACCGCCGCCGGGGCCATCGCCGTCCCGTCTGAGGCGATCCTCACCGCCAACGGCGAGCAGTACGTCTTCGTCGCCGAGAACGGCGCGGCGGTGCGCACGCCTGTCACGACCGGCCTCACCGGCGACGGCGTGACCGAGGTCCTCTCCGGTCTCTCCGCGGGGCAGCAGCTGGTCGTCGTCGGCCAGCAGTACCTCGCCGACGGGGACGCGGTGCGCATCGTCAACGGAGGCTGAGCGATGGGCGGAGGGATTGCAAAATTCTGCATCAGGCACCGGGTGACGACGATCCTCGCGTTCGTCATCATCTCGATCTTCGGCGTCGTGTACCTGCGCGAGCTCCAGCTCGCGCTGCTGCCGAACATGGAGTTCCCCGCGGCGGTGGTCTACTGCTACTACAACGGCGCCGCGCCGGAGGACATGGAGCAGCTGGTCACGCGCCCGCTGGAGGCCGCGGTCATGTCGGTCCCGGGCGTGGACTCGATCTCCTCCACGTCCGCCGACAGCCTCTCGACCGTCGTCATCCGCTATGTGGACGACACGAACGTCGATATCGCGGCGGCGAAGCTGCGCGAGAAATTCGACGCGCTGACGCTGCCCGCGGACTGCACCAAGCCGGTCATCACGAACATCAACGTGAACGACATCACGCCGACCGCCATCATCGCCCTGATGGGCGAGGACCTCGCAAGCGTCCAGACGCTGGCGGAGGACGTGGTCGCGCCCGCGCTGGAGCGCATCGAGGGCGTGGCGTCGGTCAGCTACTACGGCGGCTTCGACCGGCGGATCGCCGTCGAGCTCGACGCGGCGCGCGTGAAGGGGCTGGGGCTCTCCAACAGCTACATCGCGCAGATCCTGGTCGCCGAAAACCTGCTTTACCCCGGCGGCGAGCTGGAAAACGGCAATCAGAAGCTGACCGTCTCCACCGAGGCGCAGCTTCGCAGCGTCGAGGACGTGCGCAGCGTCATCATCCCGCTCCAGACCGGCGGCACGGTGCGTCTCGGCGACGTGGCGAACGTCGTGCTGGAGACCACGGAGCGGCGCGACATCGCCCAGATGAACGGTGTGCCCGCCGTGTTCATGCAGGTCTCGAAGCAGTCCGGCGCGAACGAAGCCGCCGTCGCCGAAAAGGCGGCGGCGAAGATGGCGGAGCTGGCGGAGAAGAACAGCGCCGTCGTCTACGCCGCGCCGTATCTCGCGAGCGATTACATCAACATCGTCGTCAACGCGGCGCTGGAGAACATCCTCCTCGGCGTCGGCCTCGCCGCCGTCGTCGTCTTCCTGTTCCTGCGCCGCTTCGGCGCGACGCTCGCCATCGCGGTGTCGATGCCCGTGTGCATCCTGACCGTGTTCGTGCTGATGTACGTCTGCAAGCTGACGATGAACCTGCTGAGTCTCGGCGGCATCGCCATGGGCGTGGGCATGATCGTGGACAACTCCATCGTCGTGCTCGAGAACATCTACCGCTACGCCGCCGAGGGACACGACCGCATGTCCGCCTGCGTCGAGGGGACGAAGGAGGTCATGCTCTCGCTGACCGCCTCCACGCTGACCACCGCGGCGGTGTTCCTGCCGCTGGGCGTGGCGAACGGCCTCGCAGGCATGATCTTCAAGGACTTCTGCCTGACCATCTCGTTTTTGATCCTCGGCTCGCTGGCTATCGCGGTGACGCTGGTGCCGCTGCTGTGCTACTTCCTGCTCGATGAGGACAAGGTCCGCGCGCAGCAGCTCCGCCGCGCCGAGGCGGGACGCAGCTTCGGCGCGCGCTTCCTCGCCGGCTACCGCAGGCTGCTGGGCTTCTTCATCCGGCACCTCGCCGTCGGCGCGCTCGTCTCTGCGGCGCTGGTCGCAGTCTTCGTCCTCGCCTGCCTCTCGACCAAACAGGTGCTGCTCCCCGATATGGACATGAACATGATCCAGGGCAGCATCGCGATGCCGATCGGCTCCAGTGCGGAGCAGTCGGCAGAGATCGCGGAGCAGATGATGTCCATCATCTACGACCGCGTGCCGGAGCTCGACTCGGTCTACTACAGCGTCGGCGAGTCGCAGAACGAGGTGGGCCTCGTGCTCGTGCCGAAGAAGGACCGCACGCGCACCGCGACCCAGGTCGCGAACGACCTGCGCGTGGCCTTTGCCGACATCGCCGGCTGCGAATACACCGTCAGCGCGATGGACATGAGCCAGATGATCAGCGGCAACGACATCGAGGTGCTCGTCACGGGCAATGACTACAACACGCTGACGATGATCGCGAACGACCTGATGGGTCCGATCCGCGCCCTGCCCGACGCCATCGACGTCCGCTCCACGGTGAGCGACGACATCCCGCAGGTCAAGGTCACGATGAACCGCGAGGCGGCGGCGCAGTACGGCCTGACCGCCGCGCAGGTCGGTCAGGCCGTCCGCGCGGAGCTGACCGGCGCGACTGCGACGCGCGTCAACCTCGACAACAAGGAGATCGACGTGGTCATACGCGGCAGCGGCGCCGCCTCTGCCAGCCTCGACGCGCTGCGCTCGCTGCCGGTCGCGACGCCCTACGGCGGCACGGTGCCGCTCGCGTCGGTCGCCTCGGTCTCCGTGGAGCTGGCGCCGGCGTCCATCTCGCGCGTCAACCAGGCCCGCACCGTGACGATCACGGGCTCCAGCCTCAGCGGGGACACGAACGCCATCACCGAACAGATCCGCGCGATCCTCGACCGCTACACAATGCCCAACGGCTATGAGGCGAGCATCGGCGGCGGTTACGAGCAGCTGAGCGAGAACTTCCACGACCTGACGCTGGCGCTGATCGTCGCGCTGGGCCTTGTGTACTTCGTCCTCGCCTCGCAGTTTGAATCCTTCGTCATGCCGGTCATCGTCATGATGATCCTGCCCGTCGCGTTCTCCGGCGCGCTGTTCGCGCTGCCGCTGACGGGGCGCGACCTGTCGATGATCTCCATGGTGGCGCTCATCATGCTCGCCGGCACGGTGGTCAACGCCTCGATCATCCTGATCGACTACATCCGCCAGCGGCGCGAGCGCGGCGAGAGCCGCGAGGAGGCGATCCTGAACGCCTGCCCGCTGCGCATCCGGCCCGTGCTGATGACGACGCTGACCACGATCCTCGCCATCCTGCCGCTGGCGCTGGGCATCGGGCAGACCAATGAGATGATGTCCGATATGGGCGTGACGATGGTCAGCGGCATGCTGATCTCCACGATCATCACGCTGCTGTTCACCCCCGTGTACTACTGCGTCATCGACAACCTCGGCCGGAAGAAGCCGGGGCCCGCCGAAACCGGGGAGGCGTAATCCCCCCGCAGGCAGAAGAACAAGGGCGGCGTGTTCCGCCGCCCTTCGCCGGAAAAACCGCGAGCCGCCCGTTCGGGCGGCTCGTTCTCATTGCTCACAGCATCGGGAAGCGCGAATCGCGGTGGTTTTTGAGCGCCGCCGCCAGCGCGTCGATGTCGCTTTTCCGCGTCTCCGGGCCGATGCTGACGCGCAGCACGCCCGCCTTGACCTTCTTCGGCAGGTTCATCGCCTCGTAGACGTGGCTCGTCCTGCCGCGGTGGCAGGCGCTGCCCGCGCTGATGCAGATGCCCTGCGCGCCGAGGTCCTCGATCACGTTCGCAGAGGGGTATCCCACCAGCGAGACGGCGAAGATATGCGGCGCCGCGCCGCTGCCGACGCGCTCCACGCCCTCGATGGCGAGCAGGCGCTCCAGCGCATAAGCCCTGACCTCCGCCATGTGTGCGAGCGCCGCGCCGAGATTTGCGCGGCGGAGCTCGACCGCCTTCGCAAAGCCCGCGAGCTGCGCCGTCGCCTCCGTGCCGGAGCGGCGGCCGTCCTCCTGCCCGCCGCCGGCAAGCAGGGGGCGCGGGTTCCTGACCCGCTCACCCAGATAAAGCGCGCCGACGCCCTTGGGCGCGCCGAGCTTGTGCCCGCTGACCGAGATGAGGTCCGCGCCCAGCGTGTCCGCGCGGAACGGGACCTTCAGAAAGCCCTGCACCGCGTCGGTGTGCAGCAGCGCGGCGGAGCCGGCGGCCTTCAGCGCGTCCGCGATCTCACGGATCGGGAAGACGCAGCCGGTCTCGTTGTTGACGAGCATGACGGACACCAGCGCCGTGTCCGGACGCAGCGCCTCCGCGACCTGCGCGGCGGTGATATTCCCGCTCCGGTCGGGCTTGAGGTATGTGACCGTCCAGCCCTCCTGCTCCAATTGACGGCAGGGCTCCAGCACCGCGCTGTGCTCGACGGCGGTGGTGACGATGTGCCGTCCGCCGTGCCGTCCCTGCCATGCGGCGAGGCGGACGGCAAAATTGTCGCTCTCGGTGCCGCAGGAGGTGAACACGAGCTGCTCCGCCCGGCAGCCCAGCGCGTCCGCGACCGTTGCGCGGCAGCGGGCGACGAGCGAGCGCGCCTCGCGCCCGACGGGGTACTGCGAGCCGGGGTTCCCGTATTGCGTCACCAGCGCCTCGCGCACCGCGTCCGCCACCTCGGTCGGCACGGGCGCGGTGGCGGCGTGGTCCAGATAGATCATAGCGGCAGTTCCTTTCATTTGTGCTTGCATATCTGTCCAAAGCAAGTTATGATAAGAGCATGCGGGACCCCCGCGTCCGAACGGGCGCCGCCCGGCGGACGCTGCTTTCCCGCGGCGTCGGGTTCCGCTTATTGCGCATCATTATAGCGATATTCCGCTGAAATAGCAAGAGGAAAGCCCCATGCGAATCGCCATTCACACCTTGGGCTGCAAGGTGAACCAATATGAGACGCAGGCCATCGAGCGCGAACTGCTGCGCCGCGGGCACGAGCTGGTGGATTTTGAGGACGAGGCGGACGCCTACATCGTCAACACCTGCTCGGTGACCGCCGTCAGCGACAGGAAGTCGCGCCAGATGCTGCGCCGTGCCCGGCTGCGCAATCCCGCTGCGGTGATCGCCGCCTGCGGCTGCTACGCCCAGACCCATCCCGACGACGTGGCGGCGCTGGACGTGGACGTGCTCGCCGGCACGAACGACCGCGCGGGCTTTCTCGACCTCGTGGAGCAGGCGGCAAGGGAGAAGACGAAGCTCGTTCATTTGGACGACGCGCTCCGCCGCCGCGCGTTCGAGGTCCTGCCCGCCGGCGGCATGGCGGCGCGCACGCGCGCCATGCTCAAGGTCGAGGACGGCTGCGTCAACTTCTGCACCTACTGCATCATCCCCTTCGCGCGCGGGCCGGTCCGCTCGCTGCCGCTGGAGGAGGCGCGCAGACAGGTGCGCTCGATCGCGGACGAGGGCTATCGCGAGCTGGTGCTGACCGGCATCGAGATCTCCTCCTACGGCAAAGACCTGCGGGGGGAGGTCGGGCTGATCGACCTGATCGAGCTGACCTGCCGCGAGGCGCCCGATGTCCGCGTCCGACTCGGCTCGCTGGAGCCGCGCACGATCACGCGGGACTTCTGCGAGCGCGCGGCGAGGCTGGATAATCTCTGCCCGCACTTCCACCTGTCGCTGCAGTCCGGCTGCGACGCGACGCTGCGCCGCATGAACCGCCGCTACGACACGGCGCGGTACGCCGGATCCTGCGCGCTGCTGCGGGAATACTTCGACGATCCCGCGATCACCACCGACCTCATTACCGGCTTCCCCGGGGAGACGGAGGCGGAGTTCGCGGAAACGCTGGCGTTCATCGAACGCTGCGCCTTTGCCGACATGCACATCTTCCCCTATTCCTCCCGCCCCGGCACGAAGGCGGCGGAGATGGAGCAGGTGGACAAGCGCGTCCGGGAGGCGCGCGCGGCCCGCGCCGCCGCCCTCGCCCGCGCGATGCAGGCGGCGTATCTCAGCCGCTGCGTCGGCAAACGCCTCCCCGTGCTCTTCGAGGGCGCGGAGACGGAGGGCAGCGCGGGACATGCGCCGAACTACGCGACGGTCCGCGTGGAAAACCGAAACTTACAGAACGAAGTGCGCTCCGTCCGTATCCTGCGCAGCGACGGGGAGCGCCTGTATGGGGAGCTGGAGGCCCGATGAAAAACCACTTTTTCGCCTATATCAGCCGTATGCGCTACATCCCGCGCTGGACGCTCATGCGCAACAGCTTTCCCGAGAACGTGCAGGAGCACAGCCACATGGTGGCGGTGCTCGCGCACGCGCTCGCCGTCATCCGCAATGAGGTCTTCGGCGGGCAGATCGACGCGGGGCAGGTCGCGGTCTGCGCGCTCTATCACGATGCGCCGGAGATCATCACCGGCGACATGCCGACGCCCATCAAGTACTACAACCCCGAGATCAAGCGCTCCTACCGCGCGGTCGAGCGCGTCGCGGCGGACCGGCTGCTCTCGCTGCTGCCGGAGGAGCTGGAGGCGAGCTACCGCCCCGTGCTCCACGGCACGGACGGAGAGATCCGCCGTCTCGTCAAGGCGGCGGACAAGCTGTCGGCGTACATCAAGTGCCTTGAGGAGCTCAAGGCGGGCAACGCCGAGTTCAGGCTCGCGGCGGAGCAGACCCGCGCCGCGCTGGACGCGATGGCGCTGCCGGAGCTGGACTGGTTCATGGAGCGGTGCCTGGACAGCTTCTCGATGACGCTGGACGAACTGGAGTAGCCGGAACGCGCAAACGCTCCGTCCCGCGTCTGCGGACCCGAACCGCCGCAATCCGTTTTGGGGAACTTTTTCCGCGGTCCTGCGTCTAAAAAGCTGCCGATCCGATCCCCGCGCGCCATGCCGCGCGGCGGCAGGCCCGGCGGCTCCCGAACGCTTTCGGGGACCCAAAAACCGAGAATTGAGGTGGAGAAGATGAAAATGAAGAAAAGAAGTCTTGCGATCCTGCTGACCGTCCTGCTCCTGCTGGCGCTGACCGCCTGCGGCAGCAGCGCCAAATCCGCGACGCCTTCCGCCGCGCCGATGCCGGCGCCGGCTGCTCCGACCGCCTCCGGCAACGGCTACTGGGCGGCGGACGAGGCGGCGGAGATGCCCATGGAGATGGAGGCGTCAAAGGCTGCCGGGGGAGAGACCGGAAGCACCCGCGCGTCCCTGCCCGAGGGCGTGAAGATGATCTATCGCGCGAACCTCGAGCTGGAAACCACCGAATACGAAAAGGCACAGAGCGATATCGCCACGCTGACCAACCAGCTCGGCGGCTACTTTGAGGAGCAGAGCAGCAACAACTACTCCTCCGGCTACCGCAGCGCCAGCTACACCGTCCGCGTGCCGGCGGAGCAGTTCGAGACCTTCCTGCACCAGATCGGCGCGCTGTGCCGCGTCCGCTACCAGTCCCAGACCGCCGAGGACGTGAGCGAGACCTACTACGACATGGAATCCCGCCTTGAGACGGCGAAGATCAAGCTCGACCGTCTGCAGGAGCTGCTCTCCAAAGCGGAGCTCATGGAGGACATCATCACGCTTGAGAGCGCGATCTCCGACACGGAGTATCAGATCGAGGCCCTCTCCGGTCATCTGCGCCACTATGACTCGCTCATCGGGTACTCGACCATCTATGTGACCCTCAACGAGGTCTACCGGGTCTCCGAGACCGATAACGCGCCGCTGACCTTCCCGCAGCGCATCAACAACGCGTTCCGCGAGGGCCTGCGCGACTTCGGCAGCTTCTGCGAGGACCTCGCCGAGTGGCTCGCCTACAGCTGGATCGGCCTGCTGGTGTTCCTCCTCATCGTCCTCCTGATCGTGAGCCTGATCCGGCGCGGCAGAGCGAAACGCGCCGCGTCCGGGCAGAACGGCCTGCCCCGCAGAACAAAAGACGCCGATCCGATCCCGACGCAGACGCAGGCTCCGACGCAGACGGCAGAGGAGAACAAGGCACAATAAAAGAACGGAGGCGCCGCCATGGAGATCATCTGGCTCGGACATGCCTGCTTCGCGCTGGAAAGCGCAGGGTATCGCGTCGTCCTCGACCCCTATACGACGGACCGTTACCCGCCCCTGCACACCCACGCGGACGCGGTGTTCTGCTCCCACGGCCACAGCGACCACAACTATGTGCAGGCGGTGGAGCTGTCGGGCAGGAAGGAAAGTCCCTTCGCGGTCGAGACAGTCCCGACCTTTCACGACGCGCTGGGCGGCGCGCTGCGCGGGAAGAACACGATGCACGTCCTCCGCGCCGAGGGCCTGAGCGTCGTCCACTGCGGCGACCTCGGTCACTTCCCGACGGATGAGCAGCTCGCCGCGATCTCGAACGCCGACGCGCTTCTGATCCCCGTGGGCGGCTTCTACACCATCGACGCCGCCATGGCGAAGCGCGTCGCGGACGCGGCGAAGCCGCGTGTCGTCGTGCCGATGCACTACCGCCACGGGTCCTACGGCCTGCGTCCGGTGGGCACGGTGGAGGAGTTTTTGAAGCTCTGGCCCGCTGAGCGGATACACCGCCTGTCGGGCAGCGCCTTCACGCTGACGGCGTCCGCCCCGGAGGGCGTCGTCGTGCCGCGGTACGACGGCGGCTGAGCTCCGCCCGCGCGCCCCGTGCTGTTTCATCTTACATTTTTATCATACATTTGGAGGACAGAACCATGGCTGACAATTCTATGCCCGAGCTGACCCTGGAGCCCACCGCCACGGCGGCCGCCGTGCCGGAGCTGACGCTGGAGAGCGCCGCCGAACCCGCAGAACCCGCCGTTGAGGAGAAGAAGGTCGAACCCGTCCAGCTGGACGAAAACCTGCTGACCGAGGAGGAGAAGAAGGCGGTGGCCGAATTCTCGAAGAAGATCGACATCACCGACTCCAACCTTGTGCTCAACTACGGCGCGGCGGCGCAGAAGAGCGTCGCGTCCTTCTCCGAAAACGCGCTCGCAAGCGTCCGCAACAAGGACCTCGGCGAGGTGGGCGAGACCCTGTCCCATCTGGTGCTGGAGGTCAAGGGCTTCGGCAAGGAGGAGAAGAAGGGGCTCTCCGGCCTGTTCCAGAAGCAGAAGGACAAGCTGGCGCTGATGAAGGAGCAGTACAGCAAGGCGGAGTCCAGCGTCGACCGCATCGTCAAGGAGCTGGAGGGACATCAGGTCGTCCTGCTCAAGGACATTGCGATGTTCGACCAGATGTATGAGCTGAACCTCAAGTACTACAAAGAGCTCACCATGTATATCATCGCCGGCAAGAAGCGGCTCGACGAGATCCGCGCGGGCGAGCTGGAGGAGCTGCGCAAAAAGGCGGAGGAGACCGGCCTCGCCGAGGACGCGCAGCGTTACAACGACATGGTGCAGCTCTGCAACCGCTTCGAGAAGAAGCTGCACGATCTCGAGCTCACGCGCATGGTGTCGCTCCAGATGGGCCCGCAGACGCGCCTGCTGCAGAACAACGACACGCTGATGGTCGAGAAGATCCAGTCCTCGCTGGTCAACACCATTCCGCTGTGGAAGAGCCAGATGGTGCTGGCGCTGGGCATGGAGCACGGCAAGCAGGCCACGGCGGCACAGAACGCCGTCACCGAGGCGACGAACGACCTGCTGCGCAAGAATGCCGACATGCTCAAGATGGGCACCATCGCCACGGCGAAGGAGGCCGAGCGCAGCGTCATCGACATCGAGACGCTCCAGCACACGAACGAGCAGCTGATCGCCACGCTCGACGAGGTCATCAACATCCAGCGCGAGGGCGCGGCGAAGCGCAAGGCCGCCGAGGCCGAGCTGGGCCGCATCGAGGGCGAGCTGAAGCAGAAGCTCATGGAGCTTCGGAGCTGAGAAGCCGCCGCTCCCCGCGCATCGGAGCCCGCGCATCCAAATGTAAAAAAACCGTCCCCGACGCTGATGAATCAGCGTCGGGGACGGTTTTCTGTCTGTATTTTTCCCGGCTCAGCCGAGCATCTGCTCCAGCGCGGCGAGGCGCAGGCAGACGCAGAAGACCTCCATCGCCTGCTCCAGCTCGTTCAGCGGCGGGAGACTGGGGGCGACGCGGATGTTGCTGTCGTTCGGGTCGTCGCCGTAGGGGAAGGTCGCGCCGGCGTCCGTCATCACGACGCCCGCCTCCTTGCACAGCGCCCAGGTGCGCTTCGCGCAGCCGGGCTTGACATTCACGGAGACGAAGTAGCCGCCCTTGGGATCGTGCCAGGTCGCCAGGCCGCGCGGACCGATCTCACGGTCGAGCACATCGACCACCAGGCGGAACTTCGGGCCCATGACGGCGGCGTGCCTCTTCATCAGTTCCAGCGTGTGCGCCTTGTCCTTGAGGTATTTGACATGGCGGAGCTGGTTGATCTTGTCGAAGGAGATCATCTGGATGCCCATAAGGCCGATCATATACTTCATGTTGGCCTCGGAGCAGGCCATGCACGAGATGCCCGCGCCCGGCAGCGTGATCTTCGAGGTGGAGGCGAACTCAAACACCATGTCGGCGTTGCCGTACTTCTCACACTCCGCGAGGATGTCGGGGAACGGCACATAGTCGCCCTCGAACTCATGGATGCCGTAGGCGTTGTCCCACACGAGCGTAAAGTCCGGCGCGGCGGGTTTCATCGACGCGAGGCGGCGGATCGTCTCCTCCGAGTAGATGATGCCGTCCGGGTTGGAGTACTTCGGCACGGTCCAGATGCCCTTGACCTTCGGGTCTTTGATCGCCTCCTCGACCTTGTCCATGTCGGGACCTTCCTCGGTCATGGGGATGGTGATGAGCTCGAAGCCGAAGCTCTGCGTGATCTTGAAGTGGCGGTCGTAGCCCGGCGCGGGGCAGAGCCATTTGAGCCCCGTTTCCTGTGACCACGGCCGTTCGCTGTGCAGCAGGCCGTGGGTCATGCCCTTGGAGACGAGGTCGTACATCAGCGTCAGGCTGGCGCTTCCGCCGGCGAACACCTGCTCCGGCCTGCAGCCGAGCACGTCCGCAAAGTAGCGCCGCGCAGAGGGCAGACCCGCCAGCTCGCCGTAGTTGCGGGCGTCGATGCCGTCCTCGATGCAGTCGGCAGGGTCAGTCAGCACGGTGAAGATGTCGCTCACCAGATCGAGCTGCTGCTTCGACGGCTTGCCGCGCGCCATGTTGAGCTTGAGCCCTTTGGCCTTGATCGCCTCGAACTCGGCAAGAGTCGCGGCGTATTCCTCCCGTGCCTGCGCGGGGGTCAGATCGTTATAGTTCATGGAAGTCCCTCCCGGTCTGTTTTAATTATATTATTATAATATGTTCTTCCGGAAAACACAAGAGAAAAACAGCGGCGGGACGCGCTGCTCCCCGCACGTCGCAGGGTACGGAAACCAGTTCTTTCCTTTCTCCTGCGAAAGGGACGGCTCTTGAAACCGTTTCTCTTTTGCGGCGGCAAAAGAGAAATGGTTTCAAACTTCCGTAGAGAAAAACGCTTTGCCGGGTGCCGCGAAAACCCGCAGCGTCCCGGCCCCTTGGTAACGCTGTTTCCGTCCTGACGACTTGCCAGTGCGTCTTCGGTCCGCTGCCGCTCTTTGGGATGTTGCACAAGGCTGCTTCTCTGAACAGAACCAACCTGCAAACAGAACCAACCTGCGGCGTTTTTCAGGCGGAGAGACGCACGATCCCGGACATGCGGAAACATCGCGCCCGCGGAGCGGGCAATCGTGGAGAAGTCAGTGAAGTCACGAAAACAGCGTTTCCACAAGGCAAAAACAGACCGGGCCTGAGGAAACCTTGCCAAAAAGCGATTTCTCTCTTTGGCGGGCGACACCGTTTCTCTCTTTCAAGAAAAGAGAGAAATGGGGTCGCAAACCGTTTCTTTCGCAAGAGAAAGAAGAAATGGGGTTGCAATCGTCTCCCCGCCCGCGGAGGGGACGGACCGAAACCAGTTCTTTCCTTTCTCTTGCGAAAGGAAAGAACCGTTTTCAGACTTCCAAAGAAAGGAAAGCCGACTGCCGACTGCCGCGAAAACCCGCAGCCTCCCGGCCCCTTGGTAACGCTGTTTCCGTCCTGACGACTTGCCGGTGCGGCTACGGTCCGCTGCCGCTCTTTGGGATATCTATGCAAGACTGCTTCTCTAAACAGAACCAACCTGCGGCGTTGTTCGGACGGAGCGACGCACGATCTCGGACACGCAGGACTATAGCGCCCGCGGAGCGGGCAATCGCGGCGAAATCAGTCAAGTTACGAAAACAGCGTTTCCACAACGCTGAATCGGTCTGAACCAGAGAAAACCTTGCCCAAAAGCGTCTTTCTTCTTTGGCGCGCAACACCGTTTCTTCTTTCCGCAAGAGGAAAGAAGAAATGGGGTCGCAAACCGTTTCTTTCGCAAGAGAAAGAAGAAATGGGGTTGCACTCGTCCCCCTGCCTGCGGAGCGGGCAACTGCGGAAAGCCAATGCGCCGCAAAAAATGAAACCGTTTCTCTCTTTTGCAAGAGAGAAACGGTTTCCGGAAAATGCTTTTGCAGGATCAGCCGAACAGCGCCATCAGCGTACCGGCGGCGATCGCCGAACCGATCACGCCCGCGACGTTCGGACCCATGGCGTGCATCAGGAGGAAGTTCGCGGGGTTTTCCTTCTGACCGACGACCTGCGACACGCGCGCCGCCATCGGGACGGCGGAAACGCCCGCGGAGCCGATCAGCGGATTGATCTTCTCCTTCAGGAACAGGTTCATCAGCTTCGCCAGCAGGACGCCGCCCGCGGTGCCGAAGCCGAACGCCACGACGCCCATGAGCATGATCTCGATGGTCTGGAGCGAGAGGAACGTGGTGGAGGTCGCCGTCGCGCCGACCGTGAAGCCGAGGAAGATCGTGACGATGTTCATCAGCTCGTTGGCCATGGTCTTCTGCAGACGCTCGACCACGCCGGATTCCTTGGCGAGGTTGCCGAGCATCAGGCAGGCGACCAGCGGCGCCGCGGAGGGCACCAGCAGCGCGACGAACACGGTGATCATGATCGGGAAGATGATCTTTTCCTTCTGGCTGACCTGACGGAGCGGGCGCATTGTAATCCTGCGCTCCTCCTTGGTCGTCAGCGCCTTCATGATCGGGGGCTGAATGACCGGCACCAGCGCCATGTACGAGTACGCGGCGACGGCGATCGGGCCAAGCAGGTGCGGGGCGAGACGGGACGTGACGTAGATCGCCGTCGGGCCGTCCGCGCCGCCGATGATGCCGATGGACGAGGACTCGCGATAGGTGAAGCCCATGAGCTGTGTGCCGACATAGGTCATGAAGATACCGAGCTGCGCGGCAGCGCCCAGCAGCAGGGACTTCGGATTCGCGATCAGCGGACCGAAGTCGGTCATCGCGCCGACGCCCATGAAGATGAGGCACGGGTAGATGCCGAGCTTGACGCCGAGGTAGAGGATATCCAGCAGACCGGCGGTCACGGAGACGGAGGCCATCTCCATGCCGTACATCGAGGCGACGCTCTGCGCCTCGGCCACCGCCTGAAGCTGCGCCTCAAGCAGCGGGGCGCCCTGCGCCACGAACTGCTGGGTCACGGTGGCGACCTGATCCGCGCCGAAGGCTTCGTTCGCAGCGGCGATCAGTTGGTCTGCATAGGGTTTGACGACGTCCACCAGAGCGCCGTCCTTCAGCAGCTGCAGCAGCTCCGACGCCTGAATGGGATCGCCGTGGAACATATCCCAATGTACATGTCCGCCGGCGAAGAAGATCTCGTGGAACATATCCGCGCCGGGGAGGTTGGTGCACAGCATACCAAACGCGATGGGCAGCAGGAGCAGCGGCTCGAACTGCTTGACGATCGCGAGGTAGAGCAGCACAAAGGAGATCGCGATCATAATGAGCATCTTCCAGTTGCCGCCCTGCGAGAACATATAGAAGCCGGTCTGCTGCGCAAAGTTAAAAATAGCTTGCATATTTTTCCAGCTTTCCTTTCAACAGTTTAAGAAGAGGCGTTTTCCTGTGCCGCAGACGCTGTCTGCGGCGTCGCTCTGTTTCGCGGCGCCGCGTCTGCGGCAGGCGAAACGGCAATCCCGGGACAACGGCGAGGCCGTTATCCGATCACGCACAGCGTGTCGCCCGGATTGACGGAGGCGCCCTTCTGGACTGCGACGGAGGAAATCGTGCCGGCGGAGGGAGCAAAGATCTCGTTCTCCATCTTCATCGCCTCGAGGATGAAGAGGAGGTCGCCCTCCTTGACCGCCTGACCGGCCGAAACCTTGACGTCAAGGATGGTGCCGGGCATCGGGGAGGAGACAACGGCGCCGCCGGCCGCGGGAGCGGCAGCGGGGGCCGGCGCGGCAGCGGGGGCCGGCGCGGCAGCGGGAGCCGGTGCGGCAACAGGGGCCGGCGCGGCAACGGGGGCCGGCGCGGCTGCCGGACGATAAGCGGGCTGATAGCTGCCGCGGCCGCTGCCGGCAGACTCAACGGTGACGTCGTAGCTGACGCCGTTAACGGTGACCTTATACTGCTTGACCATTGTTTTTTTCTCCTTCTATCAAATAGATTTTTGAATGTTCGTGATGTTCCAGCCGCGGGACGAAATGCTCGGGTCTTCCGAAAGCGCCGACATGATCGCCACCACGACCTCCGTCGGGATGCCGGGATTGGTCTGCTGCGGAGCCGGTGCCGCAGCCTTCTTTACCTCAGCCGGGGCGGCCGCCGCCTTGGCCGGCTGCTTCGATTTCATACTGCCTATGATCTTGCCCATGATCGTCGTCAGAACGATGATGCAGATCAGGCCGAAGAACACCGTGCCGAGGCCCATGAGGACGACGAACAGCTTGCCATATTCTGGTGCCATTGAATAACTCCTTTCCTCTAAAAATGAATTTCCGAAAGCCTCGCCGGGTTTCCCGCCCGCGGGCGCAGCGGATCGCATGCCCGTATCGGCGGATCGTGCGCCCGAAGCTCGTGCGGGAAACGGGACGAAGCCCTCTCCGAAAACCGCTTGCGGTTTGAAGCGCTTACTGCATCGCCAGCACGTCGACAAACGCCTGAATGGCGGTGCCCGCCTGACCGAAGTCGCGCATCTGCTGGTCGATGCCCAGCTTGATGAACGGGATGCCGTGCGCGTCGAGCGCCTTCTTGAGGTAGGGATACTCCATCTCCTCCGGGTCGCAGAACTGCTGCATGAACAGCACCAGACCCTGCGCGCCGCTGTCCTCGACCAGCTTCGCCACGAACTCGCCGCGGCGGTTCTGCTCGCTCGCCTCATCGTAGAGCAGGACGTCGTAATCCTGATCGGCGAACTGCCTGCACAGCGCCTCCATCGGATCGCCCTCTTCGCTCGCGTCCACGCGGATGGGGCGGGACTCGTGGGCAACGTCGTCCGCCGCGATGGCGACGCGGTTGTCCTTGAAGATCTTCAGCAGCGTGGGATTGTCGCACACGATGCCGGAGGTGACGATCTTGACGCCGTTCCACTTCGCCTTGGGCAGCGCCTCGAGCTCGGCGTTGAGCGCCTCGAGCATCTCGGTGTGCTCCTCCTTGCGCATGAACCACGCGGCCTTGAGCACGGCGGAGCGCTGGATCGGGTCGATCACGTCGCAGTGCTCGTTCGCCAGCCTGACGAACGCGCGGCGGGCGGCGCGGGACTTGTTGTAGACCTTGATCGAGGCGCGGAGCTCCTCGTCGGTGATCTCGCTGCCGCGGATCTTCTCCAGCTCCGTCTTGACGTGGGTGTACTGCGCGCGGCAGAACTCCAGGCCGAACGCCGGACGGCGGAACTGCGGATGCGCGAGGAAGATCGTCGGGAGCTTGCCCTCCATCGCGACGCGGATGTTCTGCGTCATCGGGCGCAGCGTGTCGCAGATGGCGGGGGTGATGACGCCGTCCAGCTCGTCGCAGGTGCCGTCGAGCAGCATCTCGAGGTCAAGCTGGGCGATGGTGCAATAGAACGTTGCGCAGTATTCCTTCGCCTTGGAGATGGTCTTCCGGTTGCTGCCCCACATGCCCAGCGGCACCATGCCGGCGGCGTGGACCAGCTCCTCCGGCGCGTAGTACGGCAGAACGCCGATGCACTTCCAGCCCGCTTCCTTATACTTTCTGAGCTGGCCTCTGGGATTGGCGGCGACAGCCGCGAACTCCTGAACCATACGTTCAATACTCATCGTTCACGCCCCTCACTTTCTGTTGGCTTCCATGGCCTCGACCAGACCCTGCACGCGCGTCTCATACTGCGCCTCGTTGAAGTTGCGCGGGTCGGCCTGGTCGCCGTCGAAGCCGGCGCAGGGGATCCCGAGGTCGCGCGTGAAGCGGCGCTGCATTTCCGCCATATAGCCGGACCACGGCTTGCAGGAGCGGTTGTAGTGGACGAGCACGCCGTCCACCTTGTTCTGGCGGCAGATGCCCTCGCGCCAGTCGACGCCCTGCTCGATGCAGACGCTGTTCGGCGCCTTGCAGTAGGCCTTGACCATCTCGTCATAGCTGTTGTACACGAAGCCGAACGCGGGGGCGTACACCACGGCGGTGACGTTCACGCCGTTCGCCTTGAGCGGCTTGAACAGGTTCGGGAGCTTCGGCCAGCAGGGGATGCCCTCGAACATGACGCGGTACTGCTCGGGGAACGGAGTCGTGGTCGTGCCCTCTTTGATCGCCTTTTCGAGGTCCTTCTCCAGCAGCTCGAAGGCCTCCGCCGCCTGCACCTTGCCGCGGGCGGTGACGATGTCCGCCATGTGGTTGAACAGGTCGAAGCCGGAATAGGGCGCGGGCTTGTACTGGAGGTAATCGCACACGCGCAGCCACGCGCTCGCGGTGCGGTTGGCGTGTCTGCACGCCGCGTCGAACTTCTCCTGATCGAACTTCTTGCCCGTCAGCTTCTCCAGATCGACGATGGCGTTGTCAAACTGGGAGCGGATGTACTTGACGTAGTCGTCATTGACCTCGACGGTATTGTTATAAGGAATATCGACCATGATCAGCGGGATGTTGCACATGCGGGCGATGTTCTCATACCACTTGGTCATGCAGTTGCAGATGTTGTTGCAGCAGAGCACGAAATCGGGCTGCGGGATGCGCATCTGGCGATAGGGCTTGATCGCGTTGCGGCGCAGCTCCTTCTCGCGGCCCTCGGGCAGCGCCTCGATCTCGTGGATGTCGTCGATGACGGTGAAGGGCACCTGCGTCTTGGGGTCCTTCTTGGGCTTGCCGGTCGCCTCGTCGATGACGACCTTGCCGTTCTCGTCCTTGAGCGGCTTGCCGCTGTTCGGGTCGATGACGTACTCGCCGGTCTCGAGGTTCAGCTTGCGGGACGCGCGCTTGCCCGCCGCGTAGGCGAGGCTGATGCGGGCGTAGCCGCAGATGTCGTTGTCGAAGCCAAGCTCCTCGGCGGCCTGACACATGATCTCGCCGTCGCGGTTGGCGGCGATGCCGGCGGCCTGATTCTCGGGGTACATGACGTTCAGGTCAAACGCCTCTGCCAGCTCGCAGGGGAACTTGGAGCTGGACCAGCCGACGAGCTTTCCCTGCTTTTTGGCCTCGCGCGCGTCCGCATGGACGTCGTCGACGACCTTACGCAAAGCAAGTACGCCCGGGCTCACTTCTTTGGCCATGTTGTTCTCTCCTCCTTACAGGTACTGAGTTGACTGAATTTATTTGCTTGCCTTCTGATACGCGAACAGCGCCGCGCCCAGCGCGCCGTTGTACTGTGTCAGGGGGCTGCGGTGGATCTCATGCTTGAGCTGCTTCTGCAGCGCCTTGACGATGCCGTGGTTCTGGGCGACGCCGCCGGTCATCACGACCTCGTCCCGCACGCCGACACGGTGGCACAGACCTGCCACGCGCGCCGCGACGGAGCGGTGGATGCCGTCGATGATGTCGCACTTGTCGGTGCCCATCGCCAGCTGGGAGATGACCTCGCTCTCGGCGAAGACCGTGCAGGTGGAGCTGATGCCCACCTCGTGCGTGGCGCGGTCGCCCAGATCGCCGAGGTCGCGGGTGTTGACCTCGAGCACGCGCGCCATGACGTCAAGGAAGCGTCCCGTGCCGGCGGCGCACTTGTCGTTCATGACGAAGTTGCGCATCATGCCGTCCTCGATCTCGATGACCTTGACGTCCTGCCCGCCGATGTCGATGACCGTGCGGACCTTCGGGAACAGGAAGGCGGCGCCCTTCGCGTGGCAGGAAAGCTCCGACATCTGCATATCGGCAAGGCCGTCCAGCGAGTTGCGGCCGTAGCCGGTGGCGAGGATGAAGTCCATCTCCTCCCTGGTCATGCCCGCGTCCGCCAGCACACCCTCGATGGCGCGCTGCGGCCCGGAGGTGCCGGTGCCGACGGCGACCAGCGACTTGCCGACGATCTCCTTCCCGTCCTTCAGGATGATGCATTTCGACGCGGTGGAGCCGACGTCGATGCCCATGGTGAAAATACTCATGTTACAAGCCTCTCAGCAGTTCGCGCCGCAGGGCGCGAAGGATTTTGGATGTTTCCCGCCGGCGGATGCGTCGGGAAACGCGCTTCCCGCGGGGCCGGCGCACGCCCGCAGGGGCGCACGCCGCAAAAGCGGAACGCTTCCTCGCGAAAAGCGGCGAGAGCGCTTTACTTGGAATACAGGTTGTCGAAGTCGCGGATGACGCGCGGCAGGAGCATCTGGTGGAACGGGCAGATGCTCGTCGGGTTCTGGTAGCAGGAGTTGACGAACGCCTGGATGTACGGACGCATGTCGTTCATATCGACGATCTCGTCGCAGAGGCCGAGCTTCGCGCAGGACTGCGGGCGGGACTTGTCGGTGTACTCCTGGATCAGCTTGTTCATCTTGTCGATGGTCGGCTGCAGGTCGTTGCCGGCCTTCTGCTCCTTGACGAGACGGCGGGCGTACATCGCGGTCGCGGCGGTCTCGCCGTGCATGACGTAGATCTCCGTGGTCGCCGTGCCGAGGGAGAAGGCGTTGTTGTCGTTGGCCTGCGGGCCGCCGAGGACGTAGTGCGCGGCGGCGGTGCCCTTGCGCAGCGTGATCTCCATCATCGGCAGGTTGCTGGACTGGATCGAGTAGATCAGGCTCTGGCCGAGGCCGAGGAGCTCCGCGCGCTCGGCGTCGTTGCCGACGTCGATGCCCGTGGTATCCTGGATCCACAGCATCGGGATGCGGTCGCGGGCGCACAGCGTCACGAACTCGTTCATCTTGATGAGGCCCTGGCGGTACAGCTTGCCGCCGACGCCCATCGCGCTGCCGTAGGTCGCCATCTTGTACTCGGGGTAGTTCATCAGCATGCCCTGCATGTTGCTGACCACGCCGACGAGCATGCCGTCGATCTTGGCAAGGCCGGTGATCATCTCAGGGCCGTAGCCCTTCTTGTATTCCATGAACTCCGAGCCGTCGAACAGGCGCGCCATGACCTCGTACATGTCGTAGCTGCGCTTCTGGTTGAACGGGACGATGGAGTAGAGGTCGTTCGGGTCGAACAGCGGCTCCTTGGGCTCATCCACGCGGAAGAACTCGGGGTCGTAGGCGGGGAGATAATCCATGTACTTGCGGATCGCGTCGAGCATGCCCTCCTCGTCCACCTGCACCTCGCGGAAGAAGCCGGTCTCGCCGTAGTGGATGGCGACGGTGCCGGGGATGTCCGTCTTGAGGTTCTTCTGGGCCTCGATGAGCTTCTCCGCCTCCTCAAGGTCGACGTAGCCCTTGGGGTTCATGCCGCCGACGATGCCGGCGCCGCCGACCGCCATGTTGGCGTCCTCATGCGCGATGAGGATGGTCGGGCTGATGGAGTGATAGCCGCCGCCGGCCGGGTTGGTGCCGTAGATGCCGACGATGACGGGCACGCCGATCTGGTTCAGGTCGCTGTTGCGATAGAACGGCGTACCGCCGCCGCGGCGGTTGGGATACACCAGCTCCTGCTGGTCGAGCTTGACGCCCGAGCAGTTGAGCACGTAGACCAGCGGGATGTGCAGGCGCTTCGCCGTGTCGCTGCCGCGGAGCAGGTCGTCCGCCTGACCGGGGACCCACGCGCCGGCGAGCTTCTTGTTGTCGCTGGCGATGATGACTGCCCACTTCCCGTCGATGCGGCCGAGGCCCTTGACGATGCCGTCGCTGCCGTCCTTGTTGTCGCCGGGGTTGTAGAGGCTGTTCAGCGGGCACCAGGTGTCCTCGTCCACCAGCTCCATCACGCGCTGCATGGCGGTCCACTGACCGCTCTCGTTGAGCGACTCGGTGGAACGGCCCGCCTCAAGCGCCGACTCGCGCAGCTCGTGGATCACCGCCTCGACCTCCTGGATCTCAGCGATGTTGTCCTCGTTGAAGCGAGACAGGTCCGTACCGATGACGGGCATGTTCTGGAAATAAGAGGGCATAGAATATTCGCTCATATCAGTTACTCCTTATCTCTATGGATTTTCTCAGTCCTTCGGAACCTTGATGAACGCCTGGCCGGGATCGATCTCCTCGCGGATCATGCGGATGATCTCGGGAGCGGGAGCGGGATAGCTCTCCGCGCGGCTGCAGTCGATCTCGAAGCCGGTGTTCTCCTGCACCTTCTCGGGCGTGACGCCGGGGAACATGTAGGCGCAGTACATGCGCTTGGTCTCCTCGTCGAACTTCATGATGCCGAGGTCCGTGACGACCATCTGCGGACCGCGGTTGCCGGGCAGGCCCGCGCGCTCGCGGCCGCCGGGGCCGTCCATCCAGCCGGGGGAGGTGACGTAGTCGATCTTGTCGATGAAGCGGCGCTTCTCATGCTGCATCATGATGACGGTGTTGGCAAAGGTCGCGATGGCGTTCGCGCCGCCGGAGCCCGTGAAGCGCGTGACGGGGTGATGATAGTCGCCGATGGAGGTGGAGTTGACGTTGCCGTAGGGGTCGATCTGCGCGCCGCCGATGAAGGCGATCAGGCGCGGAGCGCCGCTCTCGTCGCAGTTGTCGTTGAGCCACTCGTTCGCCTCAAAGCCGATGAAGCGGATGTTGGGCCACTGCACGGCGCAGTGCGCCATAAAGCGGTTGTCACCCACGGAGCGCGGCACCTCGACGGGCGAGCAGTCCATCAGGCCGGACTCAACGATGGGGTGGCAGCCGGGAGCGAAGATGCGCTTGGCGAGCGAGGCGCCGATCAGGGGCAGGCCCGTGCCGACGATGACGATCTGACCGTCCTTGATCTGCTGGGCGATGGCGACCGCCTGCATTTCCTTATTGGTGTACTTCGTGTAATCGGACATTTCCGTTTCCCTCCCTTTCTCAGCGTTCAATGGCGTCGAGCTTGGCGGCATAGCCGAAGCCCGGGGTGTTGCGGGTGCCGATGAGGCGCGTCGCGCCGAGCAGGTTCAGATACTCCTCATGGCTCTTGACGCCGTAAACGTACTTGTCGCAGAAATCGCGGAAGGTCTCGGGGATCTTCTCGCCGCTCTCCGCCGCCGCAGCCGCCGCGTTCGCCTTGTCGAGCGCCGCCTGGAGCTTCTCGTCGCCGGGCTTCTTGTCCAGCGCCTTCTGCACCTTGACCGCCGCCTTCCTGAGCTGGGCCTTGGCGTCCTCCGCGTCCTGATACTTGGACGCGCCGTCGTACTCCTTGAAGTACGGGTTGTCGTAGTCGTAGTAGCCGTAGCACTGGGACGGGTGCGCGCCGTGGGGCGCGTGAACGACCGCGTCCACGCACTCGCCGAAGACCTTGTTGAGGGTCGGGTCGCGGCGGATGTACTCGTTGCTCACCAGCTCCTCGCAGGTGACGATGGTGTGCTTCGCGGCGATGGCGATGTCGACGTCATGGAACTCGTCGCCGAGGATGACGCAGGTGCCGTCGGGGCTCGCCTGCTGGACGTGGATGATGGCGGTGTCGAGCTTGGGCACGGGCAGCGCCACGGTCTTCTCGCCGGTGAAGGGGTTGTCGACGTAGACATATTTGTCGTCGGGCAGCTTGTCGATGGTCTGGCGGACCTCCTTGCTGATGCCCCACTCGTCGACCATGCCGGAGCCGATCATGAAGCGCACAGGGAGGAAGGGCAGACCGAGAGAGGCGGCGTGCAGCATGAACATGACCGCGTCCTGGGAATAGTCCTCAAACAGGACCTGGCCCTTCTCGATGGCCGCACGGAAGCGGCGGGAAACGTTGGTCACGCCGGAGTTCGCCGTGTAGCAGTTGATGTACGCCTTGACGCGGCCCTCGCCGATCAGCAGATCCCAGTCGCCGCCGGCGGGGCCGGCATAAGCGATCAGGTCCTTCTGACCCTGACGCAGGATCTCGTGGACCGCCGCATAGGGCTTGCGGTTGGTGGTGAAACCACCAAAGGACATGCTGTCGCCGTCATGGACATACTTTGCAACAGCGTCGTGCAGTGACATTACCTTGCTCAAAATAAATACCTCCCTGTTTCCGTCGGTACTCAGCCGCACATTTGCATCGTTTCCGTCAAAAATGGGCGCGCCGCTGTCCGACGTATTTTTACTCGTTAGTATACATCCTATAGTATAATGGAATATGCGGCTTTATTCAATGAAAAGTTCCTTCATCGACTTGAAAAAACTGACCAAATTTTCGACCTCGTTTTTGTCGTTTCCGTGTACTGTTCACAGGCCGCCGCGGTCTTTCATACCGCATTTTGCAAGAAATCCTGCAAAACATGCCGCAGGTCCGGAATAAGCGCTTGAAAGTGCGGCAAATTTTTGATATATTACCGATCAATCAGTCAAAGAGGAGGATTTTTCATGGATTTCTCGTCTCTCATTTCAGATTCCGGACTCAGTCTCGGCACGCTGACCCTCGCCGCCGCGATCAAGGCGGCGCTGACGCTGATCGTCGGCGTCATCCTCATCCGCGTCCTGCTGTCGATGTTCGACCGCGTGTTCACGCGCTCGGAGAAGCTCTCGCCGCTGAAGCGGCACGTCCGCCCCATCGTCAAGACGCTGCTGGCCGTCATTCTGGCGCTGGTGGTGCTCGACTCGCTGGGCGTGCAGGTGACGAGCTTCATCGCGCTGCTGTCGGTCGCGGGCCTCGCCGTGTCGCTGGCGCTGCAGAACACGCTGGCGAACATCGCCGGCGGCATCATGATCCTCACGGCGCAGCCCTACGGCATCGGCGACTTCGTCTCCATCGGCGGCACGGAGGGCACGGTGGACACGATCCGCCTGGCGTACACCAAGCTCAAGACCCTTGACAACAAGGAGGTCCAGATCCCCAACAGCACCGTGGCGAGCGCGACCGTCACGAACTTCAATCGCCTCGGCCGCCGGCGCATGGACCTCAACTTCACCGCGTCGTACGACGCGCCCACCGAGGACGTGTACGCCGCCCTGCGCGACGCGATGGCGCGCTTCCCGCAGATCCTGAGCGAGCCTGCGCCGGAGGTCCATCTGACCGAGTACGGCGCGAGCAGCATCGGCTACCTCGCCCGCCTCTGGGTCGCCGCCGACGACTACTGGACGGTGTACTGGGGCGTGATCGAGGCGGCGCGCGAGACCTTCGCCGCGCACGGGGTCGAGATGACCTACGACCACCTGAACGTACATCTGGACAAGTAAAGATTTCGCCGGAAAACAGGAAAAATCCCGCCGAATGGCGGGATTTTTCCTGTTTTCCGGCGGGCGCACGCGCGTCCGCTTTGTTACGACCGGTACGGCTGGCCGTAATAGTATTCATAGGCGCGGAGCACCTCGCCGGTGCGGATGCCCGCCTTGATCGCCGCGTTGACCTGCGCGGCGGTGAGCGTCGGGCGGGCGGCCAGCTTCTCCTGCTCCTCCGCCTCCTTCCGCTCCCGTTCGAGCTGCTGTGCGTAAGCCGCGAGACGCTGCGCGTCCTCGCGCTCGTACGCCGTGCGCTTCGCGTCCAGCGCGTCCTGCCGGTCGATGAGGTAGCGCAGCGCGTCGGCGTAGGCGTTCGTCCGCTCCTGCGCCGCCTTTGCCGCCGCGTTCGCGCTCTCGATGTCGCCGGTCAGGCGCGCGTCGGCGATGGCGCGGTCCAGCGAGCCGAGGGCGCTGATGCGCTCCTGCTCGCCCTGACGCAGCGCGTCCTCATACGCGGTGTCGTAGCCCAGACGCGTCGTTTCCGCCGCGCCGCCGGTGATGCCGCCCGCCGCCAGACGCTGATCGAGCGCCTTGCGGTTTTTCATCTGATCGACGTAGAGCTGGCGGAACAGATCGGCATACTGCCGCTCCGCGTCGGCCTTCTGACTCTCGAGGCCGTTCACCGCCCTGCGCACCGCCGCCTCCTGCGCCGCCTGCCGCTGCTCCGCCTCGCTCCGCGCGCCGCTGTAGAGCGTCCGGTACTCGCCGAGCATCTCCCTGAGGGTCTGCTCGGGGGAGTCGGTCCCGCCCGTCACCGTCCAGCTTCCGGACGGCGCGTCATAGGTGCTGACGCTGCCCGTGCGCTCGTCGAGGATCCGGTTGATCTCGACGTTCTGCCGGTGCAGCGCGTCCTTTGCCGCCGCGCTCTCCGCCGTGTGCCAGTCCAGAGAATTCCGCTTCGCCTGCGCGCGCAGCTCGTCGTTGGTCATTTTGCTGAAATCGATCGCCATGGTATTTCCTCCTTACTCGTACAGCCCCAGGCGGTCGTTGACCACGAACACGCGGAGCATGTCCGCCGAGAGGTCGAGGCCGGCTCCGGTGCCGTTCAGCGCGCCGCGCTCGCAGAGACGGCGGATCGTCGGCTCCGCCCACGGCGCTTCCTGTCTGATTTCTTCAAGGGTCTGGTAACGCTTCATTTCTTCGTTCTTCTCCTCCGTCCGCTTCTTCGGGCGGATGTATGCCCGCACGGCGCTCCGGCTCCGCGTCCGGCGCATGACCGCGCCGCCGTTGGCCTCGTCCGCCGTACCGGTGTTGCCGTCGATCGTGGTGACCAGCGCCGGCCCCGCGCGCTCGACGATGCCCGTGTGGTCGGTATCCGCGCCGCCGGGGAGGTCGAAGATGGCGACGTCCCCCGGCTGCGGGTCCGCGACGACGCACTCCGGCTGATGCTCGCGGTACCAGCGCAGGAGCGCGCCGCAGGACGCGGTCTTGAACGGCAGCGGCGCGCCCGCGCGCGCAAAGCACCACTGCACGAAGGCCATGCACCACGGATAGCCGCTGCCGCTGACCTCCCGCCCGTAGTACCAGTCGTTGTACTTGACGCGGTTGCTGTTCGCCGGCTGCTCCCTGACGCCGAGCTCGCCCGCGGCGACCGCCAGCACGTCCTTACCCGCGCCCGCCATCGTCCCCGTCCTCCCGCTTCAGGACCGTCTTCAGGCACAGCAGCAGCAGTTCCCCGCCGAAGAAGGCGAGAATCACCGCCAGCAGCTCCGCCGGTTCGCCGCCGCGCGCCTGGATGCGCAGCGCGCAGAGCGAGGCGAAGGTCGCGAACGCGACGCAGTAGGCGACGGTCGCCTTGGCGAACAGATGCGGTATCTTTTTCATGTCTCCGTCCTCCGTTCCAGCTCGGCGAGCCGGCGGCCTGCCGCCTTGAGCTTTTCCTCATGCAGCTCCGAGCGCTCCTCCAGCCGGTAGGTGCGCTCGACCACCTGATTGTGCTTGCTGACCTTGTCCTCAAGCTGCTCCAGCCGGTAGGCGATCAGGGCCGCATTCTTGTTGTTGGACAGCCATGTGCCCAGCAGCGCCAGGACGCCCGTGACGAGGGCGACAAGGATCGTTTCGCTCATGCCGTGCCTCCCCCTATGACGCCGTCGGCGATTTTGCCGTGTAGTACACGGTGTTGATCGTCGGGGTGCCGTCGAACGGTCCGCCGATGCCGGAGAACATCTCGGTCAGCGCGTCTGTCCCCGCCGTGCCGTTCCCGTCGCGCGGGATGGGGTAGGGATACGGGCAGGACGCCGTCTGCGTGTCGGACAGCAGAAGGCTCGTGCAGCCTTTGAACATGCGGTAGCAGGCGGAGTTGCCCAGCGTGCCCGCCGGCAGCTCCGGCAGCGTCGTCAGGCTCGTGCAGTTGATGAACATGGACTCGTAGCAGTTGTTGACCAGATAGCCTGCCCGGAGCGCCGGCGCGCGGGTGAGCGCGGTGCAGCCGGAGAACATACCGCTGTAGCAGCCCACCGCCAGCGAGAACACCGGCAGCGCCGGCGCGGTCGTCAGGCTCGTGCAGTCCGCGAACATCAGGTAGTAGCAGTATTTTGCCAGCGAGGTCGCCGGCAGCTCCGGCGCGGTCCGGAGCCCGGTGGCGCTGAACATCTCGCTGTAGCAGTACTGCGTCAGCGAGGTCGCCCCCAGCTCGGGCGCGCGGACGAGCGCGGCGTTGCCGTAGAACAGGTTGCCGAAGCAGTAGCTGTCCATCGCCGGATGGCTGCCCGCCGCGACCGTCTCGTAATCCAGCAGCGTTTCGATGTTCCCGTCGCAGCGGATCCCGGAACCGGTCAGCTTCCATCTGCGCTGCACGACGCCGCCGGTGATCGATCTGTTCCCGGAGCCGCGCAGGTACAGCACGCCCCCTCTGCTGGCGAGCTGCGCCGTGCCGGTCCACACCTCCCAGTCCGCCGTGCCGTCCGTCCAGTAGATCGTCCCGCTCCAGCTCTTCGAGCGGTTGTTGACCTCGAGCGTGAATTCGGACGCGGACGAGAAGCGCAGGCAGTTGTTCAGTCCGCCCGGCAGCGTTCCGCCGCCTCCGCCGCCGATCATGATCGGGTTGCCGAGTATGCTCATGTCGTCACCTCCGTCAGCGTGCACTGGAGCGTGAGCGCCGCCGTGGGCGCCGCGCCCAGCGCGTAAGCCGTCAACGTGCCGCCGTTGTTCTCGATGTACAGCGCGGACACGCCGTCGCTCAGCAGCTGCGCGAGCGCCGCCGCGTTCGGCTGGAGATCGACCTTCGTATTCGCCGTCGCGCCGCTGATCGAGACCGACTGCGTGTACGGGCCGCTGCCGCTCCAGCTCGCGGAGAGCGTGACGGACGCGGCGCGGATCGCGTCCTCCTTGCCGACGGTCAGCGCCGCCGCCTGCTGGGCGTAGTATTTCGCGTTGTTGTGCCAGCGCGGGTCGAGGCTGCCGACGTCTGTCCCGTCCTCCGTGCCCACGGCCCAGGCCTCCGACGCCAGTGCGCTGAGCGACGCCGAGAGCGCGCTGTTGTTCGCCGCCGACGCCTTCTGGCTCGCCGTGTCCCGGTAGCCCGCGGCGGCGTTTCCGTACTGCAGCGCGTCCGCCGCGCTGCTGCCGGCTGCCGAGACGTAGCCCTGCAGCTGCGCCACCAGCTCCGAGGAAAGCATCGTGTCGGTGATGCTGCCCGCCTTCACCGTCGCCGTGACCGTCTGGTTGCTGACGGAGAAGTCGATCTGGGCGCTGTCGACAAAGTCGAGGCCCGAAATGAACGCGGACATCGGCACGCTCTGCGTCGTTCCGTCGGCCAGGGTCAGCACGAGGCACTGCGTGGCCGCGTCATACTCCCAGTTGGTCGCGACCTTCTCCAGCACCGTGTCGAAGGCGGTGTAGCTGCCGTCCTCGCGCGTGAAGGTGAACACGCCCGTGTTCGCGTCGAAGCTGACGCTCTTGAAGTGCAGGTCCGTCACCGCCTTGTCGCTCTTGAGCGAGAGCGCCGCCGTCGTGTCCGCGCTGTTGCTCTTGGCGTCCAGCAGCGTTTTCAGGCTGCCCAGCGCCGTCTGCACGTCGCCGCCGGCGAGGCCGGCGACGGCGGTCATGCCGATCTCCGACGCGCCCTCCCCGGAGGCGAGCGCGTCGATCAGACCGTTGAACAGCTCGCGGAGCGCCTCGCGGATCAGGCGGTCGAACACCGCCTTGTTCTGCGCCGCCGTGCCGACCAGCTTGTCCGGCGCGGCGATCACGCCCTTGCGCGCGATGGCGTCCTCAGTCAGTTTGTAAGATGTAAGGCTCATCGCCCTGTTCCTCCTTTATCGCTTGGAAAATTTGCCCGCCGCGTAGTGCTTCACGATGGCGTAGACGCCGAAGCCCTCGTTGACCGCGTCGTTCTTGACCAGGATCTGCAGACGCTTGTACTTCCTGACCTGCCGCCCGAACGGGATCTCCGCCGGGCCGTCGTTGGCGTTGAAGGTGAAGCGGGCGAAGTCGATGTCCTCCCAGTCGAAGATGTCCATCGTGCCCTGCGCCGCCTGCCACGCCACCACGTCGCGGTCGGTGCGGAAGAGGACCTTCGCGCCGCTGCGGGCGTAGGGCTTGATGGTCACCGCGCCGCCTCTCTTGACCAGCGTCTTGAGGACCATCGGATCGCCGTCGTCGTCCGAGCGGGTGGCCCAGACCGCCTCGATCGCCGCGCCGTCGTCGCTGTAGCGCTCCATGCCGTCCTGATCGGTGTTGAAGCGGCAGACGCGCCCGTCCTCCGTGCCGAACCACAGCGACTCCCGTCCGCCCTCGATGCAGCGCAGGACGCAGCGCGCGGGCACGTTCTCCCAGTAGAAGCACTCATAGACGAAGCTCGTGTCGTTGCGGGAGGCGTACGCGCGCGGCTGCCGCCCGTCCAGGCCGTAGACCCGCCCGCCGACGAAGATCAGGTATGCGCCGTCGTAGCTGCAGGACACGGCCTCGGACAGGTCCTCGCTCAGCAGCTTCGGGTCGATGCGGAAGCTGCGGTTCTGCGCGATGCGCTCGGCGGTGAGGCTGTTGGTGGTCAGGGCGCAGACGCCGCTGCCGGTCAGGATCATCTGCTCGTCGCCGATGTTGCCGAAGCCGAAGCGCGTCACCGCGCCCGCGCCGGCGAGGCAGGGCTTGACGGGGAACACCGCCTCGCCGTCCCCGTCGAGCGCGCTCGAGCGGAGGAACACCGTTGAATCCTGCCCGTTGTCCTCCTTGACCACGGCGAGGTACTCGCCCAGCCGCCGGTAGCCCATGATCGCCGTCTCGTCCGTGCCGATGACGGCGTAGAGCGTGTCGGGCCAGTAGGTCCCGTCGGCGTAGGCGCAGGTGAAGTCGCAGTTCGGATAGTCCGGGTTCCCCGTCGCCACGATCCGGTCGCTCGCCGCGCCGACGCCCCAGACGATCGCCGCGCGGCACTTGTTGACGCGGTCGGCGTAGCCCGCGACGGTTTTGGTGAACGCGATGACGACGTTGTCCGCCGCGCCCGCGGCGGGCGCGGCCGGAGCGGCCGCGAAGGTCACGGTCCCCGCCGTCAGGTCCGCGGTCCAGCCGCCTGTCGCGGCGGCGCCGTTCACCTCGACGGCGTCCACGCTGTCGAGGTCCCGGTACGGCAGTGCGTAGACCGTGCTCGTCCCGTCCGCGAGGAAGCCGACCCGCTGCTTCCCGGTCAGCAGGTTGACCGCCTCATAGCTCACGCCGCCGCCCGCGGGCGTCCGCGCGATCACCGTCAGCGGCGCATAGGCGTCCGCCTCCGCAGGGGCGCAGGCCCCGTCATGATAGCGGTACAGCCCGCCGCCGGTGAAGATCCACAGGCTCCCGCCCATGTAGACCGCCGTGCTGCGCTCGTCCGGCAGGCCGCTCGCCAGCAGCTCGCTTTCCGTCCCGTCGTCCCAGCGGCGATACAGCCCGGTCCCCGCGTGGACGAGGCGGTGCGTCTCGCCGCCGAACACCGCGTCGAACAGTCCGTTGATCTGTCCCTCAAAGGTCTCCGCCGTGCGCCAGCCGGGGCGCTTTTCCGGCAGGCCGCCCATATCCGCGACGATGTTGGGCGCCCAGGGCGAGCGCGAATCGTCCACCAGCGCGGGGTCGGTGGAGAAATCCACGCCGCGGAAGCGCTCGTATTTTTTGGTGCGTATCGTTACGCCGCGTCTTGCCGACATGCGCCTACCTCCCGTACAGCGACTGCCTGACCGCGCCGCCCGACAGCGTCGAGCGCGGGAGCAGCGCGCGCGTCTGGAGATAGAGGTTGTAAAACGCGCCGTAGTCCACCACGAGGTCCGCGACGAGCTGCTGCGCCGCCACGAAGTACGGCAGGCAGGCCGCCGCCTCCTCGCTGACCTCGAATTCGCAGTCGTCCGCCGTGTCGGGGCCGAGCTTCTGCGGCGAGGCGATGTAATCCAGCGTCAGCACGGAGGTGTCGCCCGGCGCGCAGAGCAGCTTTCCGTCCACGACCTCGCAGTCGGCGGCGCGACCGTCCTGCCCGCGCACGCGGATGACGCGCGCCACGTCCGGCGGCAGGTCCTGACTGCCCGTGCCGTCCAGCGCGAGGCTTATGCGGCGCACGATGGGCTGCCACGCCGCCACGTCGCGCTGCGCGAGGTCGAAGAAGTCGTTCATCCGCGCGTTGAGGTCCTCGTCAACGGTCAGCGCGCCGTCGATCGAATACTCGTCGAGCAGCATCAGGACCCTGCGCTTGCCTTCTCCCAAAGTCATTGATATGTCCTCCTTCCCGCGCCCGTGGGGTAGCTTCAAAAGTTACCCCACGGGCAAAAAGATGTGCGCGCTTACGCCGGATTCGAGAAGATGATCTGTCGTCCGTCGCCCCAGCCGCAGCCGAAATCGACGTAGCCGGTGTAAAGGTCCTTGAGCGGGTTGTCGAGCGCGGTCTGCATGACGGTGGGCTTGGTGATGTACACCAGCTTGACCATCTCGCGCATGAGCGCGGGATCGCAGATCGCCCACTGCTTGGCGGTGAAGCCGTCGTTGCCGCCGCCGATGACCATGTACTGCAGGTCTGCGAGCGGGTTGGCGGCGTTGGAGCTGTCCGCGGGGTTGCGCGCGGGACGGAACTTGCCGTTGTCGCCGCAGATCTTCTTTGCCTCCGCCTCCAGCTCCGGGGAGACGAGCAGCAGGTTCATATCCGCCAGCAGCGGCAGGCCGTCGGGGGTCGTGAAGCGGCCCGCCATGCCCTGCGCCGCGGTGATGGCGCTGACGGAGAGCTCCTCGGTAATGAGGTTGGAATAGGTGCCGCTCTCGCTGTCGACGACGAAGCTGCGGCCCTGCGAGCCTTTGGAGGCGTTGGGATGGTCGGTCGCGGCCCAGGGCTTGCCGTCGCCGCCTTTGCAGTCGGCGTTGAAGGCGTTGGCGAACATGCGCAGCGCGTGCATGTACACGGTCATCGCCGCGCTGTTGCCCAGCATCTTGCCCACGCGGGAGCACTCGCCGCTCTTGTCGATCTTCGCCTGCTTGTAGCCGACGGACTCGGAGAGAGAGAACTCCTCCGGCGTGATGATGGTCTTGAAGCCGCGCTTCTTCGCGCCCTCGTTGAGGTTTTCGCCGTCGTAGGCGGGCATCTCGCCGTAGCCGCCGCTGCCGGTCAGCTCATAGTCGATGCTGTTGCTGGTCGCGACGCCGAGGATGGCGAGCAGCTTGTTGAGACGGTTGGCGTAGGCGTAGTCGAACGCCTTGCCGACGAACTTGTAGTTGTCGGTCTTCCATGCGGTATTGGACATGTTTCGTTCCTCCTTATTCTCAGGCGTCCACGGCGAAGGCGTGCTTCTTCACCATGACGTTGATCTTGCCGAAGCCGATGTCCGCGCCGACGACGCGGAGCGGCAGGCTGGCCGACGCGCTGAGCACGAGGCCCGTGCGCGCGCTGTCCAGGTTGCCCTTGGCGAAGCCGGGAGGCGGGAACACGGCGTACACGTCGCCGGAGACCGGCGTGCCGCCGCTCTCGAGCGTCAGCGTGCCGGAGGTGTTCGCGGTCACGGCGAAGTCGGTGATGCGGCGCACCGCGCCGAGCTTGTCGGTATTGGTGCTGCCCGCGGCCTTGCTGACGAGCTTGACGTACCCGCCGTTGAAGTCGTCGTTCGCGAAATACTGACCCGCGGTGAACACCAGCGTGGTGGCGCTGCCGCTCGCCGCCGTGATCTGCGGCGCCGCGCACTGATAGATCGCGGCAGGATCGTCGATGACCTTGAGCTTCGTGCCGTTGGCGCGCGGGTCGAGCGCGTCCGCGCTGCCGCTGTGGTTCTCCGCCGCCACGCCGAGCAGCGCGCCGGTCTCCGCCGCGACCGCAGAGATCACCCTGCCCTCGCTCAGCTTGACGAGCTGGCCTTCGCCGATCTCCGCGCTGTACGCGACGTCGTACTCGCGGGCGCTGACATGGGCCGCCCCGTCGAGCTTCTGATAAAACTTCATTGCTGTTTCTCCTTTCTCATCTGCCCAAAAATTCTCCGGCCGTCATGGCCATCTCCGGATGCTCCGCGTTCCACGCGTCGAGGACGTACTTCTGCGCCGGCGAGAGCGTCTCGCCGAGCGCGGCGCCGCCGCCGGTGGAACGGGCGCTGCGGCTCTGCATCCGCGCGACCGCCGCCGCGCCCGCCTCGTTTACGAGCGCCGCGAAGTCGTCGTAGAGGTCGGCGAGGTACTCCCTGCCCATGCGCGAGCCGCAGAAGCGGACAAAGCGCGGGTTTCCCAGCAGCTTTTCCGCGTCCACGTCCGGGTGTCGGGCGAGGAACTCGTCGAGATCGCGCATCGCGAAGTCGAGCTGCGCCCTCTTTGCCTCGGCAAGCGCGTCCAGCTCAGCCGGCGCCGCCGTCTTTTCCTGATCCATCATTCTTTCCCCTTTCTTCATAAAATCGGTATCGTCTCGTCCGCCGAAGCGGACGGTTCGACCGTTTTGCCCCCGAAGCGCTCCCGCCAGTCCGCGACGATCTCCTGCTTCTGCGGGATGTCGAGGCAGTCCAGCTCCGCGGCGAGCAGCTTCCAGTTGTCCGCCGTCACCTGCGTGGCGATCAGCCGCTCCAGCGTCTCCACCGTGGCCGACGGGCTCCTGGTCAGGGCGCTGCCCACGCTCACCGTCACGTCGACGCGCGGGTAGTAGACCTGCCGCTCGCTGACGAGCTCTCCGGTCAGCGGGTCGCGCAGCTCCGGCGATTCCAGCGCATAGTTCGCGCCGTTGTAGATCACCGTCTCGCCCGCGCCGCCGCTCTGCTTCGCGCCGATATAGAGCAGGCGGTCGTCGTCGAAATACTCCAGCGCCAGCGCGTCGAGCAGCTCGTAGAGACGGCAGAAGCCCGCGCTGCGGTCGGCGGATTTGATCCGCTGCTGCGCCTGCGCGTCGGAGCGGAGCTGCATCAGCCCGCTCGCCGTGGTGACGCGCGCCGTCTCCTGCCCGTTGTTGGAGTCATAGTTTCGGTTCGCGCGCTGGATCTGGTTCTGGAGCCAGCCCACCATGCCCAGGCTCTTCACCCCGTCGGAGAGGCCGCCCAGCCGCGCGACGCCGCCGCCTCTGCCCGGGTTGACGCGCACCACCGCGCCGGGGACGTTCGTGAACTCCTCGCCCGGGGCGAGCGCGCCCTCCTCCAGAATGACCACGTCGTTGGCGGACATCGCGTCGTTGAAAAGGCCCGTCGCAAGCTCACGGTCCGCCGCGTCCACGAGCGGGAGGATCGGCTCCAGCTCGCTCTTGTTCCAGAACTGCGTCTCGTCGCGGATGCACCAGTAGTGCACGAAGGGGAACAGCTCGCACTGCGCGCCGAGGCGCACCCAGTAGTTCGGGATGTGCCGCAGCTCCACGCCGCCCGCCTGCACGCTGCATCCGATGCTGCCCGCCTTCGCCGCCTTCGTGTCGAAGGGCTGGCGGTACCAGAACTCCATCACCTGCACCAGATCGTCCCGCGCCGCGGTGGACTGCGTGTAGGGCTCGAGGATGTCGTCCGCCTCGCGGTACTGCGCCGCGCCGACCACGTCGTTGAGCGCCTTGTCCTGCTTTTCCAGCACGTCGTGGTAGAGCCGCCAGAACCGGAGCTTGTGCATCGTATAGAGATAGAACACATACTCGCCTGCCTGCAGGCCCTCCGGCCCCGCCGTCGGGTCGGGGTAGATGTCCTGCACCGCCACGTCGCGGATGCGGATGTTCCCCTTCCGGCTGCCGCAGGGCATCGACTCGTCCCAGTACGCCTTCCAGAACGCGTCGCCCAGCTTGCGCAGGCGGCGCTCGTTGGCGGTGTTGAGGTCGTTCAGGCGGTTTTCCTCAATGAGGTAGCGCACCGCCAGCTCGCGCTCCTTCGCCTTGACGCCGTCGAGGTCGTCGTCCCGCCCGTGGAACTCCGGCACGGGGATCTCCGGCTCGATCTGGCTCTCGACCATGATGTACGGGTCGGGCACGCAGGCGGGCGTCCACGGCAGGCCGCTTTCGCTGAGCGCGTCCGCCATCTCCCGCGCCGCGTCGTGGGCGTTGTTGTAGTAGTCGTTGTACCGGCGCCACTCCGCCTCGCGGACGGCGCGCTCGTCCTTCGCCTGCTGGAACAGCCACTCCGCCGTGGCGACGCGTCCCTCCGCGGTGGCGTAGTCGTAGACGCGGCCCCGCTCATAGCCCTCCGGGGTCGGGGTCCGCTTGAAAAATCCCATGGTTTTTCCTCCTGTTGTGACTTTATGCGTTACTTTTTGGGCAGCCTGCCGCCCTTTCCGCGCTCACACCGGCCGGTTCCCCGCCCGCCTCCGCTTCTCCCGCGGCTCGAGCCGGTCGATCAGCTTCACGCGCGGCGGCGCGTTCTCGCCCGCGCTCACGCCCGTCTGATAGACGCAGAAGCCGCGCAGCGCGTCGGGCGCGTGGGTCAGCTCGTGCGGCGTGTTCGCCGCGTCGTTCGCGCGGCGCTCGTCGTACTGCAAAAGCGGCAGGCAGCGGATGAGATTGCGGCAGTTCGGGAAGATGCGGATGCGCGGACGCTTTACGCCGTCCTCCCCCTCGCGCGCCTTGAGCCATTCCCTGACCGCCATCCATCCGGCGATCCGGTCGTTGCTCGTTCTGGTCAGATAGACCCCGTGCTCGGCGAAGATATCCGCCACGCTCCGGCCCGTCTCCTGCCGCGCGTTCCACAGGTCCGGCGGCGCGAGATACGCCGTGACCGCCCGCCCGTCCGCGAGCGCCTTGACCGCCTCCGCCGCCTCGGACACGATCAGTCCGTCGTGCCCTGCGCCGCAGTCGCGGCCCTCGTAGACCTCGCCCACGACCCAGGCGTACCCCGCCTCGTCCACGCCGATCAGCAGCGCCGCCAGCATGTCGAGCCCGTAGTCCAGCGTGATATACCAGCGCCACCACGCGGGCGGCTGGAACGCCGCGCAGACATGGACCTCGCGGTCCCATTCGGTGAAGAACCGGCCCGCGAACACGTCCCAGCTCCCGTCGCGCCACGCCTCGCGCAGCCCGTGGGGCAGGTTGTCCAGCCGCCGGACGTACTCGGGGTCCTTTTGCATCAGGATCAGGTTGTCCGTCACCCGCGCCGGGATGAACACATAGTCCTCCGGCCGCTCGTCCGCGCGGAAGTCGCGGTCGATGAACAGGCGCTTCACCCATGCGTGGCCCGGCCCGCCCGGGTTGCAGGTGAGATACATGCGCTTGGGGAAGTCGTTCGCGCCGCGGAGCGCGGCGGTCAGCGTCGCGTACTGGTACTCGGTGAAGTGCGTCGCCTCGTCGAGGAAGATGACGTCGTACTCCTGCCCCTGGTACTGGTCCACGTCGCCCTCGCTGTCGCAGTAGCCGAAGACGATCAGGCTGCCGTTCGGGAACTCGAAGGTCCTGTCCGCTGCCCTCCACTCCGCCGCGCCGCGCAGGAGCCGCCGCATCGGGCGGATGTGGTTCTCCCGCAGCTCGACGAGCGTGCGGCGCAGGATCAGGCAGCGCAGGCCCGCGTACCGCACGGCCATCAGCACCGCCTTGTGCTGCACACACCAGCTCTTGCCGCCGCCGCGCGCCCCGCCGTAGCAGACGTAGCGCTCGCGCGCGGCGAAAAACAGCTCCTGCTTCGGCTGCGGCGGCGGGATGACGAGCTCAATCGCCACGGTCGCCCACCGCCTCCGCCAGCGTCAGCGTGACGTGCTGCTCCGCGCTCTGCTCCTCCGCTCCGTCCACCCCGCGCATGTGCTCCAGCCGCTCCAGCGCGCTCAGCGCGCCCTTGGCGTCAAAGCCCTTGACCTCGCCCTCCATGCAGCGGTCGTAGACCTGCCGGTACAGCCCCGCCAGCTCCTCCCGCGCCCGCTTCGTCTCCGCGGCGCTTCTCTTCCTACTCACGTTTCATAACGCCCCCCTTTCCGTACCGTTCCCCGCCGCGTTCCCGCGATGCGGCGCGCGAAAGGTCGCTTTACACGTTACTTTCAGGGCAAAGGGCCCCCGCCTTTGACCGTTCCGCCGCCGCACCGCGCTCCGGGAAATCGCCGATCCGACTTCACGCGCACGGCGGCGGTAACTCTCCCGTTTCCGCCGCAGCGCGGCGCTTTTCCATACGCCGGAAGCCCCGCTGCCGCATGGGTTCAACGCCTGTTCCCGCTCGGACGGAAGCCCGCCGCCGCCCGTTCGGAAGAACAAAAGCTCATTCCTCACGCCGCGGAGCCTCTTCCGCTCGCGAAAAGCCCGCCGCTCAAGCCGAAAACCTGAGCCTTCCCGTCCGGAAAGGCGAAACGCCCCTCCGCATCGCAGCGCTTTTTTATGCGCCGGAAGCCCCGCTTTCGCCCGCTTAAAAGAGCAGCACTCCCCGCCGCCGCGCCGTGCGCATCGACCGGACCGTCGATTCTCCGAGGGCTGTGCCCTCATCGGTAACTTTTTAAGTTGCTTTTAATATAGCACATACGTTCGTGTCTTGTCAAGTTATTTTTTCTTGATTTTTGAAAAAATTTTTGATACAATGAGCTCAGATCAAAATCGCCTGCTGGGAGGGATCGACATGACGCTCGGCGAACGCATCCGATCGACGCGCGAGGCGCTGGACATGACGCAGGAGGAACTCGGCGCGCTCTGCGGCACGACGAAGCAGACCATCTTCAAATACGAGACCGGCATCGTGACCAACATCCCGCTCGACCGTCTGGACCTGCTGGCGGAGAAGCTGGGCGTCACGCCCGCGTACCTGCTGGGCTGGGAGGCGGACGCGCCCGTCCTGCCGGAGAAGCTGGCCGAGCTGGCGGAGCCCTTCGGCAGGTTGGACGACGTCGGGCAGGACAAGGTCATCGGCTACACGGCGGACCTCGTCTCCTCCGGCAAGTACGTCCGCACGGAGCCGGAGCGTCCCGCGGCGCTCCTCTTCCCGCGGGCAAAGCGCCGCCGCGACGGCTTTACGGAGTTCAGGGTCTACGACCAGCCCGCCGCCGCGGGCCTCGGCAACTACATCGACGTACCCGCCTTCGCCGTGGAGCAGTATCCCGCCGAGCTGACGCCGGAGGGCGCGGAATTCGGCGTGCGCATCTCCGGCGACTCGATGGAGCCGGAGCTTCCCAACGGCTGCACGGTGTTCGTGCGGCCCACGCCCGCCGTCGAGCCGGGCGAGATCGGCATCTTCGTCTACGACGGGCAGGCGTACTGCAAGCGGCTGATCGCCGACCGCGGGACGCGGCAGACGAAGCTGCGCTCCCTGAACCCGCGCTATGCCGACATCGTCATCGACGACGAGTCGCGCCTGCGCACCCTCGGGCGCGTGCTGGGGCACTATCCCGCGTGACGCGCGCCGGTCAGTCGGCGCGCCGCGCAGTCAGTTCGGTGAGCTTCTTGCCGTAGAAGTACTCGTGCGTGAGGCGGTCGTACTCCGCCCAGAGCGGCAGCGTCCGGCACTCCGCTGCCTTCGGGCAGGGCGCGGCGTCGCCGGCCAGACAGGCGACCGCGGCGAGCGAGCCCTCCATCAGCTCCAGCACCTCGCCGATCGAGTAGTCCTCCGGCCTCCGGCACAGGCGGTAGCCGCCGCCCTTGCCGCTGACGCCGGCGATCAGCCCGCCGTTCACCAGCTCCTTCACAAGGATCTCCAGATACTTCTTGGAGATTCCCTGCCGCGCCGCCACGTCCTTGAGGGGGATATAGCCCTCCTCGCCGTGCTCGGCCAGATCGAGCATCACCTGCAGCGCGTAGCGCCCCTTTGTTGAGATCATCGGATCACCGCCCCTGTCTTCATCCCGCCGCGGCTCTGTCCCGCGGCGGTTTTGTTTTGCCGTATTTCCAGCCGTGCTTATTCGTTTTGCCGCGTCTGCGCCCCGCGGCGGTCCTGTTTTGCCACAGCCGCGTTCCGCCGCGATCCTGTTTTGCCGCAGCCGCGTTCCGCCGCGGTTTGTCCCGCCGCGGCTCCGGTTTCGTTTTACCTATTATACCGTAGGGTAAATAGGAAATGCAAGCGCAATTTTGTTTAATTGCCTATTGACATAGTAGGTTGATTGGTATATAGTGAGCAAAACCACACCGACAAGGAGAAACCAGCATGACCATCTACGCCGACAACGCGGCCACCACGAGGATGAGCCGCGCCGCGATCGATGCGATGCTCCCCTGCATGGAGGAGCAGTACGGAAACCCTTCCAGCCTCTATTCGCTCGGGCAGCGGGCGAAGGAGATCCTGGAACACGCAAGAGAGGATGTCGCCGCCGTGATCGGCGCCGATCCGCAGGAGATCACCTTCACCTCCGGCGGGAGCGAGGCGGACAACCAGGCGATCCGCACCGCCGCCGAGCTCGGCAAAAAGGCAGGGAAGCGGCACATCGTCTCCACCGCCTTCGAGCACCACGCCGTGCTCCACACGCTCAAAAAGCTGGAGGGCGAGGGCTTTGACGTGACGCTGCTGCCCGTCCACGAGGACGGACTCGTGCGGGTGGAGGAGCTGCGCGCGGCGCTCCGTCCCGACACCTGCCTCGTCACGATCATGTACGCCAACAATGAGATCGGCACCGTCCAGCCCATCCGGGCGCTCGGCGCGGTCTGCCGGGAGCGCGGCGTCCTGTTCCACACCGACGCGGTGCAGGCGGTGGGACACCTGCCCATCGACGTCAGGGCGGACAACATCGACCTGCTCTCCGCCTCCGCGCACAAGTTCCACGGGCCGAAGGGCGTCGGCTTCCTGTACGCGCGCCGGGGCGTCCGCCTGAGCACGCTGATCGAGGGCGGCGCACAGGAGCGCGGCAAGCGCGCGGGCACCGAAAACGTCGCCGCCGCCGCGGGCATGGCCGCCGCCCTGCGGGACACCGCCTCGCGCATGACGGAGAACGCCGCGCACATGAGCGCCCTGCGGGACCGCCTGATCGAGGGACTGCGGGAGATCCCGCACGCCGCGCTGAACGGCGACGCCGCGCGGCGTCTGCCGGGCAACGTGAACTTCTGCTTCGAGGGCATCGAGGGCGAGTCCCTGCTGCTCCTGCTGGACGACCGCGGCATCTGCGCCTCGTCGGGCAGCGCCTGCACCTCCGGCTCGCTCGATCCCAGCCATGTGCTGCTTGCCATCGGGCGCGTGCACGACGTGGCGCACGGCTCGCTGCGGCTGACCATCGGCGAGGATGCGACGGCGGAGGAGATCGAGTATATCATTCAAAACGTGAAGGAAGTCGTGGCATACCTGCGCAGCTTCTCGCCCGTGTGGCGGGACCTGATGAGCGGGAAAGCGAGCTTCATCCTGTAAGGAGGGAACAGACATGGCACTGTACAGCGAAAAGGTGATGGACCATTTCCGCAACCCGCGCAACGTCGGCGTGATCGAGGACGCGGACGGCGTCGGCGAGGTCGGCAACGCCAAGTGCGGCGACATCATGAAAATGTACCTGAAGATCGAGGACGACGTCGTCAGCGACGTGAAGTTCGAGACCTTCGGCTGCGGCAGCGCGATCGCGTCCAGCTCGATGGCGACCGAGCTCATCAAGGGCCGGCCCGTGTCGGAGGCGATGCAGCTGACGAACAAGGCGGTGGCGGAGGCGCTGGACGGCCTGCCCGCCTACAAGCTGCACTGCTCGGTGCTCGCGGAGGAGGCGATCCAGTCCGCGCTGGACGACTACTACCGGAAACACCCGGAGAAAAAGCCGGAAAACTGAACAGAAACAAGCGCCGCCGGCGGGAGCCTTCCCGCCGGCGGCGCCGTGTTTTTCCGCCGCAGTCGTCGTTACTTTTTGTAGTTGTAGAAGCCGACGCCGGCGTTCACGCCGGTCTCGCCCCGGTCGATCTTCTCCTTGAGCAGCTTTCCGATCAGGTTCGACACGGAGCCCTCGGTCATCGCGTCGGGCTTCATCTGGTTGATGTTGTAGGCGGTCTCCAGACCGACGACGTCAAGGATCTGGAAGGGGCCCGCGGGCGCGCCCGTGGCAAGCTTCCAGGTCAGGTCGATGGTCTCATAGTCCGCCACGCCGGTGGCGAGCAGCGCCTGCGCCGCGCTCAGGAAGGGCACGAGCATCGAGTTGAGGATATAGCCCGGCTGCTCCTTGTGGAGCTGCAGCGGGATCATGTTGATCTCGTCGGCAAACTTCACCACTTCCTGATAGATCGCCGGATCGGTGTCCGCATGGCCCATGACCTCGGCGGTGTTGTTCTTCCAGATCGTGTTGGCGAAGTGGAGCGCCAGATACTTCTCCGGGCGGCCCGTGTACGGCGCGAAGGTGCTGGGCAGCATCGTGGAGGAGTTCGTCAGCAGGATGGTCTTCTCCGGCAGCAGGTCCCTCATGGCCTCATACATGCCGATCTTGGCCTTCGGGTCCTCCGACATGGACTCGATCACCACGTCCGCGTCCGCGAGCGCCTTCGCGAGGTCCAGCTCGATGCGGATATTTTTCTCAAGGTTCTCTTTGCCCTGAGCGGCCAGCTCGTCGATGGCCTCGGCGGTGATGCCGTCCCAGCTCCGGATCATACCCTTGGGATAGAGGAGCTTGCCCATGGGATTGCCCACGAGCGCCTTCGCGGCGAGCAGGTCCTGCAGCATCAGTCCCGAATACCGCTCGATCTTGGGCCTGGTCCGCCCGATCGAGCCCTCGGACCGAAGCCAGAAGGTAACGTCTTTCCCGGTATAGGCGCACATCAGTCCGATCTGCGTGCCCAATACGCCGCCGCCGATCACAGTCACTTTGTTCAAATCCATAAGAAATCTCCTCGTCTGATCAATCAGTAGTATTTCACGGCCCTCTCCGGGGCCGCGCGCCGCATCCCCCTCTGCAGGTTTGCCCTTTCTCCGCAAAATCATTCGCGCTGCGGAATCGCTTTTTCAAACGATCGAAGGCAGAACGCTCCCGCAAAATGTCAGAACGGCGCCCTTCGGAGTATCGCACAGAACATTTGAAAAGTCAACGGGGAAGAAGCGCCGGCAAGACGAACGGAAGAAACTGTAAAGCGAAACGCCCCGGAGGACCGTCCCGCATCCGGCACGGCGAGCGCCTGATCGCCGTTCTCCCCCTTCTCCCGGCAGACGCGCGGCGGGCGTGACGCAGCCGCGCCACAACACATCATTCGGGACGCCGGGCTTTTCCCGGATATTTATTGCGGCGATGAGCTCCCCCGGCCGATCCGCGCAACTATATCATCGCGCCAAAGTGTAAACCGCATGCGCCGAAGGGCGCGTTGACAGCGCGCTTCGCCCATGCTAAAATATATCCACACTATATATAATAAAGGAGGCAACACCATGAAACGGATCCTTCGCGCCCTTTTTGTCGCGGCGATCGCGCTGTGCCTGATGCAGGCGTTCGCGCTCGCCGCCGACCGCGTTTCCGTACAGCTCGACGGCAATGCGGTCCGGTTCACCGACGCCGAACCCCGGATCGTCGACAACCGCACCTTCATCCCCGCGCGCGCCGTCCTTGAGCAGATGGGCGCCGAGGTGAGCTATGACCGCGGCGTGGTCACCGCCGTGCGCGGCGGCAGAACCATCGCCATGACCATCGGCTCCCCGACCTTCCGCGTGACGGAGAACGGCGAGACGGCAGAACTGACCATGGACGTCGCCCCCTTCATCGACCCCGCGCTCGGCCGCACCTTCATCCCCGTCCGCTTCGCGGCGGAGGCGCTCGGCGCCAACGTGGGCTGGGACGCGGCGAAGCGCACCGTGGTCATCGTGGATGCGGAGAAGCAGGCGGACGCCCTCCTCGCGGGCAAAAGCTTCGAGTACCTCGACAAGTTCTTCGCCTATTCGCAGAAGTACAACACCGGCCTGTGGGACGGCGAAGTCGCCTGCAGCGGCAATTTCGACATGGATCTCTCCTCCGTGGATCCCATGATGCCCAAGCTCTCCATCCCCATGAGCGTGACCGCGAAGGCCACAACGCGGGACGGCATGAAAATGGACCTCACGGAGACGGTCACGATGGACCTCTCCTCCGTGAAGCCTCTGCTCTCCATGTTCGTCCCGTCCGGCGTCGATGCGGACACGGATGCCGAGATGGAGCAGGCGCTTAACGAGATCATCCGGGCGCTCAACAGGAAGGGCGTCTCCCTCTCCGTGCGCGGCGACCTGTCCGCCGGCAAGCTGTACATGAATATCGACGCTTCCGCGCTGGGCGAGGACCTTGCCGGAGAGCTCGGTCTTGGCAAGGACACCTGGCTTGCCTTCGACTTCGCCGATCTGGGCGTTGACTTTGCGGCGCTGCTGGAACAGTCGCAGAGCATCGACTGCAGGACGCTTCTCTCTGACGTGCTCTCCGGTGTGCTCTCGATCGCGGACGTCAACGACGTCAACGCCTGCGCGGAGCTGAGCGCCGCGCTTCAGCCAATGGTGGACGCCTTCGCTGACAGCGGCTTCACCAGGGACGGCAATGCTTACACCACCGCCTTCACATTTGCCGCCGATGGCCTGGCGCTGGAATTTGACCTCTCTCTTACCATAAGGAACGACGCCGTCGTCGCCTATGACGTCAGGGTCGCGCTGGAGGGCGCGGCGCCTGAGGTCGGCGCGGTCAGCATGACCGTCAAAATCGGCGTGAATCAGCGGGACGAGCTCGCCGGCTCGATCAGGATGAACTTTGCCGATATGGCCGGTGCCGCCTTCGACATCACCGGCGGCTACACCAGGGGCCGCACGGAGCCCGTCACCGTACCCCCCGCCGGCGCGGAGGTCGTGGACTTCCGGGACCTTGTCGGCTCCATGGACGAGCTGCCCGACCTGTAAGCCCTTCTTCCAAAATACACAACAAAGCAGGCCGGATCGATCCGGCCTGCTTTGCTGCTGGTCAAACTACAGATCAAAGGTATGCGAAACGCTCCGAACCCGCTTCCGTATCACACCGCAAGCTGCCTGACGGCGTCTGCGATCGCCGTCTTCACCTCCGGCAGCGGCATGCCGTGCAGGATGCATCCAGCGGCTTCGGCGTGTCCGCCTCCGCCGAAGCCGCGGCAAAGCGCGGCGGCGTTGACGCGCTCGGTCGTGCGGACGCTCGCCTTCCAGGCGCCGGACGGCTGCTCCCGCAGCGTGACGGAGCAGTCCACACCCTCGATCTGCGCGCCGAGGGATGAGACGTTATCCAGATCGTCCTCGTCCAACTGCAGACGCTCGATCATCGACAGCGGGATCGTGACGAATACGCCGCGGCCGTCGTCAAAATAGTCGAGCGCGGTCAACAGCTCTCCTTCCATCGCGATGCGCCGCTTTGTCTTCGTGCGGAAGTGGCGCTTGTTCACGGCGCGGAAGTCGATGCCGGCCGCAATCAGCTCCGCGGCGATGCGGTGCGTGTCCGCCGTGGTATTCGCCTGCACAAAACAGCCGGTATCCGTCGCGACCGCGACGTACAGCGGAAGGGCGGTTTCCGGCGTGAGCTGCCCCAGCTCGACGGCGATCTCATAGAGGATCTCGCCGCAAGCCGCGCGTTCGGGATAGACGCAGCGCTGACGGCTGAACATGCCGCCGTTCAGATGATGGTCGATCGCGAGGTCGACTCTTTCGCGATACGGCGCGGCGTTATCGGTGAACATGGAAACAGACGCAATATCCACCGACACCACGGTCTCTGCCATATCATTCTCCGCCGCCCACAGTCCGGTCATGTAGACGGCGTACCCGGCCGAGGTCGCCGCGTTGGGGAGCACGGCCGCCGTCTTGCCCATGGCGCGGAGCATGCGGCACAGCGCGGCGGCGCAGCCCAGCGTATCGCCGTCCGGACGGGTATGCGTCAGGATCAGGTAACGGTCATGCGCGCGCAGAAATTCTGCGGCTTCCCGCGGCGTCATGGACGCGCCTCCTCCCGCGGCCACTCTATCCCGTCAAGGCGGCGCAGAATGGGGTAGAGATTGTCGCCGGCTTTCTGGAGCCGGCCGACGACCGCGCCATAGAATTTCTCCGGCACGCCGTAGAACGCTTCGGCGATCGCGCCGGAGATCGCAGCCAGCGTGTCCGTGTCGCCGCCGATGGAGACCGTGTTGCGGATGCAGTCCTCGAAGTCCGTGCTCTCCAGAAACGCCTCCACCGCATAGGGCACCGTGCCCCTGCACAGCGCCTGAAAGTGACCGAAGTGATAGGACGGCCTGATCTCGTCAAGCGTGAAATCTATCGTATAGTACTTCTCCACATACGCCTTGATCTCGTCCTTGCCCGCGCCGTGCAGGGCAAGGTACGCCGCGCCCGCCGTGGCCTGCGCGCCGGCGATCCCGTCCGGGTGGTTGTGCGTCGGCTCCGCCGTGAGACGGGCGAGCCGCTCGCATTCCTCCAGCGAGCGGGCGAACCACGCAACGGGCGAGACGCGCATGGCGCTCCCGTTGCCGCAGCTGTTGTAGGGTCTGGGGTCGTCGGAATACATCCAGTCGAGGAAGCTCCCGCCGTAGCCGCAGTACGGGTGCGGACGCCCGACCTCCCGCATGGCGTTCCCGAACGCCGCGATCCACTCGTCGTCCGTTCTGGCGTCGAAGCTCCCGTCCTCCACGGCGTCGATCAGCGCGCTCATGACGGCGAGCGTCATGATGCTGTCGTCCGTCGCAAAGCACCCCTGGCCGAAAAGCGGGAATTCCTTGGTTTTGATGTTGTGGAACTCGTAGACCGAGCCCACGATGTCTCCGATGATCGCTCCGTAAAATTTCTGCATGGCTGTCCTCCTCGTCAAATTTCGGTTGGCTGCTCCTTTCAAAACATCGCCCGAGTCTCCTGCGAATGTCCTTATTTATATTTTATCCGGATCACGGAGGACTTGTCAAACTTTCGTTCTTTCTTATTTATTCTTTCTTCCTTTGTGGTTCCTCTCCTTTTTTCAAAACAGCCCGAAAAAAACGTATTGACAAATACGTTATGCCGTGCTATCCTATAGATAGGACGTAATCCGGAATACGTTGTTTTTTGAAGGGAGTGACCATCATGGTAAAGGAATGGGATCGCGCAAATATGAAGTCTCTCGGGGCGAACGTAAAGAGGGAAACGGCGGAGGCTTTTCAGGCCTACGCGAAAGAGAACGGCACGACCGTCGGCGCGCTGCTGCGCGGCTTCATCGAGGCAACGGTGGCCGGAACGCAGGCAACGGCGGCCGAGATGCACGCGGTGGGTACCCAGACCAAATCGGGTGTGCTGCACCTCGTCAGTTACAAGAACACCGACCTTCTGAAGGCTGAGACCGCGCACCACAATCCCGGCAGCCTGAATCCCGACGGCATGCTCAACTACATCCTCGACGAGTATTTCCGCTTCGTCAAGAGCGTCCGCCGCTGAGCGGAGCAGGGGAGTCCCGCCCAATGAATTTGATCGATCCGCCGCAAAGCGGCGGCGCCAAAAAAGACGGCTTGCTTCCGCAAGCCGTCTTTTTTGGAAAAGTGCTCCGTTTTGATAGAATTACCACAATGGAATACATCACCTGTTTAGAGGGAGTGCATTCAGGCTTGGAGGCGCAGATGGTCAGGTGGAGCTTTGATTTGTTTCCTACCGTTTTTTTGCAAAGAAAACTTGGAAAAACTATTGACAAGTAAACTTGGCAGTGTTATATTGTTGACAACAAAACTTGGCAAGGAGATGCTGTAATGAATAGAGAAGATATACTTGAAAAAAGCAGGCAGGAGAATAAAGGTACAGATGAGATGGAGTTGCTTGTACTGAATTCGGCTGGAAAACTGGCGGCACAGATCGGAATGCTTGTCTGCTGCGCCGTGGCGGTTTTACAGGTTGCATTCACCGATTCCATGAGTTATGAGAGCTGGATGATTTATTTCAGTATTTTAGGGACGCTCTTTACAGTAAAATACATTAAGCTTCATAAAAGGCACGAGCTGCTGCTTGCGATTCTTTTCTCCGGATTATTCGTGTTCTTTACCGTTTTATTCGTTCACAGGCTGGTAGGATAAAGCAACATGAACGATAAACTGATACTGAGAAATCGATTGAAGGACGCGCGAGTGCAGAACGGTCTTTCACAAACCCAGCTCGCTGAAATGGTTGGTGTTTCCCGCAACACGATCAGTTCGATTGAAACCGGTCAATTCAACCCTACTGCCAAGTTGGCACTTGTTCTCTGCATTGCATTGGACAGGAAATTCGAGGATTTATTCTATTTCGAGTAAGCCGCACGGAAAAAGAGTTGGAAACCTCAAATTGAACGATTTGTCCGGGGCGGGACGCCGAGAAGCTCTGAAAATATAAAAACGCCGCTGCGGAAAGAACTCCGTGGCGGCGTTGGTTTCCGGTATTCACACGGAAAATATTCCAAAGCAGCAGAACGTCGACCATTTCAGAACTTTTTGAGGTAAAAAGGACGGCAATTCTATCAAAAATACTATTCGTTTTCGGCGCAGCGGGAGGGATTCGCTTTTCTGCGGAAAAGCCACGGCGGTTGCAAGGCTCCGCCGAAGCCTTGCCGGGAGCCGCCTTTCGAACCCCTCCATACAGAAAAGACAGCCCCGCAAAAGCGGGGCTGTCTTTTCTGGCGCAGTGGGAGGGATTCGAACCCTCGGTGAGATTTTGTCCCACACACGATTTCCAGTTTTTTGACTCGTTGTTCCGCCGGGGTCGGATAAGAGACTTTAAGGGAAGATAGTTCAAATTCCACTCCGACATTTATGGGAATAGTTCCAAGAATTGTTGCGAATCTGCAATAATTTACGCCGATTACATTGAAAAGGTTTCAAGGAAGTTCCAAGCCGATTTTCAGCCCCAAATGCACGTTCGCAGACAAAGCGTAGAAAAAGCGTAGAAATTCGGAGAACATTTTTTCAACGCGCACGCCCTCCATTGACAAAAACCATCTCGGAAAATGGTCTGTCAAAGGAGGGCTTTGTCATGGAATCGAACTACGATCTGCTTCGGGAGACCTACCCGGCGATCATCAGCGGCGACCAGCTCTGCCGCGTCTGCCATATCAGCAAGCGCAAGGCAAAGTGGCTGCTGGAAAACGGCGTCATCCCCTGCGAGGACACGGGCGGAAAAACGCGGCGCTACCGCATCCAATTGGAGGACGCCATCGCCTATCTCAAAAAAGGGAAAAAGTTGCCCGCGCCGCCGAAGGGCTCCATCACCTGTCCCAAGCCGCGCGTCCGCCCGCCGCTCTGCACCGAGGACGAGGCGCGCGCCCGCCTGACTGCCCTCTGGCGCGAGGAGCCGGACGCGTTGACCGTTCAGCGCACGGTGGAGCTGTCCGGTTACAGCCCCTGCACCGTCGGGCGCTGGATCAAGGCGGGAAAGCTCGCGGCGGTGTGGTATTTCTCGCGCTACCGGATCTCGAAGCTCTCGCTGATCGAGCATCTGGCGGCCATGAGCGAGCACGAGCCGCAGTACCTCTCCGCGCGGCATCGGGAAATGCTGGAGGGAGCGTGGGACGCGCCCCGTGAGTAAAGTTCAACGGACGAGATGACATGCCGTGCCACTAAACCAAATTCAAGTAATCCTGTCTGCCGTCGACAATGGCATGAATGGTCACGGCTTTGCGTTCATGGTCCACCTTGTAAAATGCCAGATACTTTTTGGCAACGATCAGAACGCGGTATCCTCTGGCGCGCAGAACCGCATAGCGTGGCGGCGCGCCGCATTCGGGAAAGTCGGCAAGCTGGTTGATCTCCGCTTCCATGCTGTCAAGAAGCTCCAGCGCGGCGTCCACGCTGTCCCGGACGCCCGCCCGATACAAAACGATATCCCAAAGCTGCGCGTCCGCCTTGTCGGTCCTTTCGATCTGATATGCCATCACTGCTTCCTCTTTTGCAGCTCGGCGCGAAGCGCGTCAAAGGAACTCTGCATCGGGGCAACGCGGCCGCCGCGAACGTCGTCCTCCGCTTCGCTCAGCATTTCCAAAAGCTCAATTTTCGCTTTCATCTGCTGATACTGCTCATACCCGAGCGAAACCGTGTCGCCGCGTCCGTTGACGGTGATGATGACCGCCTCGCGATCCTCCCGGCACTGGCGGGAAATTTCGCTGTACCTGCTGCGAAGATCCGCGGAAGGGCGGATAGATTCAGCCAAAGATTGCATAGTAACGCCCCCTCATTAGATGGTATAGTCATATTATACCCTGATTTGCCTATTGTCAATATCGGACCTCGCACAAAGATTTTGCCAGTCTCCTCAAAATCGCATAATTTCAAGTTGAATTATTGCTCCGCACAGGCCGCTGCACGAAAAAGCAAGTTGAGAAGCGGCGATTCTGCACGAAAAAGCAGGTAACGACCCATTGCAGGTAGATCTTCGGCAACATTGCCAAAGGTCCACAACAGTCTGACGCCGGCAAGCCCGGCGTGACCTTTCGGCAAGATTGCCGGAAGGTTCATATCACGTTGTTGGTACGCGAAACGGCGCACAGGCGCTACATAAGGCGCCTGTGATTGAGAAATCCCGGCGAAGCAAAACGGTATAGGCGCTACATAAGGCGCCTATGGCAAAGTTTTTTCGGCGAAGCTGGTCAGCATAGACGCTGCATTAGGCGCCTACGGTCAGCTCAGTGGGATATGACAGGCGCTGCTATAGACGCCTGTGCCGTGCACTCGGATTCTCCACGAGGCTATAGGTGCTAAATGTAGCACCTGTGGCGCCCGATTTCCGGGAATCTGCGAAACCGAAGGTGCTGCATGTAGCACCTATGACGCATCGGCAACAGGCGCTGCGCGAAAGCAGGGTGTTACATTGGACACCCTTGTATCGGAAAATTTCGGCAAAAGCGCAAAACAAGGTGTCAACTGTGACACCCTTGTTCGGCTAGGGAACTGTCGCGCTAGTCGACTAATTAGTCGACTACGCTGTGCGGCCCGCGCCGGTTTTGCATTCCGTAGTCGACTATATAGTCGACTACGCCGGAAAAGCTGTCTGCGAAGCGCTGTTTTGTCCGATTGGATCGGATACCGCGCGGCTGGTTTTCTTTTGAGAGCAGCCCCCGCAGGTGTCATGATCAACGATACCGAACAGAACCGTCCCCGCCGCCGTCGGCGGCGTCAGCGCAAGCATAGCGGAAATGTACATTTCCGCCGCTTGCAGGGGATGCCCCTGACCCCAATGCCGCCCGCGAGCGGAAGATCAAGCGGCCGCGTGCCGCGGAAAGGAGATCGTTTTGAGCAAAAAACACGATACCCACCACATACACTTTGAGCTGACGCCGGAGCAGTACCGCGCGCTGTGCGAGAAAGCAAAGCTGTGCGGGCTGAGCAAGCGCGCGTTCCTCATCCGCTGTATCGAGGGTGCGAAGCTCCGCGCCCGTCCCTCGGAGGAACTGCAAAAGCTGAGATTGGAGGTCCACCACATCGGCGTGAACATCAACCAGATCGCACGCAGCGTCAACGCCGGGATCGCCCGCCCCGAGGACGCGAAGCGCGCCCTGTACCTGCTGGACAAGGTCTACGAGCTGCTGCGCGGCGCGGAGGCGGCCTGATGGCGGTCACGAAGATCCTCGCCCGAAAGGGACGGCTGGACGCGGGCGTCAGCTACGTCCTCAACGGCGATAAAACGGAAGACCGTATCCTGACCGATTCCATCAACTGCGACCCCGGACGTGAGGCGCGGCAGATGATAGAAACCAAGCGCGAGCTGGGCAAGGAGGATGGCGTCCAGTATTACCACATGATCCAGTCCTTCGCGCCGGGCGAGGTCACGCCGGAGCTGGCGCTGGAGCTCGCGCGGGAGTTCGCGCGGGAGTTCGCGCGGCGGCACCTGTCCGATTACGAGGTTGTCATCGGCACCCATGTCGATAAGCAGCACATCCACTCGCACATTCTCTGGAACTCCGTCAGTGTGATGACCGGCGCGAAATACCACAGCAACACCAAAAGCTATTATCAGGTGCGCGCACTCTCGGACGAGCTGTGCCGGGAGCATGGGCTGTCCGTCCTCCCGGCGGGCAGGGGCAAAGCTGTGAGCTACGCCGAATGGCTGCGGCAGTCCAAGGGGCAGCCGACCTTCCGCGCCCTGCTGGAAGCCGACCTGCGGGAGTCCATCGAGGACGCCAACGACCTCGGGCATTTTTTCCTGCTGATGGAGCACAGGGGCTGGGAGATCAAGCACGGCGCGCGCCTCGCCTACCGCCTGCGCGGACAGGAGCGGTACATCGTGCCGGAGCGCAAAGACCCGCTCTTGAGCGAAGACGCCATCCGCGACGCCATAAACGGCAGCCTCGCGGCGATAGAGGCGGGACAGCGCCCGATCCTCGTGGAGCGCCCCCGTTACCGTCCCTATCCGAAGAACCGCAAATACAGCGGTTTTCTGGCGCTGTACGTCCGCTACCTCTATGTGCTGGGGAAGATCGAAAAGCGGGAGTATCCGCCGCGCATGACCCCGCGGCTCCGCGCGAGCCTCATGCGGTTCGAGCGGTACCGTGAGCAGTTCGCGTTCCTGCGGGAAAACGGCATTACCACACAAGACGGGCTGGACGCCTTCGCCGCGAAAACGGAGGAGCGCCTCGCCGCGCTCACGAAGCAGCGGACGATCCTCAACGTGCGGAAAAAGAAGCGGCAGGCGCTGTACGCGGCGCTGGCGGACGCCGAGGCGCTCGCCCCCGCGCGGGAGTGCTGCGAGAGCGCTCTGACCGGGTTGGAGGAGGAATACGCCCGCTATACGGAGGCGGTGGAGACGCTGGAAGAGAGCGGCATCTCCCGAGAGCAGCTGGCGGCGGAAAAGGCGGCGCTCTACGAGGAGCTTGCCGAGGTGAACCGCGCCATCCGCGCGGAGCGGAAGAAGCTGAGGCTGTGCGCGGAGATCGCGGAAGAAGCGCCGCGGATCGAGCGGGAGCTGGAGCGCGTCGAGGGCGAGAAGGCAAAGCGGTCCGAGCGGAAAGCGGAGCAGGGTCGGTTCTGACAATGTTGTCAAACCCGATCCATCCAAAACCGGTTTGTCTGAAATCAGACAAACCGCTCCACAAATCGGGTTCGGCAATATTGCCAGACCCGATCTGTGGGCGGGATTCGATTCTAAAATCGGCTTGTCGGAATTCCGACAAAGCGGTATGAGTTGAGAAAAGAAAGGAAGTGAACCATGAATCCGTACATATCAGAACAGAACATAGGCGAATTCACCTTTTACCGCGTCCCCAAGGCGCTGATCGACGATCCGCGGTACCGCGGCGTTTCCACCGACGCGAAGCTGCTCTACGCCCTGCTGCTGGATCACCTGACTCTCTCTCTACGCAGCGGCTGGCAGGACGAGCAGGGCAGCACCTATCTCTACTACTCTGTCGCCGCGGTGCGCGAGGCGCTGGACTGCTGCAAGGAGAAAGCGTGCAAGCTGATGCGCGAGCTGGAGAACGCCCATCTGATCGAGCGCCGTGCGCAGGGGCGTGGAAAACCGGACCGCATCTATATGTGCCGTTTTGAAACTGTGGAAAGCCGCTGTGAGCGGTCTGCGAAACAGGACGCTTGTGCCGGGGAGCGGTCAGAAAAGCAGGACGCTTTCGACGGTAAGCGGTCGGAAAATCGAACCACCGGCAACTCCCCAGAGTCAGAAAAACCGACCCCGAGCGGTCGGAAAAGCAGACCGCCAGAGGTCGGAAAATCCGACCCAAATAAGACTGAGAAAAATAAAACTGAGTTCAGTAAAATCTATCTATCATCCCCGGAGCCGATGATAGAGGATGAGATCAGAGAGCAGATCGAATACGAAACTCTTGCCAAGCGCTACCCTGCCGACACCCTCGACTGCATGGTGCGCCTAATCGCCGACACGGAGCGCTCCGCCGCGCCGACGCTGCGCATCGGCAAGGAGGACGTGCCGCGAGCGGAGGTGCTGGAACGTCTCCGTGCGCTGGATCGCTTCCACATCGAGTACATCCTCGACTGCTTGGAGGAAAGCCGCCCCAGCATCCGCAATATCCGCGGCTATCTGCTCACGGCGCTGTATCGCGCGCCGGAGACGATGGAGGGCTGCTACGCGGCGAAGATCGCCCGCGACGAGGGCGGCGCGGGATACCGTGCGCGGGCGGCGTAAGACCGCCCCGTTTTTCTCCGTTTCGTCGAAACGGTTTCAGTAGACTTTCGCCCGTGCTTCCGATATGGTTTGCTTACCATATACGAAGGAGGCGCACACGATGAAAAGCATGAAAAGAGAACTCGCGCTGGTCGCGTCGGGCGTTCTGCTCGGCGCGGCGCTCGCGGCTCCGGCGGCGACCGCCGCGCTGACCGCGCAGCTGTCCAGTCAGAAGTTCGTCGTCGACGGCAAGCCCGCGCAGATCGAGGCGTACAGCATCGGCGGAAGCAACTACGTCAGGCTCCGCGACGTCGGCAGAGCGGCGAATTTCAGCGTGACCTACGATCCGCAGACGAACACCGTCCGCATCGCCACAGACGAGCCATACGCAGAAGAAGCGGCCAGCGGCAGGGTTGTCACGCTGCCCACGGACGGCAGCAAGTACATCCCACAGGTCGGCGACCTGATCCCCTGCGGCGACGGGACGTTCTATGAGGTCAAGGATACGTTGCGCTTCGAGAACAACTGCTTCGCCCCCGGACCGCTGCCGGAGCTGCCCGAGCCGACCTGCGACTGGTCGCTCTTCGAGACGCCGGAGCTTCCGGTGCCGGAGGTGCGGCACTACGTCAGCGACGCGGGCGACAACCTCTACGTGCGGAACCTGTACGAAACGAGGCGTATGCAGTACACACTGTACAACGCCCTCGGTCGGACGCCGGAGGCGTGGCGGGACGGAAGACCGCTCGCCAAGGTCTACCTGACCATCCCCGCCGAGTACGAGGCGTACACGCCGGTGTTCTGGCCCTGGCGCGCGGCTGAGTTGGAGAAGAAAGCTGCCGCCGTACCGCGCGGCCGATTTTGGTGCGAAGCCTGGGATCTGTATGTGGACGGCCAATTTATGCAGACGCAGTATTACATCTTTGTGGGCTGAACAAACACGAGCGCCCCGTTTGCTTCTCAAGTGCGGAAGCAAGCGGGGCGTATGCTTTATTTGAGATCCTTTGCCAGCGCAAGCAGATTGTCGAGCTGGGCGTCGTTCAGGCGACGGCATACGGCAAGCAGCTCGTTTGCCTTCGTGGGATTACCGGTGTCCGTATCAAAGAAATCCTTCGGCGTAATGCCGAGATAATCGCAGATGTAGAAAAACACGGACATGGACGGGAAATTCACGCCATTTTCAATGTTGTTGATATATCCCGCACTCTGCCCGAGCGACAAGCTCATATCCCGCGCGGATACGCCTTTTTGTATCCGCAGTTCGGCCAAACGCTGACCGAATTCCTTTTGTTCCATACTAATCACCGCCCATCTGATTTTACTATATAGGCTGTCCATTGATATTCGGCTCAATTAGCAATTATATTTGACACAGCTAATTAAACCGGATATTATGAAACTGCCATATGGTTAGACCAGATGGACTGCATACAAAAAGCGCCGCCTGGAGACGGCGCCTTAGAAGGTGACGGATATGGAACAAAACCTATGCTGTGCGATTATCGGCCAGCCGCCGATGCGGTTCCCGTGGGGCTTCGACGAGGACGATCCCGGCTGCCAAGACCTCAAGCTCGCGCTGGCGCAGAAGATCATGGAGCTGCGGCAGCAAGGCGTGACGCGCTTTGCCGTCGTCGCGGATTTCGGGATCGGGCTGTATGCCGGAGAATGTATCAACGCCCTGCGGCAGCACGACCCCGGCCTCATGCTCTTTGTCGTGACGCCGCATGAAGAACAGGCGACCAAGTGGACACCCGACCTGCGAAACCGCTATTTCAAACTGCTGCAGGACTGCACGCTCATGGAGGCGGCAAGCCTGCACAAGATGCCGACCTGCGAATACGACGCCTACCGCAAGATCATCGACTACGCCGATATGGTGCTCGCCGCCTACGACCCAGCCACCGCGCGCGGCGACGCCGTGGATCGGGCGATGGAGTACGTCAAAGAGCGCGGCTTGCCAGTCATTTATGCGGCTCCGGACGCCTGAACGTGCGAGCGAGGAAAATATGAAGCGCCCGCAGGATCGAAACCGAGGTGTTCCGATTCTACGAGCGTTTTTCACTGCTATTCCTTTCCAATCAGCGCCAGCTTTTTACTTCGCGTCAGGCGCTTGATCTCCACCTCGCGGCGCATTGCCTCCTGCTTTGTTGCAAAGGTCTCATAATACGCAAGCGTCACCGGTCGGCGCGTCTTTGTGTACTTCGCGCCTACGCCGGCGTTATGTGCCGCCACGCGTTTTTCGAGGTCGTTTGTCCAGCCGCAGTAGAGCGTCCCATCCGCGCATCGCAGAAGGTATGTATAGTTTTGCTGCGCCATCATCGGCGCAGCATGCCTTCCCATAGATGATATACAGAGCCAGCAGGGGACCCTGTGCAAAGGTCTCATCCGGGTATGCATTTTGAAAGCGCTGATATTCGCGCAGCAAAAGCGGAATAGCGGTCTCCAATTTATGCTCCCCAAAAACCAGACAGGCCACGCTTTGCGCGTAGGCGTCGCGGATCTCGCGGTAAGACTGCAAAAGCTGTTCGGCGTATATCCGCTCCGCACATATGAATGTTCGCGCCGCGGTATCAATAAACACATCCTGCGATGAGGTGAGAAATCTCCGCAGGATCAGCGGCATGGCCTCCGCCTGCACAGCAAGAGCCTTTTTGCACAGCGCGGGACGGTTGCTCGGCTCTGAAATCTTGCGCATATAAGCGACGATTTCCTCCGCACTTCCCAAGCCGTCAATCAAGTCCGCCTCAGCCTGTATCTTTTCAATTCGTTCCGGGGGCAGTGTTTGAAACAGGGCTTTTGTCATCTCATCATGGATTTCATCGTTCATCTCAGCAATGGAGGAAAAGTCCATGATTCTTGCGGCGGACATTTCCTCCAAAGGGTTGTTTTTGAAAAAGCCTTTCGGCAAAAGAGTGTTGTCCATCATAAGCACCTCATGTAAGCGACATTTTGCCCTTAAATATCCTCATGCTCGCGCACCCACGCGAGCAGCTCCTCATACTTCATCGAGCCGTCCGCCACGGACAGGCCCGCGCGGACGACGTCGTCGTTGGTGCAGTTCATATGGATGCCGTTGACCTCAAGGAAGGTCAGCATAATGTGCATCCCGATACGCTTGTTGCCGTCCACAAAGGCGTGGTTGGAGATCAGCGTAAAGCCGAGCCGCGCTCCCTTTTCCTCCTTCGACGGGTAGAGCTCCTGCCCGTCGAAGGTCGCATGAATGCCCTCCAGCGCGGACTCCAGCAGCGCCTCGTCGCGGACGCCGACGCTGCCGCCGGTTTCCGCCGCGATCAGCTTGTGCAGCAAAAGCACCTTGTCCTTTGAAAACCTGATCATTTCGCAAGCTCCAGAAAGGCAGGCTTAAAGCGCGCAAGGATCCGCGCGGCAACAATGTCGATTTTCTCGTCGTCCGTCAGTTCAAGGTCAGGTTCCTTCTCCAGATTGACGAGCTTGTACTTCGGACGGTTGTTCTTGAAAACCACCGCGTCGCCGTATTCGTCCGCGATGCGCGTCGCCTTGGAGAAGTTCTGATTCGCCTCCGTGACGGTTATGATCTGTTTCGTATCAAGCTTCATGATTATCACCCGTATATAGTATAACCCGATGATAGGTAGAAATCAACCTATAATTTGAGCGAGTGGGAAATCGGGTTGCGGTTGTGCAGCGGATGGTGTAAAATATTGTCAGAATGGATAAAAGGCATACTCGACCAAAAGCCCAACTTGCCGTGGTGGTGATATAGCCGCCCAAGAATTGCCGGAAAAGGATGGATATTTTCATGCCGAAGAAAAAAGCCGAAGAGACGCTGAACCTTGATGCGATTCTGTTCAAGTGCCGTGACATTCTGCGCGCGGCGCGCAATTCCGGATCGTTTTTTGAAAAGCGCGACATGATGCTCACCCTCGTTTTTCTCCGCTTTATTGGTGAGAAATTCGAGGATGGCATTGAGAATCTGCGCAATGAGCTGGTGAAACAGGGGCTTGACCCGGACGATCCGGATATCAAGGCCGCGTTTTTGGACGATCCCACCTTCACGGACGGAACGTACAATCTTCTCCCGGAAGTGCGCTGGTCTACCATCATCAACACGACCGCGCCAAACCTCAATGTCGCGCTTGACACAGCTTTGAGCAGTATTGCAGCAAACGATAGCCAACTCAAGGGATGCTTTGTGAAGGGTACCTTTACCACGCGAAACCTTGCGCCGAACGATATCAAGAAGCTGGTCGATGAGGTCAACAAAATCAGCCACAAGACCTTTGGCGAGGAAAAAGACCTGATCGGTCGCGTTTATGAATACTTCCTCAAGGAATTTGCCGTCAACGCATCGAAAGAGGAAGGCGAATACTACACGCCGCACGACGTGGTTCAGATGATCGCCGCGATGATCGAGCCGTTCGACGGCACGCTGTACGATCCCTGCTGCGGCTCTGGCGGTATGTTCATCCAGAGCGCGGAGCTGGTCAAGGCGAAGCGCGGCGATATCAGCCGCATCAATGTTTACGGCCAGGAGAAAGAACCTGCGACTTACCGTCTGGCAAAGATGAACCTTGCCCTGCGCGGGATCAGCCATCACCTCGGCGACGAAAGTGATTCGTCCTTTACGCGCGATCTGCATAAGGGAATCTATTTCAACTATATCATGGCCAACCCGCCATTCAATCTGAAGGGCTGGTTTAACGACAATCTGAAAGGCGATCCGCGCTGGACGGATTATGAGACGCCGCCGGAGAGCAACGCGAATTATGCCTGGATTCTTCACATTCTTTCCCACCTGAAGGCACTGGACGGCGTTGCCGGCTTCCTTTTGGCAAACGGCGCTCTGGGCGACAGCGACACGCTTGCAATCAGGAAAAAGCTGATTGAGAACGACAAAGTCGAAGCTATCATTATCCTTCCCCGTGAGCTTTTTATTACAACGGATATCAGCGTCACGCTCTGGATTCTGAATCAGAACAAAAAGGGCGGCGACTACCACGGCAGGGCGCTGCGCAACCGCGAGCACGAGATCCTTTTCATGGATCTTCGCACATGGACGGAAAACCCCGTCAAGGGCGAAAACAAAAAGAAGGTGCGGCTTGACGCCGACCAAATTAGGCGGGCAGCGGACATTTATCACACATGGCAGGCGGAGGGGACGGACGGAACGCATTACGAAGTGCCGGAGCTATACCGCAGCGTTGGCATGGCAGAGATTGAAAGGAATGGCTGGAGCCTCATTCCCAGCAAGTATATTGAGTTCATCGATCACGATCTGGAAATTGACTTCCCTGCGGAAATGCAACGGATTCAGGCGGAGATGCGCGATGTGATCGCGCAGGAGAAGCAGTCGCAGAGGATGTTGGAGGATGCGTTCAGGGGGATTGGGTATGGCATTGACTAAATGCACCCTTGGCGAGTTTATCGAACTCCGCGAGGTAACAAATGATGATCTCGCGTTCGCCTCAGAGGATGTGCGAGGCGTCAACAATTTGAAAAAACTCATGCTGACAAAAGCGGACATTAACGACCGCGATTTGTCCAAATTCCAAATCGTCTATCCCGGTGAGTTCGTATTTAACCATAGGACATCCAGAAATGGCAGCAAGTTCAGCATAGCATATAACGATGGTCAGAAACCGGTGATCTGCACAGAGGATTACGTTGTATTTCGGATCAAAGAGGACTCGAAAAAAGACCTTCTCGCCGAATGGCTGTATATGTTTTTCAATCGCCCGGAGTTTGACCGCTATGTAATTACCAACTCATGGGGCAGCTCCACGGAATTCTATAATTGGGAAGATATCTGCGCTGTCGAGTTTTTGCGCCCCGATTATACCATCCAGAAAAAATATGTAGATATCTACAAAGCCATGGTCGCCAATCAGCAGAGCTATGAACGCGGGTTGGAAGACTTGAAGCTGTCCATTGATGCGATGCTTGATAGGATCAAACGTTCGTCCCCTGTACAACCAATCGGAGACCTTTTGCGGGATATTGACATTAGAAATACCGATGGAGCGATAGATAGTGTTCAGGGCATCAACATTGCCAAGCAGTTTATGCCCTCTGTAGCCGATACTAACGGAGTGAATCTGAGCAATTATAAAATCGTGAGCAAAGGACAATTTGCATATTCTGGCATGCAGACCGGGCGGGATGAGTGTATCAGAATTGCTCTATATTCAGGCGACGAGCCGATTATTATATCTCCGGCATATTCAGTATTCGAGGTCAAGCGCAACGATGTTTTAGGCGAATACATTATGATGTGGTTTTCCCGCGCGGAGAGCGACAGACGCGGTTGGTTCATGAGCGACGCGAGTATACGAACAAATCTTGACCTTGACCGCTTTTATGAGATCGAGATTCCTGTGCCCGATATGGAGATGCAGAAATCAATTGTGGGGTTGTATTCAGCATTCGTTACTCGCAGAGATATTTGCGAAAAGCTGAAAAGTCAGATCAAGGATATTTGCCCAATATTGATTAAGGGATCGTTGGAGGACACCGCGAAGTGAAAACATTTCGATTTCATTTCAACTTGGAATATGCCCGAGATTTACGCAACGCAGTAAATGATCGGCAAAAGCAATCCATAGATAATGTTCGTCAGGACAAACAGTTCAAGGGAGATTATTACGCATGGAATCGGACTTGCGCCGCCATGGACCGCCTGGAAGACACCCTTGGTTATATCAATGAGATGGAGCTTGGGAAATGTAAAAGTAATCGAGCCGCTTTTGACTTTTATGATTTTATCAACAACGCCTATATTGTAATTGATTGCATAAAGACGATTGGTCACATCTTCGGAGTGGACAATCATCTGATCGAAGACATAGAAGATTCTTCATTGGTGTTTGGAAGCAAAGCAAGTTCAGACGGAAGATACTTTGAATATGTCCGTTCACTCTGTGCGGTGCATCCGCTATGCACAAGTCATCAGAATGAGTTTTTGAATGGCAGACAATTTCACTGCTGCCCGTTTGTGACTTGGCGAGATAATCCTTGCTGCGCAGGAAGCATCAACGCCGATTTGGCAGCATTAATTTACTCATCTAATCAAAGAGATAGGCCGTTTTATCTAGGGTTGTATGTTTCGCAGTTTGAACGGTATCTCGAAAAATGGATTAGCCTGATTCCGAACATCATTGAAGCAAAAAACAAATACGCAGATGGCGAATACGATCGTTTAAGAAGTGAACCGATAAAGACGCTTTCTGACTATTCAAATGATGTTGTTCAATATTTAGCGTATCTAAAGGACGAATATTGCAAAAGGTTTGACTATGGCGGCGATTATTTATTTGATCACTTTGCTCGTGTGTTTACAGTGGAAGTATCAGATGGCAGAAATAAAATGCTGCTGACCAAATATCGGAATGCTATAATATATTCTTTGCAGTTTGAACGAAATGCCCTGCAAAACATGAGCTATGAAGGTTACGACAATACAGGGATAAAATACCCTGACCGTGGAATTGAAACAACATTGTTCGATTCTTTAGACGACCCTAGCACTTATGAAAGCGCCTTTTCTCCGTATTCCTACAATTTGGGGAAATTGTCTTATTTGGAAGACGGTTGTAATAATTATTACAACAAGATTTACGCTCGTCATCTTTTGGAACCATTGAAAGAACTCATTAACCAGTATGTCTCCTTTACAAATCAGGAATCGGATGAAGAAACACTAGTTCTTGTTGATCTTGCACTTTATTTGGAAGCACTAACAAGGAAGTGCTTGCTTAACAAAAACATTCCAAACGAGCCGAGCTTTCGCGTGAATGTACTGACTGATGATCAATACAGCAGCATTTTTGTAGAAGAAGCACTGGATGAGAATGAAAATAATTCTACAGACGTTTTGCAACAGCTGATCGAAAAATACGGAGGTATCAGCCATGGCGAGGTTGAAAAATTATAACGGCCGCTATTGCGAGTCGGATTTTGAAAACGCCTTCCTGTCATATTTGGAGGAAGAAGACTGGCAGTATCTTGCCGGAAACAGCATGGCGCGCCGTTCCAAGCGCGACGTGCTGTATGAGGATGATCTGGAGCAGTTTTTGAGCAAGACGAATCCCGACCTGACTGTCGATGAGGTCCGCCAGCTTATGGATACCGTCCGCCTCGCCGGTGCGGAGAGCGACTTTGCCACGCTGCACAAGGTATATGGCTGGATGGTCAACGGCATCCAGTTCACGCCGCAAAGTGGCGAGCCGCGTATGATTGCCCTGATTGATTTCGAGCATCCGGACAGCAATATCTTCCGTGCCGTCAATCAATTCACCGTGGAATATACCAACAACGGGCAGGTCGAAAATCGCCGCCCCGACATCCTCTTGTTTGTCAATGGTCTGCCTCTGTGCATTATTGAGCTCAAAAACCCGGCGGACGCAAACGCTACGATCTATGATGCGTGGGAGCAGATCAATATTCGCTACTGGCGCGACATCCCGCACTTGCTGCACTACTGCCCGCTGGCGTGTATCTCCGACGGCGTGAAAACGCGGCTGGGTACGGTTCGCACGCCCTATGAACATTTTTACGCATGGCGCCGCGTAAACGAAGGGGACAAGGTCTCAACCCTGCCTTTTGACGAGGTTCAGACCATGATTCAGGGCGTTTACAGCCCTGCGCGCTTCCTTGAAATCTTCCGCGACTACATCTACTTTCAGGACAGCGAATACGACAGTGATGAAGTGGAGATCGTCTGCCGGTATCCGCAGTTCTTTGCCGCGCGCCTGCTGAAGCAGAGCATTATCAAATCTGTGGTTGCAAAGAGCGGAAAGGGCGGCACCTATTTCGGCGCGACCGGCTGCGGGAAAACCTATACGATGGCATTTCTTGCCCGTCAGCTTGCCCTGCGCTGCACGGATGTCCCGGAAATCGGTTCCCCCACGATCGTTATGATCGTTGACCGCGATGATCTGCAAAATCAGGGTTCAAAGCTGTTTACCAAAAGCAACGAGTTTTTGAGCCTCGGCGAAGTCAGCGTTGTCCCGAGCCGCAAGGTGTTGAGAGAAGAACTCGGCGTGCGTGAAAGCGGCGGGTTTTATATCTGCACCATTCAGAAGTTCTGCGACAGAAAAGACGATAAAATCGGCCTGATCAACGACCGCGCAAATATTATATGCTTCTCGGATGAGGCGCACCGCACACAGCTTGAACAGTCCAGACAGATCAAGTTCAGCAAGGACGCGGACAACAACATGAAAGCCATGGTGTCCAAGCCCTATGCCAAGGTTTTGCGGGAAGCGTTCCCTCACGCCACTTTTGTCGGTTTTACCGGTACGCCGATTTCCGAGACCTATCAAACCTTTGGCGATGAAATCGACCGCTATACGATGGATCAGGCGGTTGCCGACGGCCTGACCGTTTCCATCAAGTATCATCCCCGGATTGCAAAAGTCCTGCTGGATCAGGAAAAAGTCAAGCTGATCGAGGAGTATTACAAAAAATGCGCCGACGACGGCGCGACCGAGGAGGATGTCGAGGCAAGCAAGAGGGCCATGAGTTCTATGGAGATCATTCTGGGCGAGCCCTCGCGCCTGGAGCGCCTTGCCGTGGATATCCATGACCACTATGTTTCGGCATGTGCCAATGATCCGGAGCGCGTGCAAAAGGCCATGATCGTTTGTTCCAGCAGAAAAATCGCTTATGACCTGCTGAAAAAGTTTCAGGATAAGTATCCGGAGTGGTTTGTGGAGAAGAAGGCCCCGGATGGCGTCGCCGTTTCTGTGGAAGAGCTGAACAAATTGAAGCCCATGCCCTTTATGGCCATGGTGGCGAGCGTCGGCAGCAATGACGACGATAAAATGTATAATTACCTCGGCGGCGCTGCGAACGATAAGCGTTCCGAGAAACTTGACGCCGCCTTCAAACAGGAAAAATCGAATTTCCGCATCGTCATTGTCGTTGATATGTGGATCACGGGATTTGATGTTCCCTCACTCACATACATGTACAACGACAAGCCTCTGAAAAAGCATATGCTGATCCAGACCATCAGCCGTGTAAACAGAAAATACACGGGCAAGGAATACGGCCTGATCGTCGATTATATCGGTATCCGTGACAATATGCGCGAAGCCATGAAGATGTATGGCGGCGACAGCTCCGTTGCGCCCACAGCCGACGACATTGAACAGGCGACCGGCGTATTCAGAGAGGAACTTCTTACCCTCAAGAACCTCTTTGCAGGCTATGACTTGACGCCGTTTCTCAATCCCGCAGGAGATCCGGCCGAGCGGTATCGGCTGCTGGCAAAGGCTGCCGAGTACGTTTTTGTGTCTACGGAAGAACTGAACTCTATCAGCAAAAATGGAAAGAGCGTCCAGAAGGTGTCGTTCAAAACATATTTCCTCAAAACCGTCAAGAGGATGCGAACAGCCTATGATATCTGCCAGCCCTCCGGCGAGCTTGGCGAAGAGGAATCGGCTCTTGCTCAATGCTTCATGGCGATTGCCGGTTTCGTCCGCAAAATGAGCGGAACCAGCGAAATTGATGCCGATATCATGAATCGCAATGTGGCGAGGATGGTTGAGGAGGCGCTAAAATACAGCAAAGTCGAAAGTATCCTTGAAAGCGGCGAGGAAGAGAATATTTTCAGCCCGGAATACTTTGAAAAGCTCTCCGACGTGAAAATGCCTGCGTCCAAGCTTGAAATACTGGTGAAAATGCTTCGCAGGCAGATCACGGAATACAGCAAAACCAATCAGATGGCTGCCAAACGCTTCCAGGAAATGCTTGAGGCAACAATCAAGCAGTATCACGACCGGAGGAAACATCTGACGGCAGAGGAAGCCGGTGCTGCGCAGGAGGAAACGTCTGAAGAGATCATCAAAAATGCGACGGAGCAGGCGCTGCGCATTTTGAAAGAGATGAACGCCGACCGTGAAAGCTTCCGCAAGGTCGGCCTGACCTTTGAGGAGAAAGCATTTTATGATATTCTGATGGCCCTGCGCGATCAGTACAACTTTGTATATGGCGAGGATAAGGTCGTCGACGGCGTTTCGGTCAATGAAAAGTGCAAATCGTTGGCAAAGAAAATCAAGGAGATCATTGACACGAAGTCCTCGTTTGCTGACTGGCTCAACAACCAAATCGTTCGGGATCAGCTCAAGTTCGATATAAAGATTTGCCTCGTTAAAAACGGCTATCCTCCGCAGTACAGCCCGGAAGTCTTCAAAAAGGTCATGGAGCAGGTCGAGAATTTCGAGGAGAACAGATAAAAACCACTGTCGAACGGTGCAGAAAACATTACTTGAGGTGCTAATATGGCAAACCCAATGATGATTCAGTATTTGGTAGGACTCTGTTGTTTGCAACATAATCCTGATGCTGTTGAAATCACTGTTGGTGATATGGTATACGACCCTGCGGCGGGGAAAAATCGTGATGTTGATATTACAATCACCTATAGAGATCAAGAAGGAATGATAGCAGCTTTCAAAGCTGCTGAAGTAAAAAAAGAATCGAAACCGCTTGATGTCGTTACAATTGAACAGTTATGTATGAAATTTGCAGATATGCCGCAAATCACTCACAAAGCCATTTTTTCCACATCGGGATATAGCGAAGCTGCAAAGAATAAAGCGATTTTTCACGGCGTTGATTTATACACTCTTGAACCGTGGAAACAGCGAATTGAAGATGACTTCCCAGACTTTAAGGGGACAGGCACTCCGGAAAATTTCCTTCATGCAAAATCGCAATACCTAAAGTGGGTCAACTGGAGTATATATTTAGAAGCGCCAGATGCACCCGGCGCATTTCATTGGTACCCTGATACGCCCATACTGTCAAGTTGCAGTAAGAGTCATGGCAAGTATAAAAATATGGAACAATACACAAATGACATTATAGATCGTTCTGCGAAGAAGTTATTTATGCTCGATCCAATAATAGCGATTGCAGATACCGCATTCCGCGACAAGCTTGATAGCCAGGACACTTTGTATTGTTCGTTTAGCCATTCTCATACAATGGATGTTTCTTCTGATGCTGTATATCTACCGATTGCAAAAGAAATTTGCCAGATCGCAAGCATAACCATATCGGGTGTTATGCAATGGAGCCTTCGTACAATTCTTCCAGAATACTATGTCTTAAAGAATGCTATCACGCGTGAGGTATTCTCTGGGGCGACTATTGCTGATTCCGGCGAGGGAAATGGACATATGTTCGCTATGATATTTCCGCCAAAAGGACGAGCTATCAATTATCACAATTTTTTTCTTACTGAGAAACAGCAGCAAATCATACATAGCTTGAAACTGAAGAATGGCTAACCGCTATAAGGAGGCGTCCCCATGCCCTACATTGCCATCAAAGGCTTTCCCAAGGATGAAGACACCATGCGCAAGGTTGCCGAGCGGTTCAACGCGACGCTACTGGAGCTGTGGGGCTGCCAGCAGGAGCACATCAACATTTCCTATGAGGCGATCCCGCCCGAGGAATGGGACGAGCGCATCGAGCGCGGCGAGATCGCGCGGAACCGGGACAAGATGCTGATCCTCGGCGGCAAGTGGACAAGCAGAGAGAAAAAGCCCGCCAATGCAAATGCGATGCAAACGCTTCAGGAGCAGATGAACGGACAGGCCGCCACAGCAGGGCTGAAGTCCGAAGATGACGTTGCCGAATGGATCACACAATCTCGTCGGAAGGAAAATGCCACATGAAAGTCTACATTGCGGCACCGCTCTTTTGCGAGGGCGAGCGTCAGTTCAACGAGCGCATCGACGCGATCATACGCGGTTGCGGCCACGAGACCTTCCTGCCCCAGCGGGAGGGCGGGTGCGTGGCGGACCTGCCCGACATGATCGACGGCGTCCCGAAGCGCAAGTACCTCTTCCGGCTCGACTGCGAGCACATGGATTGGTGCGACGCGATCCTGTTCCTATATGACGGCAGAGTGCCCGACGAGGGCGCGTGCTTCGAGCTCGGCTATTGCTACGCCAAGGGAAAACGCTGCATCGGGTACAAGACCGACGCGCGTTGCTTTATCGACGGCTATGACAACGTCATGCTCCACGGCGCGCCGGAGATCGTTCTGCACAACAAAGCCGAGCTGCGGGAATACTTCGGGAAGCTGTAAAGAAAAGATGCCGATCTACGGAGGGAAAAGGTGGACGCAGAGAAGACGCTGACGATCCTGCATCTGGACGACTGCCCCTACTGCCACGAGGCGCGCCGCGCATTGAACGAGCTGTGCGAGGAGAACCCCGCCTACTGCGGCGTCACGGTCGAGTGGATTGAGGAGGAGCGTGAGAGCGAGGCGACGAGCCGTTACACCGACTATTACTACGTCCCGACGATCTACGCGGGCGCTGAGAAGCTCTACGAGGCGCACCCCGGCGACGACTACGTCAAGATCAAAGCAGAGGTCAAAAAAGCGCTGGACGCGGTGGTATGAACCGCGCCCAACGCTCTCTCACCGTCTCCTGCTCGTCCCGTCCAGCCACGCGAAAAACTCCTCCGCGCTGAGCTCGCCCGCCTTGCAGCGGTCGCGCTTTTGCGCCGCCTCGTCCTTCCAGCGCTTGAACGCATCCTCCTCCAAGCCGCCGTACTCCATGTTCTTGTGCATCCGCCGGTATGCCATGCGGTAGGCGTTCAATACGGGATCGGCCTCCACTTTTTTTACGTCGGTCCTGTACGCGCCGATCTTGCTGCAGGGTTTGTCTGCGCCGTCCATGACGCGGTCGCAGTAGACCGCGTCCGAGCGCCCGGAGGGAATGAACGGCTTGCCGCAGTTTTTGCAGAGTTTATACCGCCTGCCCTGCGTCACCAGAAGGAACAGCTCGTAGCGCAGCAGATCGTCCACCGTATCCAGCACCGCGAGCTGCGTCACGGAGCGGTCGCCCGCTGCGCGCCGCCCCAGCTTCACGGTAAAGGTCGCGTGGAGCTGTTTTTGGAACAAAGCGTCCTCCTGCTCACGCCGGTAATAACGCTCCAGCGGCGTAAGACCCGTGCCCGTTTCGTCCTCATAAATCGCTCGCAATGCCGATTCGGCGAGGTTCCGCTTTGACTGACAGGCTTCGAAAATCAGGTCAACCACATCCATGACGTCCGCGTTCCGCGCATCCTTTGCCGCTTTGCGCAGACGCCGTTCGGCACGGCTCGCGCCGGGAAAAACGCGCTCGTCGATGGTTCCGTCAAGCAGGAAGTCGAGAAAGCTCATCAGGTAGACGGAGAAATACAGATTGATCCGAAGCACCGGCTCGCACTTTTCCAACACGGCGCGGGTGATGTCGTCCACACTCGTCTGTTTCTCGGTCAAGCTCCGGCACAGGCTGTTGACCTCCAATATGACCGCATACAGCGAACCGTCATCAATGTACGCGAAGTTCACCAGATCTGCGCCGATGGTCTTGGCGAAGCACGCTTCATCCATCTGCATCCAATGCAATTCCGTATGCAGGAGTCCGTTCTCCGCATAGCCGTATGCCAGCGGTATCGGCTTGTTTTCGGCGTTTCTCATTGTTTGCGCTCCTTAATCTCTACAATCGTTAAGTCAAAAAATAATTTTAGTTATTATACATGGACTGCGGCGCAAAAGTCAATTATAATAGCGGCAGGCAATCGGAAAAGCCGGTTGCCGATGCACCTCGACAATCTCATATCAGCAGTACGGGAAACCGTCGAAACGGAAGAGCACTCCAACGCAGCGCCATGACCCGGCAATCACGCCGACGAGCGAGAACTGCCGCGGAAGCGGTCCTTGGCAGGACCGTCGCATGGACGCCGTTTTTGACAATAATGAGACGCCTCGCATGGCCTCCGCGTAAGAGAGGCGGCGCTGCCCTTGGGTTGAAAGCAGTGAAGACCCTTGGTATATGCCCGTGCAGGTCTTGCCAGACCTGTCCCGTATTGTTTCCTCCGCAGAGGGAGGATTTTCCCGGAGCAACGTGTAAAGCTCCGATTTTACCTCGCACTATTTTTCTTTTTTACGAGATTTTCACCATAAAAGGGACGACTATACCCTGACACACCCCGAATACAACCATCAACACAACAAGAAGGACGTGGACGCGATGACAGTCATATCATCGCCCCGCGTCCTTCTTCTGCTTTTCAGGAGGATCATCATGCAAAAGAAAAACGATATGTTCGCGGAGTACCCCGACGTGGTCGATGTGGAGCAGCTCCGCAAAATGCTCGGCGGCATCAGCCGAAAACTCGCGTACCGCCTGCTCGCTTCAGGCGAGCTGCGCTGTGTCCGCATTGGGAGGAGCTACCGCATCCCCAAGCTCTGCGTCATCGAATACCTGACCGGCGAGAGCGCTGACGCCGCATAGTAAGAGGAAAGCCTGTCAAAGCGTAGAAAAAATCGAGTCGGTGTTCTACGCTTTGGATATGGCTTTGTGAGCACGAATGTGATACTGTGTGACCGTCAATGGCGGGCGGCCGCAGCAAGGAAAGGAGAGTGACAGGCAATGCTGACCGGCAACCTGCAAATCAAAAACGGAAAATACTACGCCGTTCTCAACCTCAAGGTGAACGGCAAGCGGAAACCCAAATGGATACCCCTCGGTCTGCCGGAGCGCGGCAACAAGCGCGAGGCGGAGTCCCTGCTCAACCATCTGATCGTCGAATACGAATCTCACGGTGAGGGCAGGTTCTACCCCAAGCTGAGCGAGAAAGGCGAGCTGGTCACGGAGGCTCCCGAGCCCAACGAGGCGGACGCTCTGTTCGCGGATTATGTGCAGGCGTGGCTCAAGATGATCAAATCCACCGTCTCCACGGCGACGCACCACAGCTACCGTAACATGGTCAACGCGCGGATCGACCCGTACTTCCGCGCGCTGGGCGTGACGCTCGGCGAGCTGACGCCCACGCACTTGCAGGACTTCTACCAGAAGATCCTGGACGACGGCTGCAAGACGAACACGGTCATCCATTACCACGCGGTCCTGCACCGCGCGCTGCTGAACGCCGTCAAGAAGGACATCATCAGCCGCAATCCCGCCGACCGCGTAGACAAGCCGAAGAAGAACCACTTTGAGCCGGGACACTACTCGGAGGCGGAGATGCGCCTGCTGTTCGACGCCGCCAAGGGCGACCCGCTGGAAACGGCGATCACGCTCGCCGCCTACTACGGCCTGCGGCGCAGCGAGGTGCTGGGACTCAAGTGGAACGCCGTCGATTTCAAGGGCAAGACCATCTCCGTGCGGCACAAGGTCATCGAGACGACGGAGGGCGGCAAGTGCCTGATCCGCGGCGAGGACGTACTCAAAACCAAGTCCAGCGTCCGTACCCTGCCGCTCCTGCCTGTGATCGAAGACCTGCTCCTGCGCCGGAAGGCACAGCAGGAGACGTACCGCACTCTGTTCCGCTCGTCGTACTGCACGGACTACCTCGACTATGTCTGCGTCGACCAGATGGGCGTGCTGATCCGCCCCAACTTCGTGACGGAGCACTTCACGTACCTGCTGGAGAAGTACGGTCTGCGGAGGATCCGTTTCCACGACCTCAGACATACCGCGGCTAGTTTGCTGCTGGCGAACGGCGTGTCGATGAAGCAGATTCAGATTTGGCTGGGGCACGCGACCTTCAGCACCACGGCGGACATCTACGCTCACCTCGACGTCTCCGCGCAGCAGGAAACCGGGATGGTCGCGGCAAGCCTGTACGCAAAGCCGGAGGAAATCGGCGTCTGATATTACTAGCTGTATACACCCTTCTACGGTTTTTCTACGCATCAAGGTTATAATAGCGGCGTAATAATTGCAATAATGCCACAGTATAAGGAATAATCGAAACGATTGGAGAATGCTCCGTCGGAAAGCTGGAATCGTGGAAACTCCCTCGAAAGTTGCAAAATCAAGAGGGAATTTACCAAAACAGGCAAATTCCCTCTTGATTTTGGCGCAGTGGGAGGGATTCGAACCCTCGGACCGCTTTTGGCGATCACACGATTTCCAGTCGTGCTCGTTATGACCACTTCGATACCACTGCGTATTCAGTTGTCGCTTGCCGGGGTTCTGGCGAACCGAAGGCAAAGCGTAGAAAAAACGTAGAAATCCGCGGCGCGCGGGGCGTAGAAAAAAAGCGGGAGTCCAGCAAAATCAAGGGCTGGCGGGCATCGGCGGAAACGAAACCAATTCGATTTCCAGTCGTGCTCGTTATGACCGCTTCGATACCACTGCGTATCCGCGCTCAACAGCAACGGTCATTATATGTGATACGCCGTGGATTGTCAAGCGCGAATTTACGAAAACGGGGCGCTTTCGCGCCCCGTTTTCATCGCATGGTGTGCCAAAGCTCGTACAGAGCGCTGTCCACTGCGGAACCCGCCTGCTGCATGGCGCGGCCGACGCCCGTCCGCATGGAGCCGCGCTTCGACGCCATCACGGCGCCGATCGCCGCGCCGGCAACCATACCGGCGCCCATCCCGCGCAGAAACGAGGTGGTTTTCATCTTCGATCACGCTCCTTTTGTCCACACAGCGCAGTATGCCCGAACGCAGGCGAAAGATGCTCCGATTTTGTTGCCAAAATGCGGCGCGTCATCTATAATAAATGCAAAAAAGGACGAATCGTGAAAGGATGAAGCCGACATGACCACCGTCTATCTGATCCGCCACGCCGAGGCGGAGGGCAATCTCTACCGCCGCTGCCACGGGCACTATGACAGCATCATCACCGACAACGGATACCGCCAGATCGCGGCGCTGGCAAGGCGCTTTCGCTCGACGCGCTTCGACGCGGTCTATTCGAGCGACCTCGCGCGCACGCAGACCACCGCGCTCGCCGTCACGCGCGTGCACGGCCTGCCGCTGCGTCTGGACCCGCGGCTGCGCGAGGTGGGCGTCGGGCCGTGGGAGGACCGGACCTGGACCTGGCTCGGCCGGTTCGACCGCGAGCGCCTTGTGCTGTTCAACTCCGACGCGGGACACTGGCACGTCGACGGCGCGGAGGACATGGCGGCCGTGCGCGCGCGCGTGCTCGCCGCGCTGCGCGATATCGTCGCGGCGCACCCGGGGCAGACCGTCGCCGTCGTGTCGCACGGCATCGCGCTGCGCCTGCTGACCGGCACGCTGCAGGGTCTGACGATCGAGGAGATCAACGGGACCGGCCACGCCGAGAACACGGCGGTGACGCAGCTCGAGGCCGACGGCTCCGGCATCCGCGTCGTCCGGCGCGACGACGCCTCGCACCTGCCCGACGAGCTGACCACGCTGCACAAGCAGCTCTGGACGAAGAACAAGGGCGGCATCGAGCCGGGCGTCTGGTTCGCGCCCGATCCAAAGCGCGCGGGGCGCTTCGACGTTTTATGCGAGGACGGGCGCGTCGGCGCGGTCGCCGTCGGGATCGGCGCGGACGGCGCCGCGGTGATCGAAGAATACCGGCTCGACGACGCGCTGCGCGGCCGCGGGCTCGGCGTCCGGCTCCTGGGGCAGGCGGTATCCTACGCGCGCCCGCTGGGCTGCGACCTGCTGCGCGTCGAGCTTCCGCGCGGCGACGGCGACGCGCTCCGGCGCGCGGCGGATTACGGCTTCACCGCCGTGCAGGAGACGCCGCGCGGCGTCGTGCTCGAAAAATACTTCGGCTACGACGCGGCATACCGCATCGCACGCTTCGACGCGGCGCTGGCCCGCGGTTGACATCGGTCGAAACGTCCTGTAAAATCAGGATAATTGCAAGGAAAGGTCGTGACGCCGTGATAACGATTTTTCACCTCTCCGATCTGCATATTGTCATAAGCGGCAACTGGAACAACCTCCGCGCCTGCATTTTGAAGGAGGCGCAGCGCGTTGGGAATGAGCGGGGCGAGGGCGAAAAGCTGCTGATCGTCACCGGCGATTTCCACAACTTCTGGGAGGGCGGCTACGACAAGGCGAAGGCCTTCCTCGAGGAGCTGATCGCCGCGCTGGGCATCGACCCGGCGCAGGACGTGTTCGTCGTCCCCGGCAATCACGACGTGGGGAGCCCCGCGGCGATGGCGCGCTTTTTCCCCGACGGCTCCGACTGGGACCTCCGGCAGGAAGCCTCGGTCGCGTGGCTCAAGGCGAACCGCTCCGCCGCGCCGAACTACGCGCGGCACGTCGATATGCGGCTTGCGTCCTACACGCCGTACTGTGACTTCGTGCGCACGCTGGGCGTCTACCCCGGCGATTCGGGCAGGCGCGCCGCCTCGGTCCACGTCCGCTGCTGGCGGGGCAGGCTGAACCTCTTCCACCTGAACACCACGCTGATCGCGGACGGGACCTCCAAGACGGCGCAGCAGGCAGACGTCCTCACCGCCACGGGCGAGGACGTCTGGGCCGGCGTGCCGAAGGACCTGCCCGCGCTGGCGCTGGGTCACAACAGCTTTTTTGACCTCGACGCCTCGCAGCAGATCGCGCTGGCCGTACCCTTCAAGCTGCACAACGTCTGCGCCTACCTCTGCGGCGACACCCACGCGGAGGAGACCGACCGCCACCGCCAGATGATCCGGCTGGAATCCGGGCATTACGGCGGCGCGTCCATCCCCAACGTGGTCTGCGTCAAGGGCGCGGCGGACGAGGGAGACACGTTCTCCGATTTCGGTCTGTACCTGCACGAGTGGGACGAGCGGGAGGACGCGGTATCGCTGCGGCTGCTGCGCTGGAAGCCCGACCGGGACCAGGTCCGCTTCTTCTGCGAGGACGACGGCGACCACTACTACATCCCCCGCCTCGAGG
>Ga0208297_1000212_pt1 | contig 151268 bp, 136 predicted proteins | sample LMS_cellobiose_e_FD_187367 | JGI IMG/M metagenome (GOLD analysis project Ga0208297, IMG submission 187367) | Rumen-fistulated moose microbial communities from Alaska, USA - LMS_cellobiose_enrichment (SPAdes) (version 2) | ecosystem: Host-associated > Mammals > Digestive system > Stomach >... | reverse complement strand
TCAATAATAGTTATTCTTCTCGCTTCTTGTTTACTCATTTCTGTTTTCATCCTCCCATTATACTCTAGTGGGGGATGACATTTTCCCTGATTAGTTATGTTATGACATTATCACTGATTAACAACATTCACCTCCATAATGTCTTGACAAAATGCAAATTATGTGCTATACTAATTAACTAAATTTTAATGGCAATTTATTATATCCGGGAATTACAATTTAGTCAAGGAGAACTATAAGCCTTATGTAGGGCTTTTTTGTTTTGGATTGCCTGGAGACTTTTTGCTTAGGAATACCCTAAAAAAACAGCCACCTGATTAGCCTGGGCAGGGGAAAAAAGCTTAAGTATCGAATATTTCAAAAAGTAAAATTTGTGTATAAGGAAACATATGCATTAAACAGCATTCTATGGGGAGGGATTACGGTGGCAACGGAAACATTCAAGAGTTACGCAGCCCGTTTGGGATTTCCGGATTCGGATACCATGCTGGAGATACTGGAACTGCTTTTTCCGGAAGGGGATGCCAGAAGGGTATTTGAGGCTTTGGCAAAACCAGCTACCATTGATGAAATCGTGTCGGTAACCGGTTTGTCCAAGCAACAAGTGGAAGAGGCAACTTTTTACCTGTATCGTACCGGTGCCATTGCCCGTTACCTGGAACCTGGGGATAAGTTTAAGCTTTTTGGGGCGATGATAGAACTAAGGGATGCTACCGTGGTATATCCCCAGGCTCCCCATAAATTGTTTCAGCTGTGGGAGCAATTGATATCGGAAGACCTAAAAAAGGTGGTTCCGGTTTGGAAGCAAGCCAATTTTCCACAGTTGTTGCGTACCGTACCTATTGAAGAAGCGGTGCCCTCCCAAAATCTCATTCTGGATATCGATTCCGCGCGGCAGATAATCAAACAGGCAGAAATAATAACCGCTACCACCTGCCCATGCCGGGCTCAGGCACAGCAGGTGGGCAGGGGAGAAAAGTGCCCCGCCCCCAAAGAAGTCAATCTATGCCTGCAGATAAACAGGTTTGCATACCATTTCGTGCAGCGGGGTATCGGGGAACAGATCAGCCAGGAGGAAGCCCTGCGCCGTCTTGGTATGGCGGAAGACGCCGGACTGGTACACCAGGTACGCAATAATGTTAAAAAAGACATGTTAATGTGCAACTGCTGCGCCTGCTGCTGCACCGGCTTGTATATGACCCACAAGCTTGATTATGCGGTATATGCCAAATCCCGCTTTCAGGTCTATCTGGATGAGGCTGCCTGCAACGGCTGCGGCAAATGTGTTAAGCGCTGCCAGTTTAAGGCTGTTACCCTGGATAGAAGCCGCCCTAAATCCGAACGGATAGCGGAATTTGATCTTGATAAATGCTATGGATGCGGTAATTGTGTAATTACATGCCCGACTCAGGCTCTATCTCTTAAAGAAGTACGGCCGCGGGAATATGTACGCAATACCTGATATAACATAGAAGCAGAAGGTATAACCATGCACGAACTGCCTGTAATGGAAAGCATTCTGAACATAGTAATGAAGCATGCCGAAATGAACCAGGTACAAAAGATAGTTTCCATCAGCCTGATGGTAGGGGAACTGTGTGATCTGGAAGCAGACTGGATGCAGCATTATTTTAACTTTTTAAGTAATAATACCTTGGCGGAAGGTGCAGAACTGCGGGTTACCTACACCCCCATTGTCCTTCGCTGTCCCCAATGCGTATGTTCTTTTCAAATTAAAAAAGAGCAGCTGGGAGCAGCTTCCTGCCCGTCTTGCTCTAATGACGGTAAGTTTGACCTGGTATCCGGTAATGAGTATTTCATAAAAGAGATGGAAGTATATTAGCAAAGGCCAAGTTTGGTAGCGGAAACTTAAGTTTCCGCTACACTGGCAACAGCAATAATACATATAATACAATCAGCAGGCAATATCAGATGAGTAAACATTTTTTCCTGCTCCGGTTCCGGAAGAAGGAGACTGCAGAATGGTACCGAAATCGCCTACTGCCACATCCCCCTCAGGTGAGCAGGTTATGCCGTAGAGGAAATGATCGGTTGCGGTGTTTTGCACTTCCCATATAGTGCCATCATTGGAGTAAGCCACTTTCCCCGGGGTGCCGCTTAAAGCAAAGCGGTCCTGGCAGAATACCACATCCAGCCAGAAAGGCGCATCCTCACCTATTCTGAGTATTGTCCAGGTGAGGCCATCAGGGGAAGTCATTACCAGACCCGCATCGCCGGCAGCTACAAACAAACCCTGGCCATGACTGATACCCAGCAGAGACTCAAAGCCAGCTTCGACTTCCACCTGCTGCCAGTCCTGACCATCGGAAGAAACCAGAATCATGCGGCTGTTGCCCACAGCCACAAAGCGGTCGTTTCCAAAAGCTACCCCATTAAGGGTTGAGGTGGCATCTGATTCCACCACTTGCCAATCCCTACCATCCCCAGAGGTTAAAATGATACCCTTTTCTCCTACGATAGTAAACTGCCCATCTCCAAAAGTGACGGCTTTAAGCCGGTTGCTTATGGGAACTGGCTCCAGACTCCAGTTGACTCCATTGGAGGACCTGAGTATGGTTCCATTATCCCCTACCGCTATATAGGTTTTATTACCGTAAGTTACACCCCATAGGTGGTTGGAGATGCCGCTGTTTCGCACCAGCCAGATAAGACCATCGGGGGAGGTCATAATAGTTCCGTTATTACCTACTGCTACCAGCATATTGGAGCCGAAAACAACATCATGCAGTTCCTCATAAACACCGGAACTCTGCCTGGTCCAGCTGATCCCATCCGATGAAGTGAGTATGATTCCACCCAAGCCGGTGACGGCAAACAAATCAGGGCTGCTGGCAATGCTTAATGATAAAAGCAGATCATCAGTGAGCTGTACATTCCATTCCTGGCCATCGGTGGAGGTCAACACCACCCCAGTATTAAGATCCAAGTCTCGCCCTATCGCAACATATAGCCCTTTGCCAAAAGTTACTTCCTCTAAGAAGGCAGTACTGTTGGAAGCGGCAGTGCTCCAGGTTTCACCATCAGAAGAAGTGAGAATAGTACCCCCGCCGCCTACAGCTACAAACTGACCTTGGGCGTAGACTACACTGTTTAAGGGGAAACCACCGAAAGAACCCTGGTTAGTCCAACTAATACCGTCCGCGGAAGTAAAGATGGAGCCTCCTATTCCTACTGCTACAAAGGTATTATTACCAAAGGCTACCCCTTGCAGCCAGAAAACCGACACCCCGTTGCTGCTCCAGTTTTGACCATCGGTGGAGGTAACAATGGTTCCCAGCTGACCTACAGCTACGTACACACCGTTGCCATACGTAACATCATCCAACCAGGCTGAGGTGACTGATTCTTGAGGGCTCCAGATTACGCCATTGGGGGAGATAAGAATGGTACCTTCCATACCTACTGCTACATAAAGGCCATTGCCATAGCCTACTCCGGACAGGTAATTAGTAGTGCCGCTGTTTTGTATAGTCCAGTTGCTGCCGTCGGGAGATGTCATAATCGTACCGAATTGGCCTACGGCCACAAATCGTCCTTCTGCATAGGTAACCGCCCGCAGGGCATTTCCCTGGGGAAGAGGGTTGCGCCACAGCCATTGGTTATCAGCCATTTTCAACATCACCGCTTTCTTCGCATTTTGATTACCGGTACTTTTTGCTGGCAGCCGAAAAGAGTATAATCGGTTCCATTAACTATGTATGCTAATCGTCATCACTTTGGTGATTTCTCCCGGCCAAAATGTAAGCGAAAAGAATAATTTGACAGGTATGCCGTACACACAATATACTTAATAAGTGAATTAGTAGACTAGTAAATTACTAAACAAAGAACTGAGGTGTGAAGCATGCAGATCCCCACCACCTTAAAGCACAAACCGGTAATAGTGGTAAACAATTATGAACAGGTTGACGGCAGACAGGCCTATAATTCCGATGCCAAAGGACTGTCGGTGGGACTGGCGCAGTGGAATGATCGCGGCAAGTTAGATATTTCCGCCAAAGTATGGAGATATACCGGGGAGAAATGGTCGCGCCAGTCAGAGGAGCTGCCCTTGCATAGAGTACTGGATTTAGCCCTGCTGATCTGTGAAGCCCGGCGGCATTTCATGGAAGCCTACCGATATGAAAAGCTGTATGATCCGGACAACACCACCATCGGCCGCATTGGTTTGCAGGGTGATGCTATGACGGTTGAGATATGTACAGATAACCCATTGATCGATGAGGACATGAAGTTATTCCGGGATTGCCTGGCACGGGATGATGAATTGATTGGAGAACGATTAAAAACTTTGTCCCGGGTTTTAAAAGAATTAGGGTATTAACCACAGGAGAGTGACCATCATGAAAATTTCCGGTGAACGAAAAAAGGAACTGCAGGAACAATTTAAGCAGATGAAACCGGACATGGGCATACTGGCGGTTATCAATATGGATAGCAAGCGCTGCTGGCTGGAGGCGGCAACTAACTTGAAAGGCAAGCAGAACAGTGTGGCCTTTCAGTTAAAGAACGGCAGCCATATTAACCGCCAACTGCAGAAAGATTGGAATGAACAAGGGGAGCAAGCTTTCCAAATAGTAGTCTTGGAGCAGTTGGAATATGACAAGGATGAATCTAAAACAGATTACCGGGATGACCTGGAATTGCTGAAAATGATATGGATCGACAAGCTGACGGAGCAGGGCGTTCAATTCTATTAGCATCCGTCCATTGAATAACGCTTCTGGACCCACCGGGCAGTACTTGTCTGCGCCTTTTATTCATGCTAATATAATCTTGTCATAAATAAGAAAGACAGAGGAAAGGGCATGCGCAATAGTATTCTGGCTTAAATAAATACTGGCAGGTTGGCAGAGATATATCTGCTGGTCCTGTTATGACCAGAATACTTGTTGCTGCTGAAAATAAAATAACTCCGGAGTTAGAAGGCACCGGGATCGTTGATGAGCTGATAGGCTGCAGGAAACAGGAGTTTCTGGCAGCCTTTTATTTATTGGAGGGAAAATATGCTAATCAGCTGTCGTAATATTAAGAAAAGCTTTGGCGACAAAGTGGTGTTAAATGGGATAGATTTAGATATTTGCCGGGGAGACCGGATCGGCCTGGTGGGCAGAAACGGAGCAGGCAAGTCTACCCTGGCCGATATTCTGACCGGAAGCAGCACCGCTGATGCAGGTACCATCACCTCTTCCCGGCAGAGGATAAAAGTGGGCTACCTGCGCCAGGCCGAAGATGCCAGGATTTTTCGCGATATTATAATCAATGAAATTGGTATGAGCGGGGAATTGCAGCGGCTGACCAGTCATTTAGGTGTAACTGGTTTCAGTGACTTGCAGGAGGAGCAGCTGGTCCAGCTGAGCGGCGGCGAGAAAACCAAACTGGCCTTGGCGGCGGTTTGGGCCGCTCAGCCGGACCTGGCTATTTTGGATGAACCCACCAACCATATGGACTATCAGGGAGTGGAATATTTAATTCAAGAACTGCAGCGGTTTCCCGGAGCTGTGGTGATTATTTCCCATGACCGCTTCTTTCTGGATAAAACTGTTTCCCGGATAGCGGAGATAGAAAACGGAACCATCACCATTTATCCCGGCAACTACTCTGATTTCCGGGTAACAAAACAACAACTGCGGGAAAGCCAATGGCACTTGTACCAATCCCAGCAAAAAGAGCAGCGTAAGATCGATCAGGCCATTGAACAGCTAAAAACCTGGTCGGAAAAAGCTCACCGGGAGTCAAGGCGTAAGGGCCAAGGCATAAAAGGCGGGAAGGAATTCTTTCGCAAAAAAGCCAAGAAACGCGACCAGGCTGTTAAGTCCCAGCTGAAACGACTGGAAAGAATGCGCCAGGAACAAGTGGAACGGCCCGCTGCCGATCCCCGGGTACAGTTCCAGGTAAACTTTGCTGCCAAAGGCAGCCGGCGGGTTTTGGAAGCGGACAGTATAAGCAAAGCCTATGGGGAAAAAATTCTTTTTACTGATAGCTCCTTTTATATAAACCGGGGTGAGAAGGCAGGAATTTTCGGTGCCAATGGATGCGGCAAAACTACTCTGGTTCGCATTATACTGGGCCTGGAAGAACTGGATGAAGGGCAGCTGTTTGTAAGTTGTTCTGCTAAAATTGCCTATATCAGCCAGGAACTGCCCCAGAGAGAACCAGAAAGCCTCCGGGATATCATCAGGGATTGGCCTGTCGATCAGCAGAAGCAGCTTATGCAGCTTTTGATAGCCTTGGGATTAAGCTATGATCGCTTCCAGATAGCCTTGGGCCAGCTGAGCCGGGGAGAGAGAATGAAGATAGCCATGGGACTGGCCATCTGGGGTGAGAATGACCTGTTAATACTGGATGAACCTACCAACCACCTGGATGTGTACAGCCGGGAAGCTCTGGAGGAAAGCCTGTTCCAGTACCCGGGAACCATTCTGCTCATTTCCCATGATCGCTACCTACTGGACCGGGTTTGTGATCATATGCTGGTTTTTGAGCAGCAGCAGGTAAAAAGGGTGGAAGGGCAGCTTACTGACTATTTAAACAGGAAGCGTGAGGATAAAAAAGCAGATCCGGTGGCAACCAGCGCCGAGGAGAGACTAATTCTGGAGACTCGCATCTCCCGGGTACTCAGTGAACTGAGCCTGCTCAAGCCCGATCGACCTGAATATGCAGCTCTTGATCAGGAATACCAGGAACTGCTCCGGCAGCGGTCCAGGCTTATACGGGAAGATCATTCCTAAATGCTGGTGCCGATTGGGTGCCAGTAGTAGAATAGGGACAAGAAGCCAAGTACTGACCTATTGGGGGTAACACATGAAGGCCATCATTGTCATCCTAGCGTTGGTAACAGCTGTTGTAATTATCCTGTGGTGTTTGCCTGCCTTCGGAGCCAATCCCTATTTACGCAAAAGCGGGGCCTTTAACTTCTCGCCCAATTACCGGAGGGGAAAGTTCGTCAACGTTAAACCGGCACGTATGCAAGGCGGCGGGAATATAGCCTGGGCCATATTGACCGGCCGGGTTAAGAAACACCCTCAATCCCGGCCTCCTCATCCCCTCAAAGTGGACCGGCTGGATCGGACTTACCTGCAAACCGACCAACGCAGTCAGGCCATCTGGTTAGGCCATTCCACTCTATTGCTGCGTATGGCTGGCCAACTCTTGCTGTTGGACCCCATGCTGGGACAGATCCCATCACCGCTGCCGCCGCTGGGGGGGCGAAGATACAGCCGAGGAGTGCCAGTCAATACCGCTGATCTTCCCTTTATAGATGCAGTACTGGTATCCCATGACCATTACGATCATTTAGACTATGGGACCATACGGAAGTTTAGAAACCGGGTGGGGCAGTTCTTTGTCCCTCTGGGAGTGGGCAGCCATTTGGAGAGGTGGGGAATTCCCCCCGCCAAGATCAACGAGTGCGATTGGTGGGAGGAGGTTGAATATGGGTCGCTTCGATTTACCTGCACACCTGCCCGCCACTTTTCCGGGAGAACCCTTAACAGCCGCAATTCCACCCTGTGGTGTTCCTGGGTAATAATTGGCCCGGACGCCAGGGTATTCTTCAGCGGGGATGGCGGTTATGGATCACATTTTAAGCAGATAGGAGATAAGTACGGCCCTTTTGATTTGACTTTGATGGAGTGCGGACAATACGATAAACTCTGGTCGGCCATTCATATGACGCCTGAGCAAACCGTAGAAGCTCATATTGATGTGAGAGGAAAGGTGCTTTTGCCCATTCACTGGGCTGCCTTTACCCTGGCTTTGCACAGCTGGACCGACCCTATCGAACGGGTGACCCAAGCGGCAGCCGTCAAAAACCAGCAGGTGACCACCCCACACATAGGACAGCCAGTTATCATTGGTGATCCCGATTACCCATGCTCAGTCTGGTGGAGAGAGTATATGCAGAAGGAAGAAAAGGGTTGATGTGAAAACGCCTCTTACCTGAATCGCAGGCAAACCTGCTGGCTATCATATATTGCAGTTCCTGCAAGGGGTGTGACAATTTCTATGCCTATACGGTTTGCACAAACTCAAATTATAATAATAGTTAATAGTTAACGAATATCATTATTCAAAAATTCCCGGTAAGGAGTTGCTTCATGACCAAATTTTCCATTGATCAGTTTGCCGAGTGGCTGGATGAGGCGGTGGAGAGGATTCCGCCTCGCTATTGCCGTGAGCTGACTGGCGGATTCAACTTGCAGGAGGAGGCCCGGCGGGAGGGAGATTTCTGGATTTTAGGAGAATATATTGAAGATGATCAGCTGGGCTGCTTCATCATGTTTTATTATGGTTCTTTTGCGGAATTATTGAAAGATGAACCGGAGGAAGTATGGAGAGAAGAAATCATAGATACGGTCCTACATGAACTGCAGCACCATCTGGAGTCTATGGCCGGGAGAGATGACCTGGCCCGCCGTGAATTGGAGGAATTGGCAGAGGCTTTGAGAGATAGCTGACAGAAGAGGTGGAACCCATGGTATTTCCCAGCAAAATAAATGAGAGCGATTTGGAAAGCATTGCCGCAGTATTGGCTGGCATTGGGGGAGCCATTGTTATAGATGAAAATGGTATCATTAGGGAGATATCCCCTTATTACCAACGTGTCACCGGTTTAAAAAGGGACCAGGTTATAGGAGAAAAGATAGAGTCTGTTTGGCCCGATACCCCTCTGATAAAGGTTTTGACTACCGGCGAACCGATTGCCAGTAAAGTCTGTCAGCTGCCTAATGGTCAACTCCACATGATTACTGCCTTGCCGGTGGCATCTGAAGGGAAAGTTATCGGGGCAGTGGGCTTCTGCCTGGTACACAGTAAAGCTGATGCCCGGAAGCTGATGCGACAGCTGCAGGAATTCCTGAATAACCTGCCCGGGAATCGGTCCCTGGATAGCGCCAAATATGATTTATCAGCCATCATAGGTGTTAGTGAAGGAATAGTGGAGGCCATTGAACGAGTTAAAATTATAGCTCCTTCTAATGTTCCGGTGTTGATTCAAGGGGATACTGGAACCGGCAAGGAACTGATTGCTCATGCTCTGCACCAGGAAAGCCCGCGCCGCCATGGCCCTTTTATAAGGGTTAACTGTGCCGCTATTCCAGAAAACCTTATTGAATCGGAGCTGTTTGGCTATAATGAAGGTGCTTTTACCGGAGCCCGTAAAGGAGGCAAACCAGGGAAATTCGAACTAGCCAACCAGGGCAGCATATTTTTGGATGAAATCGGTGAACTGTCACGTACCGCTCAAGCCAAGCTATTACGGGCTCTGCAGGAAAATGAAATCGAACGGGTCGGTTCAACTCATTTAATACCAATCGATGCCCGGGTTATTTCAGCTACCAACCAACCCCTGACCAAGTTAGTGGAGGAAGGGAGCTTCCGCAAGGACCTAATGTTCCGGTTAGCGGCCTTCACCATTTACATACCGCCCTTGCGGGAAAGACCTGAGGATATTCCGGTTCTATGCCACCATTTTGTTGACCAGTACAACCGGGAAAACGGCACCGAGATTACCGGTTTTACCAAGGATGCTATGGATTTCTTAATGGCCTATCATTGGCCCGGCAATGTCCGGGAGCTGATTATTGCCGTGGAGCGCGCCTGCCTGGATGCCCAGCAAGGAGATATCACTATGACAAATATTCTGCGTTATCTGGGGGTAGGCAAGGGACAATTCCTTAAGAACTATAGTTATCCCGGGTTCGACCTTAAGACAGCGCGCTTGGAGGCTGAGAAGTTAACTATTCGCCATGCGTTGCAGGCTAGCGAAGGAAACCGTCAACAGGCCGCCAAGCTGCTGGGAATCAGCCGATCTTCCTTATACAATAAGCTGGTGGAACTGGGCATCGAATAGAGAGCCTCTTCCATAAACATGGACATGTATATATTTATGGACATACTATAAATAGAGCTATTATCCCATTGAAGCGGTTATAGCTCTTTTCGTGTCCAAAAAATTGGACAGATAATCTTGAAGCCAGTGTTATCCTAGCGGATACAGAATAATAGACTACCATCCCGGGCCCACAAAAAGCCCGGGATTTCACATTTTTGCCCTCCATATAGGTTGGCTGCAAATAAGTGGCAGCCAACCCAGCTTTGGCATTAATATTGCAAACCAGCAGGATGGTATTACTAGAAGGATTTTTCAGAGGAGGCGGATTAGATGGCACAGCAGTTTTTCAGCCGGCGCAATATCGACTTCCTGCTGCAGGAGGTCTTAAAAGTGGAAGAGTTGACCCAGTATGATCTGTACCGGGATCACAGCCCGGAGACCTTTGCCTTGAGTCTGGATACCATAAGCAAACTGGCGGGGGAGGTAATGTATCCGCTGTTTCAAGAAATGGATAAAAATCCGCCCCGGTTTGTGGATGGAGTGGCCCATGTTCACCCAAAAGTACGATCCTTTATGAAAACCTGTGGGGAAGGAGGATGGGTAAATCCTACCATGACCTATGAGCAAGGAGGCCAGCAATTGCCCAGTGTGGTTAACTCAGCTCTGATGTTCATCATGGGGGCAGCCAATTTTTCATTGTCGGCCTATTTGCAGCTGACTACCGGGGCAGCCAACCTGTTAGCGGCATTTGGGTCGCCCCGGCTGCAGGAAACCTACCTGCAGCCCATGTTAACCGGATGCTGGCAGGGCACCATGGCCCTTACCGAGCCCAATGCGGGAAGTTCTTTAGCCGATATCAGGACTACCGCTGAAGATACTGGATTAGGATACTATAAAATCAAGGGGCAGAAGATATTTATTACCGCAGGTTGTACCAATGCTACCGATAATACCGTACATATGATGTTGGCCCGGATTAAGGGTGCCCCGGCAGGAGTAAAAGGAATTTCCCTGTTTGTGGTACCCCGATTACGGGTTGATGATACGGGACTGGTTTCCAATGATGTGATTTGTACCGGCATTGAACATAAACTGGGTTACCGGGGTTGTCCAGCCTGCCAGCTGTCCCTGGGAGACAATGACGACTGCCGGGGATATCTAGTGGGTGAACCTAATAAGGGTTTGACCTATATGTTTCAGATGATGAATGAAGAACGAGTAAATGTAGGCATAGGTGCAGCCGGAAAAGCAACCGCTGCCTATTATGCATCTCTAGAATATTGCCGGCAGCGACTGCAAGGGCGGGGACTTTCCCAAAAGAATCCGGAATCCCCTCAAATTCCTATTATTGAACATCCTGATATCAAGAGGATGCTGCTTTTTCAGCGGGCGGTAGCTGAAGGCGCTCTGGCCCTCTGCCTGCAGGTCAGCAAGTATATTGACCTGGCTCGTATTGGGCAAGATCGGGAACGACATGAACTGTTGGTAGATTTCCTGGTGCCGATAGTCAAGACTTACCCCTCGGAAATGGGGATACTGTCTACCAGCGCTGCTATCCAGTGCTTGGGAGGTTATGGCTATTGCAGCGACTTCCCGGTAGAGCAGTATTACCGTGATATCCGCATTGATCCGATTCATGAAGGTACTACCGGTATCCAGGGACAGGACCTGCTGGGGCGCAAAGTTACTATGAAAAGGGGGAAGGCTTACCAATATTTTTGCGAGGAAGTGCTAAGAACCATTGAGGAGGCGCGGGGTGACGCTCTTTTGCAGCCTTATGCTGAAGCTCTGGAAAAATCTCTGCAGGTCATGAATAAGGTAACCACGCATTTATTACAGTACGCCGGTCAGGGGGACCTGGAGCTGTTCCTCGGAGATGCCACCCTTTATTTGGAACTGGCCAGTATTCTTGCTGTCGGATGGCAGTGGTTGGTTCAGGGACTGGCGGTTCGGCAGGCTCAGGACACCAATGGGCATGGCCAGGACCAATATTTTTACCAGGGGAAATTACATACCTTAAGTTATTATTTTGAGTATGAACTGCCCCGTATAGACAGCTTGAGCCGCATATTAACCCGGGGTACGGGTATGATTTCCCAGGTTCCGGTTACCGCTTTTGTATAATAGAACTATAAAAGAGAAGTATAATAAATTTAACTTTGCAAAGCCCACAGGAAGTGGCACAGTTGTAAAGACAATAGTTTAAGGAGAGTGAGGATATATGGAACAATACCGCAGTATTATCTGGGAAATAGTTGAAGACGGCATTGGTTTGCTTACCCTTAATCGTCCGGCTGCCTATAACTCCATAAACGGGGAAATGCTGGATGAATTAGAGGAATTTTGGCGTAACCGCCTCTATGACATGGATACCAGGGTAATAATGTTGCGGGGGGCCGGAGAAAAGGGTTTTTGTGCCGGTCTGGATATGAAGTACACTTTGGAAAACAGTGCCTTAGCAAATGCGGCCGATTTTTATAAGTTTCAAGCCAGGCTGGGCCGGTTGAATCTGGCTATGCGCCGGGCACCGCAGCCAATTATTGCCCTGGTGCATGGAGCAGCTGCCGGTCTGGGTTTCAGCTTTGTACTGGCTTCTGATATTCGCATCATTTCTACCGATGCTCGTTTTTGTGCGGCTTACATTAATATTGGCCTGGGCGGAGCAGATATGGCCTGCAGCTACCTGTTGCCGCGCTTAATTGGAGCAGGAAGGGCTTACGAGATAATGTATTTGGGTGAGTTCATCTCGGCTCAGGAGGCAGTTGATCTGGGCATGATTTCGCGTATGGTGGATAGATCGGCTTTATATGATACCGGACTGGAAATGGCTCGTAAAATCGCCAAACGCAATCCCATGGTTTTAAGACTGACCAAGGAAGCCATTAATATGAATATTGATGCCGGGGGCATGGAACAGGCTTTGAACATGGAGGACCGTAACCAGGTTTTGCTGACTATGGCTTCAGGAATAAGGTCCACCGTTTGACCTGTTAAGAGGGTCAGGTCCTGAAACAACCACTGGGCAGCTGCTCCAGGACCTGACTATTAAAATTTATTCTTCGACGGCAGCAATCAGCCGGCGGCGGGTAATTCTGACGGTAGAAGAAAATTTAGCGGTAGAAAAGATTATGATAGCAGTTTTCCCTAGAATGTGGCCCGATGAGGACATAAAATCTGGCGCTACGGCTACAGTAATTTTGGAATTAGCCGGCAGACCGTTAATGGGTGTTACAAAGACCTTTTTCCCATTGTGGGTAACGCGAATGGGAATGCGGAAAGTACCGGCCCACATTCTTATTCTATGGCGGTTATGCGCCCACGCACCATTATTTACCACGTTTTCATCAAATGTCAAAGTCACGGTAAAGCGGCCGGAGCGGACGTCCACAGCACCATTGGCCGGATCAGAAGCCACCAAGCTGAACAATCTTACTTCTTCATCGGGTGGGGTTTCGTCGTGGAAGTGATGCCGTCTGCGGCCATGCCAAAAAGGGGTACTGTCCCAGGAAGGACAATCATCCCAGTGTGGTACTCTATTATGCCAGCGGGACATTTATAAAACCTCCTTTAATTGGTTACTAAATGAGTTGCTTTATTGTATGTTCATAGCCGCTTCGGGGACACCCCGATTAGATATGTAGTTTTTCCCAGGTAAACTGCTTGTTCAATAGCAACCAAACAGTAACATGTAGCTACTTTGTAACATATCCGAACAGTCTGTTTTAGTAACACTTGGAATAGTTTGCAAGGACCGGGTGGCTCCAAATGTATGGTGGCATGTTTTTTGCGTTTTAAGGCCAAGCAGCATATAGTATAATCGTGTCAGTACCATCAGAGGAAGGGAATGGGTAATTGTGCAGCTAGTTTATACTGGTAAAACCAAAGACGTATATCAACTGGAAGACGGCAATTTACTTCTAAAGTTTAAAGACGACGCCACCGGTGAAAATGGAGTATTTGATCCAGGTTCTAACTCGGTAGGATTAACCATAGAAGGAGCCGGGCGGGCAGGTTTGCGGCTAACCCAATATTTTTTTGAGGTTTTACATCAAAAGGGTATCCCTACTCATTACATAGATGCTGATATTGAGCAGGCCACCATGACCGTTAGACCGGCGACTCTTTTTGGCAAAGGGCTGGAAATCATTTGCCGCTTACGGGCAGTAGGTAGTTTTCTGCGCCGCTATGGAGATTATGTGCAGGAGGGGCAGCCCTTGGATTACTTCGTGGAAGTAACCCTGAAAGATGACGCTCGCCAGGACCCGCCTATAACTGAGGATGCTCTGGACATGCTGGGTATTCTTACCCATCAGGAGTACGCAGTCTTAAAAGATTTAACCCGGAAGATTACCGCTATTGTTAAAGATGAGCTGGCGAAAAAAGGGATCGAACTCTATGACATTAAGTTTGAATTCGGCCGGGTAGGTCCGGATAAACAGATCGTTTTAATAGATGAAATATCCGGGGGCAATATGCGGGCATACAAAGACGGCCGGCATCTGCAGCCCCTGGAATTGGAGAAATTGATGCTGGAATAAAGCGGTCGGCTAATACTCCTGCATTCCGGCTAACATACTTGCCAAGACGTGTTTAGTGTAGATCGGCATTGGGATTGCCACGACCCCTTCGGGGTCTCGCAATGACACGTCTGGAATCTGTTTTCACAGCAATTGTCACCCGCGGTGCAGGCCACAATAAATGAAAAGGCACCATTTGTGTCATTGCGAGCGCAGCGAAGCAATCTCAACGTGGACAGCAGGCCTGTTGGATGAGATCGCCACGTCGCTTCGCTCCTCGCGATGACACAATAGAAGTCTTTTCATCATCGCGAAGTCTGTTTTCACAGCAATGACACATATGATGGGCTTTCGGTTGTGTCATCGGCCGTTCCGGCACTACACCCTTCGGGTACTCCCGATGTGTTCAAACCCTATGGGTTACGACCACAATTAAGGTTGCTGATGTTCGCTATCGCTCACGACTAATGTTGCGAGAAGCGTAGCCACGTGGCGATCTCTTTACGTGCCTTTTTCGATAGTCTATAATCCCCTCAACGCCAAGGAATGGGGGTTTGTTTTTTATTTTATTTCAACAGGCGTTGATGTTCTCTCATGATACAGCAGTCTTCGATCAGGGTCATGTTGTGCTCCTGGGCTAATTTTTGACTGGCTTCATTACAGCGGACCCCCATCTGGGTCCAAACCGCAGGTATGTTTTTCTCCTGAGCAGCTTTGACAATGTTGTATACTTCTTCGCTGCGCCGGAACACATCCACCACATCCACATCGCAGGGGATGGATTGAAGATCGGGGTAGCATTTTTCGCCCAAGACTTCCGTGAGGGAGGGGTTGACCGGAATAACTTTATATCCCTGCTGCTGCAGGTACCTGCCGATACGGTTGCTGGGACGATCAGGATTATCCGACAGACCTACTACCGCGATCACCTGAGCATTCTCTAATAGGGCCTTTTTTTGTTCATCATTATTCGTCATTAAATAACTCCTTCCTTGGTTAGATTTTGCAGCCGTATGTATAATATGTCTGAATTAATAACTACTTATTTAGCTCCATATAACCCGGGCTGGCTGGCGTTGGGGAATTCGCTGGTATTGATATACTGGATAGCCTAGCATAAGAGCTCCATAGGGCAGGTGTCCCGCAGGCAGCTCAAGGGCTTCTTGCAGGGGAGGGTAGTAAGTGGCAGCGGTAGTCAGGAAACCGGCCCAGCAAGTACCCAACCCCTGGGAATAAGCGGCTAGCTCCAGGTAGGTTAAACTAATTACGCAGTCAGTGGCCACACCGAACACATCAGCGGGGGCATGAGCAATTATCACCGAAGGAGCCCGGCGAAGAATCCGGTCTACACCTTGATCCCAGGCTTCCACCACCCGAGCATAACGGCGGTTCATAGCTTCGTCCTGGCTATGCTGCAGCATCATGCACATCCAATCTGCCACCATACCAGCCAAATGCTGCACTTTGTCCTGGCCTTCTATAACCAGCCAGTGAACCTGTTGTTTGTTGCTGCCGCTGGGGGCATAACGAGCGATATCAATTAATTCCTCAATTTGCTGGCGGCTTACCACCTTTTTCTTGAAAGTACGGGTTGAACGTCTCGAGGTCAAGAAATGACGCACCTGGCTCGGGCTGGGCAGCAGTTGGTGATTTACAGCTTCTAGCTTTTCTGGGCCAAGGCCTTTTAGCTTCAGGGCTCCATGGGGACACACGGCTATGCAATGACCGCAGTCAATGCAGAATTCCCCGGCTTGCTCTATCGTAGTGGGATAGCTGTCTTTTTGCGGGAAAATTATGAGTTTGCCCGGGCATTCCTGGGCACAGATGCGATCCCGCTGGCATTTGCTGGTATCAACTTCTATCAAGCTCATAAAAACATCTCCTACGTTGTCTTCTAGCAGTGCTGCATCGCCTGCTACTAAGCTGATTAAAAAACAGTTCTTTCCCTTATACCACTATTATAATGCAAAGCAGCTAATTATACCTTCACAAGCTAACGGGATGGTCAATTAAGGGCATATTTTGTCCGGTTTTGCCATAAATAATGAGAATTTAAGCTGCCCGGTGATGGTTAGATTTCGAGAACTTCTATTCTGGTGAGTGACAATCTTATTTAATTGGCATAATAAGCACGACCAACAGGAAGGAGTCCGGTCAGCAAAAACGAAATGGTGTTATGATCCATTATTGTGGTGAAAATAGCTTTCTCTGTGTCATTGCTGTGAAAACTGTCCTCGCGTTAGTGCAAAAGACAGCTATACTGTCATCGCGAGCGCGTAGCGCGTGGCGATCTCTATGTCCATCTGCTCTAACCACGGCTTGGCAGGAGTGTTAGCTGGAAGGCAGGGGTATTAGCCGGCTCGCTCCGGGACTCCTCACCTGTAACCCATCGGCTTACTTCGATGCGAAGCGGACCGCTTAAGAATTCGGCATCCATGCACTCGGTCTTTACTGCTCGAGACATCCTGTTTCCAGCGCCCCTTCGCAGCCCTCAATTTCGCCGTGTGTTGCAATGACTCGTCGTAAGTCACTCGCCGGCTAATATTCCTGCTGATGCCATGCAGCGACGTTTTCACTCATCGTAGCCTGTTCGGCAGGTAATAATTACTGGGAGGATAGATATGGATAAAGTAGTAGTCAGGCAGCTATTCAGGGATATCGATCGTTATTTAAATCAGCCGGTTGAGGTTAACGGCTGGATACGCAACAACCGTGACCAGAAATCCTTTGGCTTTATCGCCCTCAATGATGGCACTCATTTTAATACGGCACAGGTGGTCTATGAAAAAGAGACCCTTAGCAATTTTGCCGAAGTAGCCCGCTATCGAGTCGGAGCGGCGATAACGGTACGGGGTGTAGTAGTTGCTACCCCCGAGGCCAAACAGCCCTGGGAGATCAAGGCCCAGGAGATCATTCTGGAAGGAGATGCCCCGGAAGATTACCCCATCCAGCCCAAACGGCACACTCGTGAGTTCCTGCGGGAAGTAGCCCATTTGCGCCCCCGGACCAATTTGTTTTCCGCCGTTTTCCGGATACGTTCACTGGCAGCCTATGCTATCCACCAGTTTTTTCAGCAGCGGGGTTTTGTGTATGTGCATACCCCCATTGTCACCGCTAGTGATGCAGAAGGTGCCGGAGAAATGTTCCGGGTTACGGTCCTGGATCCCCTGCACCCGCCCCTGGATGAGAATGGCCAGGTTGATTTCAGTCAGGATTTCTTTGGACGCAAAACCAATTTGACGGTAAGCGGCCAGCTGGAAGCCGAGGCTTTTGCGCTGGCATTTCGGGACGTCTACACTTTTGGACCAACTTTTCGGGCGGAAAATTCCAATACGGCCCGCCATGCTGCTGAGTTTTGGATGATTGAACCGGAAATGGCCTTTGCGGATCTGCAGGATGATATGCGCCTGGCTGAAGCCATGGTCAAGCATATTATCAACTATGTTCTGGAACAGGCCCCGGAGGAGACGAATTTCTGCAACCAGTTTGTGGATAAAGGCCTCCTGGAGAGACTACAGTTCATTGTCAGCCAGGAATTCGCTCAGGTTACTTATACGGAAGCCATCAAGCTGCTGCAAGCCTCCGGGGAAAAATTCGAGTATTCGCCCCAGTGGGGCAATGATCTGCAAACTGAGCATGAACGTTATTTAACTGAAAAAATTTTTAAGAAGCCGGTTTTTGTTACTGATTACCCCCGGGATATCAAGGCTTTTTATATGCGGCAGAATGATGACGGGCAGACTGTGGCAGCCATGGATTTACTAGTCCCGGGAGTAGGTGAATTGATCGGCGGCAGCCAGCGGGAAGAGAGACTGGAGCGGTTGGAAGCCCGTATCAAGGAGCTGAATATGTCCCAGGAAGAACTGTGGTGGTATCTGGAACTGCGTAAATACGGCGGAGTCAGGCATGCTGGCTTCGGCCTGGGTTTTGAAAGAATGATTATGTATTTAACCGGGGTCAGCAATATCCGGGACGTCATTCCCTTTCCCCGCACGGTTAATTCCTGTGAGTTCTAACCAGAGTTTTTGTTGGTCCCCTTCGGTCTCACTTAGGTCCTAATGCGCCCTTCTCAATCATCAGGGAGGGCGCATTGGCTTGTTTTGTAGTTTTTTGATGAATTAAGCAACCGGCAGGTCTATAATGTAGAGCATGAGCTATAAATAGAGGTGCTTTTATGATCAGCTCGGGGAGAGGAAACTACCGTTATTGCTTGATAGCAATTCTGGCTGTCACCTACATGTTTATCTATCTGCAGCGAACCAATGTAAGCATGCTGCTGGTGGATACTCGCTTCCTGGAGGAAGTGAACTTGCTGGGGCAGACTGCCCGGCAAGGCCTTTTGATGACCGTATTTCTATTGGCTTATTCACTGTCCAATATTTTAATGATTCCCGTAATTAGCCGCCTGGGTCCGAGACGGTCCCTAATACTGGGTATTGTTATGGGATCATTGATACTGATGTTCGGAGGGTGGGCAGCCTCCTTCGCGGCTATTATTGCCGTTCGCATACTTCTGGGTATTGCCCACGGTATTCAATATCCTAATTTCAGTGTGCTGGTAAAGAACTGGTTTCCGCCCTGGGAACGGGGTACCGCCAATGCCATATATAGTATGGGCGGGACTTTTGCCCCGGCTCTGGCTGTACCCCTGTTTGGCTGGCTAATTTCATCCTGGGGATGGGAGTACAGCTTCTTTGTCCCCGCCGCTTTGGGACTGGTTTGTGTTATTCCTTTACTGTTAGGCTGGATTACCAGCCGGCCGGACGATAATCCTTCCATATCTGCCGGGGAAGTGGCTTATATAAAAAGCCATCAGCCCGTCTTACCAGCTGCTGAAGATAACAACCAGAAAGGAAAAGGAACCAGCCAGATATGGCATAATCCCGCTTTTTGGTTGTTGTGCATAGCCTATGCGGCATTTATGTGCAGCTGGTGGGGATTGCTCACCTGGATACCTCAATACCTGGTACAAGCCCGTAATTTTGATATGTCCGGTATGACCAGTTATGTAACCATTACCTACCTGGTTGCCATGGGGAGCTGCTTCATAGGTGGCAGACTGGTGGACCGGGTACAGCACAAGAGCATAGTGGGATTTGTGGCTTTATCAAGTGTAGCCCTGGCCACCTTTGGCATTTCAGCCCTACCTTCCTCGAGAGGAGCTGTAATTTGTATCATTCTGGCGGTAGGTATAAATGAATTTGTTTTCCCGGCAGCCTGGGCTATTTTGCAAGCCATCACCCCGGACAGGCTGATGGCAGCCAGTTCAGGAATGATCAGCGGTACGGCTAACTTGTTCTCGTCAATGACCCCCTTCATAATAGGTTTTTTAATTCAGATCACCGGCAGTTATGCCAGCGGGCTTATGTTCTTAGTGGTAATGTCTGTTCTAGGAGCATTAAGCTGCCTGACATTACTGCGACAGGGACATTAAAGATATAAAGGTATATATTTATGTTGTTGGTTTGGGGTTAATTATTAAGACAGCTTTAGTTTAATGGTTATGTGTGGAACCATTTGCCTCCCGCTCCAATATTATGTAGAAAAAAGGGAAAGGGGATGGCAAAGGTGCCCAATATTTTCTTTGAACCCCTGGGTGACACCTATGTTGCGCAATTTTACGGGAACCTAAACTTTGGTGATTCACCTTACCTGTATGCGGGTCGTTTTCAGGGGCCGGGGGATATTTATCGTACCTTGCTGCTTTTCGATTTGTCCAGTCCCCGCTTAAGTTCTGACTTGATACCGCCTGGAGTCACGATAAATGAAGCTTTTTTGCGGCTGACCCTATATCGTAATCTTATTCCGGAGGGACTCAGCAATTTGTTGAATGCGTATCAGCTGTTATCCCCCTGGACGGAAAACACGGTTACCTGGAACACCCAGCCCAATTTCAATGCTCTGACGCCAGTATACAGCGCCCCCGTCTCCAGCGGCTTGGGCACGATTGAGTTTAATCTAACCAACCTGGTCAGAGGATGGTTTGACGGCGGGGCTGTAAATGTGGGGGTACTGATTACCGGCGATGAGTTCACTAACAACCTGGTAGGGTTTTATTCCAAGCAGTTCCCCGATACCACCTTGTGGCCGCGTCTCTATATCAACTGGACCTGATCATATTAAGCTATCTCATAGTGCAGATGATGCCTGTCCTGGTTACAGAACAGGCATTTTTCTTTGAAGTCAATGAAAAATACTGAGTTAATCTCATTAGGCAGCAGGGTTATTAAAATATGATACCAAGGATCAGCATCTAAACAGTATGGAACGAGGAGGAACTTTTTGTTAATTTCATCCTTTTCTAAGAAGATGCAGTCCCTTGAGTGCTTTTATAAGAGACTGCATCTTAAAAACATTAAACAATACGTAGAACAGATTATTTACTTCGGTCCCACTTGCCTTCAGCTCTCAATTTCTCCACGACTTTTTTACCCGCCTCGATTAATGCGGGTACATCTACTTTGCCTACCCGGGTAAGGGGGAAAGGCTCACTGACCGGCCATATTTCAACATGAATGGGTCTTTTGTAGGCGGCCATGTTTTTGCAGTACTCCATAATCTCTTCCGGTTTCAGGTCTTCGCCGGGCTTGGGTTGGACGAAGGCAAAAACACCATCAACAAATATATCATGGGGTAGTCCTAAAACTTGTGCCTGAGCAACTTTCGGATGACGGGAAATATAATCAGTCACTTCATCAGGAAATACCAGATAGCCCTTGGGTTTTATAACAAATTTTCTGCGCCCTGCAAATTTTAGACCTAAGTAGCTGCCGAAGTCATGAAAATATCCCATATCACCGGTATATAAGATCCCTTCTTTGGAAATGGTAGCAGCGGTAGCTTCTGGGTCATTATAATAGCCAAGAAACACTATGGGTCCATGCACGCATATTTCCCCAACTTCTCCGATAGGGAGTTCTTCACCGGCCGTTCCATCTTCATTCATAGGCTTGCGAATGGTAACCGGTGCATACTCTGGAAAGATTTGGCCTACCTGGCCGGCCATTTCTTCCAGTGAAATACCGCGTGGAGTAGCAGTAAAATAGCCAGCGCATTCGGTCATCCCTAATGAGGTCCCAAATGTCGGAGCCATGGTTGCCATCTTTTCCAGGAAAGGAACATCTACGGCACTGCCACCATAAAGAATGTAGCGCAGACTGCTTAAGTCATAACTGTCATAATTGGGGTCTGACCAGAGCATGCGGAACATAGTAGGAACACCTCCCCACCAGGTGGGACGGTATTTTTCTATGTTTTTCAAGACAGCCTGCGGGTTGTACATGCTCAAGGAGATTACAGTGCCGCCAGTAAACCACACAGTCATAGGGCCCTGGCAGGTTCCGGCGACGTGACTGGTTGGCATTGAATTTAAATAACGATTGTCAGTTCCGTATAGACCAACTTCGCGTGAAAATACTGCATTGTTGGTGAGAGTGTTTTCATGGCAAATAAGCGCTGGTTTAGGTATGCCGGTGGAACCGGTGGTAAATATGATAATGTGTGGGTCGCGGGTATTCAATGCATAATATTCCTGGCGCAGAGATTCAATCAATTTATTATCCTGTTTTAACTCCTCCAATGCTGCTGGTGCGAAATGCTCTTCAAAATCCAGACAACCCTCAAGCAGATCTTGCTTGCCACCCCCGGGGGTCAGTTGCACAATATATTTTAGAGTTGTGACGGTCTTCTGAACTTCTCTGACTAAATCTCTAAAATCGCGAACGGCTGTATTACCAAGGCAGAAAAAGGCGATTGGATCGATTTTTTTCATGTCGCGGATGACTTCATGGGACATCAAGCGAACGTCCAGCGGTGTCATGATAGCGCCAATGGTTGCACAGGCATAGGTGAGCATAAAAAACTCAGGCCACGCCAACCACTGGGAAACTACTACATCGCCTTTTTTTATCCCCATTTTCTTCAGGCGCAGGGCATACAGGGTAACCATCTCATCGAAGTCTTTAAAGGTGTAAGTTTGTCCAGTATCGGCGCTGACCAGTGCCGGGTTATTCGGGGTAATCGTAGCCCATTTTTTGATGTAATCGGTTATTAGAGGGAGCTTCCATTCATTCAACAGTTTTTCTTTCAAGGGAATTGTAAGCATATCTACCATCCTTTCACTGCTAAATTACAGGTGGTTTCCGGACAAGCAAACCAATGCCGACCATGGTCTTCTAAAACATTGTTAAGCAATAACCATGCCATATCATGAAAAAGACAGGTTGAGCACTCCAAAGCCCGAACCTGTCTTTTTTTAGTTAAATTGCTCGAATTTTTGTTCCAGTCAATGATTGTTAGCATGTGTTAACTAACTGATCATCTATGAACATGTATTAACAATAATGAGGCAATATTCTATTCATCCACTTTATATAGTTTCATTTTTTTATAGAGGGTAGTTCTGGATATGCCCATTTCCCTGGCTACCATACTGACGTTTCCATTATGAACTTTCAGAAGATCAATGATCAGACGCCGCTCCTCGTCTTTTATACGCTTTTTTCTTGTCTCCATGAGTTCCAGAATGGTTTTTCCGCCTCCTGCTGGTGATGACTGGCCATGAAGGAACTCTTTTTTGGGGATCGCTTCTGGGAAAAACAGTTCGAATGGCAAGTCTGCCAGGCTCAAATTGGTATCTTTGGCGTTGTTAACCATGCGCTCCACTACATTTTGAAGTTCTCTCACATTGCCAGGCCAATCATATGCTTCTAAAACTTGCAGCATATCGGGGGTAATACTATCTTGGCCGGGTTTCCAATTGGCCGAACTGTTCCTCAAAAAGTGATTTACCAGGAGCCGTATGTCCTCCTTACGTTCACGAAGGGGTGGAATTTTAATAGAAATTACATTTAGGCGGTAATACAAATCCTTGCGAAAGCGTCCATTATGCATTTCGGTCTGCAGGTCCTTGTTGGTAGCACAGATTATGCGGACATCAACGGGGATTGCCTGTGTTCCTCCAATGCGGGTAATACTTTTTTCCTGAATCACTCGTAGCAGGGCTGATTGTTGTTCCAAGGGCATGTCACCTATTTCATCCAGAAAAATTGTTCCGCCGGAAGCCAGTTCAAATTTCCCTGGGTTACCTCCTTTACGGGCTCCGGTAAACGCACCCTCAACATAACCAAAAAGCTCACTGCCAATTAGGTCTCTGGGGATAGCCCCGCAGTTAATGGCAATAAAAGGGCCCTTGCTGCGCTGGGAGTAATTATGTATTGCCTGGGCAAATAGTTCTTTTCCGGTTCCGCTTTCGCCCTCAATAAGTACGTTACTTACGGTGGAAGCAGCCATTTTAGCCTTGTCAATTAGTTCTTGCATAGTCGGATTGCCGGTTATGATATCTTCGAAGTTAAAGGAGGCTTTGGCACCGCTAAAGCGATTAACCAGTTTATGAACATCCTTAATAGGCCGAATAATAAGCAACCCGCTGCTGACAACTCCCTCTTCATTTATAATCGGTGTACCTGAGGCCACTAAATGGACCTGCTTGCCGGAGGCAAAATATATAAACTCCTCATCCTGAAAAGGGATGCGACGGTCAAACATATCGTTAATGAAGTCATTTTTCCGCTGCAAAATTTCATCCTTAAGCTTCATTTTAATACTATCTGCTAAAGCGCCCCAGTTCTGTTCGAAAACATGGTTGGAGAGTTCAATTTCCCCAGTCCGGTTTACTATTATGACACCATCGGACATATTGTTAACCACATTGTTTAGAATGCGGTTAAGCATAGTCAATTCCTTGTTTTTCAGACTCAGTTCAGCCGTTCTCTGTTTTACCCGGAGTTCCAATTCATCCCTGGCAGCTTGTAACTGCTCTTTTAGGAGTTTGCGTTCGGTAATATCGACAGCCCCTACGATGCCGATGAGCTCATTATTCATACGAGTGGTTCCAAAGAACACGTCTACCCAGATAGCTTCCCCGTTTTTCTTTAAGATCTTAAATTCGTAATTGGTGGTAACTTTTTCACCTCGCAAGCGGGCGAGGCCTCTTTCCCTGATCAGGTTGCGATAGTCCGGGTGACAGATATCCCAAAAGTTTTTCTGGGTCATTTCTTCGAAAGTATATCCCAGAGTTTTTTCTACAGCCGGATTTATATAAACCACCTTACTGTTTTTATAAGCGTAGACCAGCACAGGTATGGTTTCCATCATTTGGCGGTAAAAGTTGGTATCTTTTATCTGGGCAAATATTTCTTTTTCCCAGAAGCGTTTGTCCCCCGGAGCTATGTTATTCTTTTTAAGATCATCTTCCATATATTCCCTTCCCTTCGGCTTAGCGCCATAAGTACCCTTTAATATTATTGTACACATATAGAATGGGGAGCATGAAGTTTAATCAGGGCACCAGAGGGTCAACAAAAAAAGTCAGCTCGTGATTCTGATTATGACAGTACGAGTTATAGGAACGGCATTTTTCCGGTCAAATTTACTGAAAATACTGAGTTAATCCTCATTTTCATCAAACATTGACACCAACTATAGGTTGACCAATAATATAGTTAGACGAATTGTTCGAAACAGAAATTTTGGATTCGAAGTAAAGGAGCGATGAAGTTATGGCGTATGAGATGAGAATTGAGGACAACATAGTTATCTTCCAGTTTAAGAGCAACAAAGTCAGCTCCATCCAGCTGGAAACCTTGAAAGCCCTGGACCAGGTTATTGATCGGGTTAACAATGAGGAAGAACTGAAAGGTATTGTCCTGGTGGGGACGGATCGTTATTTCTCCGGCGGTTTTGACCTCAATGAATTTGTAAGTTTCCCTGATGCTCAGGCAATTATTGACTGGTTCAAAATTGAAGAAGAAGTGCTCTACAAATTGTTTACATGCAGTAAACCGGTTGTTGCAGCGGTAAACGGTGCAGCTACTGCTGCGGGTATGATTGTGGCTTGTGCTGCTGACTACCGTATTGGCATGAACCATCCTAAAATTAAAGTAGGTATGACCGAAATCAAGCTGGGCTTGTCCCTGACTCCGGCTGAAGCAGGCCTGATGCGCTGGGGTTTGGATACCGAGAAGAACTATCGTGATATCATATTCAAAGGCGAATTAATACCTATCACCGAGGCTGTGGAAAGAGGTATATTTGATGAACTGGCTGATAGTCCGGAAGAGCTTATGGAAAAGGCCAAAGCTAAGGTTGTAGCTCTCATTGACACACCCGGTCGCCCCTTTATCGGTTTGAAAAAGATTCATCGTGAGCATCATGCCAGCATTATCCGCCAGGGAATCGATGAGTTTGACTTTAACGAACTGGTGAAAGTCTTTACTGACGAAAAGGTTATTGGCACCTTGAAAATGGTTAAACAAGCTCTGGGAATCTAAGTTCGGTTCATTAAAGCTTGGCGGGCCTGGAGTTGCTGCCAGGCCCGCTAATCATTTGTACTTACCCTCCTGCTGTCCGGTTGGGCAGCAGGTATTTTTATGCCTTTCTGCCAGACCAATCTTTTTTTCTCTCAAATGACCCAAATCTACAATATTAAAGACAGTAACATCTTCATAAATTATTTATACTGAAGTCAAAATCGGCTACAATATACTTAATCTGCAATAACTTCCTTTAATGAGATTTTATTTGACACTCTATCTGGATCGCTGTGAAAAGGGGAAGTCTTCACAATGACCGACCTAGAGGATATTGTCAGGAAAAAGGAACGTATTATAGACCAATTAATAACCATTGCCAATCTGGTCAGCGATGGCATATTGGTCACCAAGGCTGACAGCACCATTATAATGATCAACCAGAAACATGCCTTGCTGGATATGTTTACCATGGAAGAAGTGGTCGGCCAGAAACTAACCAATATTGTGGAGGGAGGATTTTACACTTTCCTGTCCCCGGTAGATGTCTACCGTATGGCGGAAATTCTAGAGGAGAAAAAGACCCTGAATTTTGAAGCCATTGTTAAGAGCGGGCGACGGCTTTTGGTCAGCGCCAATCCTATTTTAAACGAGGACGGTAAAGTGTACCGCATTGTTTATACCTCCCGGGATATCACCGCTTTGGAAAAAATGCGCCGCGAACTGGAAAAAGAGGCCAATCTGCGCATGTTTTATGAACAGCAGTTAAGGCATGATGCCGGCGAGGACCTGATTTTCCGCAGCAAAGAGATGCATGATGTCCTGGACATAGTAATGAAGGTCAGTAAGGTAGACAGCAATATCTTCTTGAATGGAGAGTCGGGGGTAGGCAAAGGAGTTATTGCCCGGAAAATACACGAACTGGGACCGAGAAAGGACCAGCCTTTTGTACAGCTGAACTGCGCAGCTATTCCCGAGAACTTATTTGAAGCGGAATTGTTTGGATATGACGAAGGGGCTTTTACCGGTGCCAAGAAACAGGGCAAACCTGGACTGCTGGAACTGGCCGGAGATGGCACTATTTTTCTGGATGAGATAGCAGATTTGCCAAGTTCGCTGCAGGCCAAACTGCTGCAGGTGCTGCAGGAAGGAGAATTCCGCAGGGTAGGAGGGGTTACTCCTATTCGCTTGAAAGCCCGGGTTATTACCGCTACCAACAAAGATCTGGAAGAGCTGGTCCGCCAAAACCGCTTCCGCGAGGATTTATACTACCGTTTGTGTGTCGTGCCCATAACCATCCCGCCTTTGAAACACCGCCCTGAAGACATCCTGCTGCTGGCGAATTATTTTCTGCAGAAATTCAATAACAAGTATGGTCTGCATAAAAGGCTGGACGACGAAGTCAAGAAGTGGATGTGCCGCTACCCGTGGCCGGGTAATGTACGCGAATTACAGAATATAATTGAACGACTGGCTATTGTGTCGGAGGGGGATTTCATCACCCTGCTGGACATACCTGATTCCTACCGCTCCAAATCTGAAGGCTTGGAGGATGGCGAGAACTTTAAAACTCCTTCGTTGAAGGAAGTAAATGAGGCTGCTGAACGGCGACTGCTGGAGAGTGTCATTAGGAACAGCAAAAGCAGCCGGCAGGCCGCCAAAGAATTGGGAATCAGTCAGGCCACCTTGCTGCGCAAGGCCCATAAATATGGAATAGCTCTGGGCTCACAAAAGGATTAGTCCCGGCAGAGAAAGGAGCAGTCAAAAGACTGCTCCTTTCTCTGCTGAGACCGGTAAAGGGCCTAATAGGAGGACTAATTGCCGTGCTGTACTAGTTGAGCACTGGTATTGTTACCGGGTTCCTTTATGGTATGTAATTAGACCGGTACCGGCTAAACATTACTGGGAATACGGTTGCTTCTTCTCCATATCCGCATGCTCTCGGCTTCATTAATGAGTTCATCCCGGAAGCCGGGATGGGCAATATTAATTAAAGCCTCAGCTCGTTCCCAGGTGCTTTTTCCTTTCATATTGGCTATGCCGTATTCAGTCACAACCATATGGGTGGCGGTTCGCGGGTCGGTAACAATGGACCCCGGGGTTAATATGGGCTTGATTCGGGATACTACCTGTCCCTGGGACTCGAAAGTGGATGGCATGCATATGAAGCTCTGGCCGTTTTTGGATTTGTAAGCCCCTTCTACGAAGTCCAACTGCCCGCCGGTACCGCTGATATGACGGGTTCCCACGCTTTCGGCACATACCTGGCCAAAAAGGTCCACTTCTATACAAGCGTTTATGGAGACAAAATTATCTATTTGGGCCACTATGTAAGGATTGTTGGTATAATCCACCGAATAAGCAATGACTCCGGGATTGTCATCAATAAATTCGTAAAGTTCCCTGCTTCCCAGGGCAAAGGAAAATACCTGTTTATACCGGTCCAAGTTTTTTTTGGCGCCGGTAATCTTGCCGGCTTCTGTCATCTTCAGGTAAGCATCCACATACATTTCCGTGTGCACACCCAAATCCTTTAAGTCAGATTCTGCTACCATGGTGCCAATGGCATTGGGTATTCCGCCAATTCCCAGCTGAATACAACAGCCATCATAGAGGCGCTCAATTATATGACCGGCAATTATCTTTTCCACTTCACTGGGCTCAGCGGCCGGTAAAGTGGGCAGGGGTTGGTTGCTGCTTTCTACCACGTAGTCTACTTGACTGATATGGATATGTTCCTGGTTGCCTCCTAAGACCCGGGGCATATTGGTGTTGATTTCCAGCAGGACATAATCAGCCGTTTCAGCGGCAGCCATGGCGGAAGGAGCACCTGCCCCGAAGCTGAAATAACCATGTCTGTCCATAGGTGCTACGGTAGCCATGAATACATTGGGACCGGCACAATCGTTGCGGGTCATGCGGGGACACTCGTGGAATTTCATGGGGACATAGTACATCTGACCTTGATTGTAATACTTGCGGTCCAGGCCGCCAAAATGCCAGGCATGCCACTGAAAATGCTCCCCCGTGGGATCCGCTTCCAGGGAATAGTGAGGCCAGACACCAATATCAACGCGAATCTTGACATCGTACAGTTCATTGACCCTTTGGGCTAAAGCCTGGTCCAGTTCATTGGCACCACACACCCCAAAGGCATGTTCTACCCAGTCACCTGATTTTACTACTTTAACCGCCTCGGCAGCAGTGACCAGTTTCTGCTTGTATTCTTGCAGGTATGATGGCATATTCTGTCCTCCTTCCAAAATTATTGGGGGGGAGAAGGATCCGCCGGAATGAAGGGCAATCCGGCAGATCCTTCATCCGTGGGGATACCGGTTAATACCCTTTGGGGTCCCAGTTCCTGAATGCTACCGAGCCCCTAGGCAAACTGTTAATAGTCTAATACAGATGTACTTTTTTATTCACGCTCTACCAGCAGGGCCGTCCCCATACCGCCGCCGATGCACAAGGTTGCCAGTCCCCGCCTGGCGTCTCGTCTTTTCATTTCGTACAGCAGGCTTACCAGTATGCGGCATCCGGAAGCTCCAATGGGATGGCCGATGGCAATGGCGCCCCCATTAACATTTACAATATCCATGTTAAATTTCAGTTCCTTGGCAACCGCCACCGATTGGGCAGCAAAGGCTTCATTGGCTTCAATCAGATCCAGGTTGTCTATGGTCCAGCCGGCTTTATCAAGAGCCTTGAGAGAGGCAGGCCAGGGGCCTATACCCATTATGGACGGGTCTACACCAGCGGAAGCATAACTGACTATTTTCGCCAGGGGCTTAATCCCCAATTCTTTGGCCTTATCCGCTGACATGACCACTACGGCAGCAGCCGCATCATTGATTCCGGAGGCATTGCCGGCGGTAACCGACCCATCTTTCTTAAAGGCTCCCTTGAGCTTGGCCAGGCCCTCAGCAGTGGTATTGGGTCTGATGAATTCGTCTGTGGCAAAGGTTATGGTATCCTTTTTGGTCTTGATGGTTACCGGGACGATCTCCTCCTCGAACAGGCCTGCTGCCTGGGCTGACGCGGCCCGCTGCTGGCTGCGCAGGGCAAAGGCATCCTGCTCTTCACGGGTATTTCCCCATTTTTCATTGATGTTTTCAGCGGTTATGCCCATATGGTAGTCGTTAAAAGCGCACCACAGGCCGTCTTTTATCATTAGGTCCTCCAACTTGCCATCGTTCATCCGGTAGCCAAAGCGGGCTTTGGCCAGGCCGAAATACGTGGCTGACATGTTCTCTGTTCCACCGGCCACGATGATGTCAGCGTCTCCGGCTCTAATAGCCTGAGCAGCCAACTCTACTGTCTTCAAACCCGAACCGCAGACCTTGTTTACGGTGAAGGCTGGTACTTCAACGGGTAAGCCGGCATCCAGAGCGCATTGGCGGGCTATGTTCTGCCCCAGACCAGCCTGGAGAACGCAGCCAAAGATGACTTCGTCGATTATATCCGGTTTAAGACCGGCTCTTTTAACCGCTTCAGCTATGGTTATGGCTCCTAATTCCCGGGCTGACACATCTTTCAGGCTGCCCCCGAAACTTCCTACCGGGGTACGGCAGGCGCTGACAATAACGGCTTCTCTCATGAGCAAACCTCCTTTGCCTTATCCTTTTAACAACAGGTTGGAGATAACCACCCGCTGGATTTCATTGGTGCCTTCATAAATCTGGGTGATCTTGGCATCTCTCATCATCCGCTCCACCGGGTAATCACGGCAGTAACCATAGCCGCCCAGGATCTGAACCGCCTCGGTGGTTACATACATGGCGGTATCGCCGGCGAATACCTTGGCCATGGAACTAGCCAGACCGTACGGCTCATGCTGACCCTCCAGCCAGGCGGCTTTGTAGGTGAGCAGTTTAGCGGCTTCGATCCTGGTGGCCATATCGGCTAATTTGAAGCGGATGGCCTGCTGATCCGCGATGGGTTTTCCAAACTGAATTCTCTGCTTGGCATAATCCAGGGCATACTCGTAGGCGCCTTCGGCAATTCCCAGAGCCTGGGCAGCAATACCGTTACGGCCGCCGTCCAAAATCATCATGCCGATTTTAAAGCCTTCACCTTCTTTGCCCAGCAGGTTTTCTTTAGGTACGCGGCAGTTGTCAAAAATCAGTTCATAAGTGGCCGAGGAGCGAATCCCCAGTTTCTTTTCCTTCTTGCCAAAACTAAAGCCCGGGGTCCCCTTTTCAACGATGAAGGCACTTATGCTCTTGTGACCCAGCTCCTTGGGACCCGTGCGGGCAATAATAACATAGGTATCAGCATAATAACCGTTGGTAATAAACACCTTGGTTCCGTTCAGTACATAAGCATCTCCGTCCAAAACCGCGGTGGTTTTGGTGCCGCCGGCATCAGAACCAGCGGAAGGTTCGGTTATCCCGAAAGCGCCCAGCTTGGTTCCTTCAGCCAGAGGAACCAGGTATTTTAACTTCTGTTCCTCGGTGCCGAACTTCCATATCGGCCAGGAACACAAGGATACGTGGGCCGACAGGGTAACGCCGGTGGAAGCACATACCTTGGAAAGTTCTTCAACAGCGATGGCATAAGCCAGAAAATCGAAACCTGCGCCGCCGTATTTTTCTTCCCAAGGCAGACCGGTCAGTCCTAACTCACCCATCTTATGAAAGATTTCTATGTCAAAACGTTCTTCTTCGTCGCGCTCGGCTGCGCTGGGGGCCACTTCATTGAGGGCAAAGTCACGGATGGTTTTTTGAATCATGAGATGATCTTCACTGAGCTTAAAATTCATAATAGCTGCCTCCCTTTGTTTTAGGTCCTGTACATCAGCGGTTTTATAGACTTTTGGTGTAATCGTAAATCCCTTTGCCGGTCTTGCGGCCTAAATGACCTGCGCGCACCTTGTTCCTGAGAATAAGAGCCGGACGATACTTGGAATCACCGAATTCTTTCCAGAAATATTCACAGATGTTCAGGCAGACATCCAGACCTACCAGATCGGCCAAGGCCAAGGGTCCCATGGGCATGTTGGCACCCAGCATCATAGCCTTGTCGATTTGCTCGGCAGGAACTCCCTCCTGGAGCAAATGAGCAGCTTCGTTTATGTAAGGAAGTAGGAGACGGTTAACGATGAAACCGGGAGTTTCCTGGGCAGGAACAGGTTCTTTGCCGATCTTGATGCTGAGATCAGTAACGATATCCACGGTTTCTTGCGATGTTTCCACCCCGGGGATGATTTCCACCAATTTCATTACGGGAACGGGATTGAAGAAGTGCATACCTACTACTTGGGCGGCGCGCTTGCTGGCAACAGCAATCTCGGTAATACTGAGAGCTGAAGTATTAGTAGCCAGAATGGCTTCCGGACGGCATATTTCGCCTAACTGGGCAAAGACTTTCTTTTTTATCTCCATGTTTTCTACAATGGCTTCGATAACGATGTTACAATCGGCAAAATCTTTGGGGTCTGTGCCGGTAGTGATAAGGGACTGCATTTTCTGGACCGCATCTTCTGTTAACTTGCCTTTCTCTACTGCTTTGCCCCAGGCTTTGTTAATGGTTTTCAGGGCTTTGTCAATGATGGCCTGCTCGATGTCTACGAGAATTACTTGATACCCGGATTGAGCACAGACCTGAGCAATTCCTGCTCCCATGGTTCCTGCTCCCAGTACTCCGATTTTCTTAATTTCCATATACCCATCCTCCCTTCGATTCTGTTTACCGTCTTATTGGGCAATAAATTGAGGGCGGCGCTTGTCTAGAAAGGCCTGCATGCCTTCCTTCTGATCAAAAGTCGCAAAGCACATGCCAAATAGATCCGCTTCAATGGTCATACCCCGGTCAATATCCGTTTGCAGTCCTTCGTTTATAGCGGTCTTGCAGAAGCGTACTGCCAGTTGAGCGTTGCCGGAGATTTGCCTGGCTATGGCACGAGTCACGTCCATCAGCTGCTGGGGTTCAACCACCCGGTTAACCAGGCCGATACGTAATGCTTCAGATGCGTCAATGGTTTCTCCGGTGAAGATAAGTTGCTTGGCCATCCCTGGCCCTACTAAACGGGCCAATCTCTGTGTACCCCCGAACCCGGGAGTAATGCCCAGGGTTACTTCGGGTTGGCCAAATTTAGCTTTGGTGGAAGCAATGCGGAAATCACAGCACATGGCCAACTCGCAGCCTCCGCCGAGAGCAAAGCCATTCACTGCGGCTATGGTGGGCTTCTCCATTTTTTCGATGAGGCGGAAAACCTCCTGACCCAGCAAACCAAAGCTGCGCCCTTCAACCGCCTCAAAATCCTGCATATAAGCAATATCAGCTCCGGCCACAAAAGCTCTATCACCACTACCTGTAATTATGAGGACATCAACTTGGTCATCGTTGGCTGCTTCCAGGACCGCCTGGCGGATTTCCAGCAGAGTGGCCTGGTTCAAAGCGTTCAATACCTGAGGGCGGTTGACGGTCAGGATAGCAATACGCTCCTGCTTTTCCAAGACAATGTTCTGGTATGACACTCTTTCCACCACCTTTCTTCGCCAAAATAGGTATGTTGAAAGACCTATGCCAAGGTCTCGCAGAATCAGAGGAGCGGCGGGGAAGATGTGTAGGAGGCTAAGGTCCCCTGCTAAGGTTTTGCTGCTGCGCTATGGTATAATAGGATAGGCTGGCTCCGCTCCACCAGAAAAAGGACTTGCCACCATTTAAAGCAAGGAGTGTGCCAATCTTCTAAACCAGGAAATTGAAATTGGCAATTAACCATACAAGACAGGCAATGGCGGTAACTTCGGCGGTCCAATCAGCAGTTGTTTACTTAACAATAAGTCAGGGTAACAGGGAAGAAATACCTGCAAGACAGCTGCTGCTTCAAAAATGAAGCAAACCGTTTGGAATTGTGATTGTGAAAACGAGAGCAAGCATAGGCGGTTAAGCCATCTTTTGCGTGCTTCAGAAATGATGCGCTGAATATTCATAAAATTGGGCTGTTTTCAAAGGTATTATGACTCTATCACCCTGAGGCAGGTTTTCGGTGTTGTACCTGCTTTGGAGACGGTATTTTCAGGAGGTGACAGAAATTAACGTGGCATTATCTATTGAAATAGAGGAAAATAAGGGGTACGCTTTGAAGATATTGCCGCTATCTGACGAATTCATTTATATAAGGAGAAACAGATAATGATAATGAGAACTTTGTCAAAACTTTATTATAAGCTCAGTGGCTGGAAGCTGGAGGGGGAACTGGATTCCGGGATAAAAAAGTGTATTATGGTGGGTGCACCTCACACTAGTAATTTTGATTTTGGCTACTCCCGCGCCGCTTTGTATATGATGAATAGACCAGTCAAGTATTTGATTAAAAAGGAGTTAATGATATTCCCGCTGGGATTATTTTTCAAGGCCACCGGAGGTATTAGCGTGCGGCGTGATAAATCAGAAAACCTGGTCAGTCATATGGTAGAGCTATTAAACCGTTCTGAGAGACTGGTGATCTTACTCTCCCCGGAAGGAAGCCGCAAACTGAAAGGGAAATGGAAGACCGGTTTTTATCAAGCGGCTTTGCAGGCCAAAGTACCGATTGTATTGAGTTCACTGGATTACAAGAAGAAAATTGCTCATGTGGGATTGGCTTTTTATCCCAGCGGGGATTACCAGCGGGATATGCAGCAGGTTATAGAGTACTACCGGCATATTACGCCTCGTTTTCCGGAGAAATTCGTGCTGGACATTATCTAATCTTCTCTGGACAATTCTGCAAAAATAAGAAGCGAGCCCGAAGGCTCGCTTAATTTTATCCGCAGGATGTACAGGAAGAGCATCCTCCGCTGTCCTGATCAACTTTGGGAATAACTCGAAACAGGGTTTGCTCATCACGTTTAACGGATTCCAGGGTAAAACCTTCAAACATATCTATAAGTGGCTGCTGGATTACAAATTGAATTCCATCGATAACCTGTACCTGGTCAGAATCACCTGGTTCATCCAGAACCAGATAAAAAGAGGCTCCCCCTCAGCCCATATTCATGGCAATGCGAAGACTGTTTTTATTGATTCCCTGAGCTGAAAGTACCTGCTTGATATCGTCTACCACGCTGGCAGTGGCAGTAATTAGCTCCATCTAATATCACCTCTTATTTGCAATTAAGGGATTATTACCCCCTAGGGGTATTATATATGAAAACCTTAAACGGTACAAGTAGCCGGATAATTTTCGGTAAATAAAAAATAATAGGACCTCCCTATGTAGGGTCCCCGGTTGAAATGACAGGTGCATATTAAATAGTTCCGAACTCCTGTATTACTTTTAGAAAGGACTCGGTGTGTCCCCCATATGGATTTATTGCAGCGCCAGCGGAAAACGTACAAAAAAGGTGGTTCCATGGGGACCGGTTTCCACATCAATGACCGCATTATGACGGGCAGCGATACGATAGCAGACTGATAAGCCTAAACCGGTACCCTTCTCCTTAGTAGTTACAAAAGGTAATCCTAGTTTATCCAAAACAGCATCATCAATGCCTGAGCCTTCATCTTTAACCATCAAGACTACCTGCCCGTTATCCCGGTAGGTTCGTAATGTTAAGCTCTTGCCTTTCGGCATGGCCTCCAGGCCATTTTGGGTGAGATTAAGAATCAACTGGCGGATTTCTTTGTCGTCTAAAAGAATATCGGGGACCGGATTGAGCTGGTAATCTACATGTATCTCATGACTCAAAGCATTGGCTTGGATCAGGGGAATAACACTTTCCAATATTTTTGATAGATTGCCGGGCAACAAATCCACGTGCTTGTTTTTAGCCAGGGACAGAAATTCAGTGATAATAGAATTAGCCCGGTCTAACTCTTCAATCATTAGCTCAAATAATTCCCGCTCCTGGGCATATGATTGATTGTTGCTCAGTATCTGCAGCAAACCCCTCACAGTTGTCATAGGGTTGCGGATTTCATGGCCTATGCTGGCGGCCATCTCCCCGATCAGATTCAGGCGGTCCAGTCTTTCCATCTCCCGGTCAATGCGGCGTTTTTCGGTTATATCATTAATTGAGCTTAATATGCAGGTATCTTCCCCAATTTGAATATATTGACCAGATATTAGACCTACCCGAACTTCCCCGGACCTGGTGACGAAATTAAATTCGTGATCTTTTATTAAACCGTGTTCCTGGATCAACTGCTTAAAATTGTGACGTTCTTCCGGATCATTCCAGATTACCAGTGATGCCTGGCCAATGATTTCTTCCCGTTGATAACCTATCAAACTGCAAAAGGCATCATTGACTTCTATATATCGTCCTTCTTCTAAAGTGGTAATGCTCATAGCGATGGGACTGGCTGTAAATGCTTTGGCAAATTTTTCTTCCGATAAGCGCAAGGCTTTGGTTTTCTGCTCCACTAGCTTTTGCAGGTGATTGCGGTGCTGCAAAAGTTCACTTTCCATGGCTTTACGGGCTGTGATATCTTGGGCTATGCTGATGCAGCCGGTCAGGCGTTGATTGGCGTTATAGATAGGGGCCATATTTAGCTCAGCTATGAAGGTAGAGCCATCCTTTCGCACACAGGTATATTCATCCTGTTTGCAGCAACCCAATGCTATTATCTGGCGATAATCCAAGCCCATTTGGCCCCATTGATCTGTGTGCAGCAAAACCAAACCGCTCTGCCCAACCAACTTGGCAGGGTCATTCCAACCTGATAGTATGGCTCCTTGGGAGTTTACAAACTTGATAATACCTTTACGATCAGTCAGGACGATGGCACTGGGAGAGGTTTCTACCAGGGAGCGATACAAGCTTTCTCTCTCCAGCAGGTCCGCTTCGAACTGCTTTCTCTCACTTATATCGCTGATAGAACCTGCCACCTGACTGGGGCAGCCGTTGGCATTATATCGGGTTATCCGCGCCTTAAAGTGAATCCACTTCCACATGCCTCGCCGGGTACGTACCCGGTATTCAGTAGAAATATGAGAAATATAGCCAGCCAGATGGTCTTTTATTTGATTAATCACCTGATCAACATCCTCAGGATGAATCCTGCTCAACCAGGTCAAGGTATCGTATTTCTCCGTATAGAACTCTAAAATCTCTGCACAACGGGGGCTCATGATAAAAGAATTATCTTCGTTCCAGATCCAAAAGCCGTCATTGCTTGATTCCGTAATCATTTTGAGACGAGTTTCGCTGGTGGAAGCTTTCTTTTCGGCTTCCAGCCGTTGTTTGCGTTCCAATCCAATTCTGGCCAGCACCTGAGTTTGGTCGGTGACGAACCGCATATTTTTCTCTATTTGCTGGGGGGATATGACGGTAACTTTGGTCAGGGCTTGCAGGTAAGCTTCTTCATCAAACCCAAATTGGCGTGCCTGCTGTATAAAACGCTGCCGGTCCGGGTTATTAAGAAAGATTGGTCCAGTAATAACCGTACCTAAATGATCCCCATCTATTTCGATAGCCGCAGCATAATGGGTTAATCCACTCAGGCATTCACAGGTTGCATAAGGTAGTTTAGTTACCAGTTGTTTAAGACGGGTATAGTTCATTTGACAGATCTGGTTAGTAGCTGGACAGCGGTGGTGAAAGTCGGTGCAAATTGTTTGCCAGCCGGCGCTGGCGATCAAAACATCATCGTGATCTATTATGCTGGTGGCGATGCCGGTTAAGTCGGAGAATCGTTCAGTCGATCTCTGCAGTAATTCGGTATCAATCAGGTCGGTCAATCGATAATCCATAGGTCCTCCTCACTAGAATGATCAGTGCCTTTGACAGGAATAATACAGATCCATAGGTTATCAGGCCGGGTTGTAAAAAATGTTACATAAAACAACTTTTGACACTTTCGAAAAACTTCCTTTAGAGATATTGTCATATATAGTCGATCACCAAAATAAATATTTCATGTTCATAGGTTGGAGGTTGTGTCTACTCAATAGGCTTTTTTCAATTGAGAAGTATATAGTAGGAATACCATAAATTTGCTACACTAAAACCAGAATTGCTTTTTGTAGGAGGAGACGGTGTGGCGGACAAGATTAGATTTGTAAGGAATTACAGTGACCTCAGCACCAACAAGGGATTTCAATTCGAATTTTATTGTGATCGCTGCGGCAGCGGATTCAGGACCAGGTTCAAACCATCGGTTACGGGTACAGTAGCAGGGGTTTTCGATGCCGCCGGCAGCCTTTTTGGAGGCCTTTTCAGCAGAGCGGCTGATGTAAGCGAGCGGGTTCGTTCTGTATCCTGGGAAAAAGCCCATGACGAAGCTTTTGAAGCAGCTATTGAGGAAATGAAACCTGATTTTGTTCAGTGCCCACGCTGTTCCAGCTGGGTATGCCGGTCGGGATGTTGGAACACCAAAAAGGGATTATGCAAAGCCTGTGCGCCGGATCTGGGTGTGGAAATGGCAGCTGCCCAAGCTAGTAGATCAGTAGAGGAAGTGTGGGCTCATGCGGCTATGGCCGAAGAAGACAAAAAACTGGGTAAGGAATACTGGCGGGAAAATATCAGAGCATCATGTCCCAATTGTGAAGCCCCCTTGGCATCTAATGCCAAGTTCTGCCCGGAATGCGGTGCACCTTTGAAGGTCCGGGAAAATTGTCCTGCCTGTGGGAATAAAGTCACCCCGGGCAGCAAGTTTTGCCCCGAGTGCGGGGAAAAGCTATAATCTGCCCGCATTATGCTATTGTCACAGCCTGCGCCCCTTCGGGCGCTTTCTATTTACTGGTTGCATGAGAACCCCGGGTTTTTGGAAAATTAGATGATAAAACCAATTGTTGAGGTGAACATTTATGAACAAAGAGAACCTCAAGACAGATAAAGCCACTTTTGCCGGGGGCTGCTTCTGGTGTATGGTGGCACCTTTTCAGGAACAAGAAGGGGTCCTGCAAGTAGTATCAGGATATACCGGCGGCCATAAAGAAAACCCTACCTATAGAGAAGTATGTTCCGGTCAAACCGGGCATTATGAAGCAGTTCAGGTAACTTATGATCCCAGCCGCATTTCCTATCCTGAGTTGTTAGAGATTTTTTGGAGGCAGATTGATCCCACTGACCCGGGAGGGCAGTTCCATGATCGAGGCCAGTCCTATCAGACGGCAATTTTCTACCATGATGAGCAGCAAAAAAAGCAGGCCGAGGAGTCACGAGACCGCCTGCAAGCCAGCGGGTATTTCCAAGCACCGATTGTTACCAAAATCCTGCCTGCATCGGAATTCTACCCGGCGGAGGACTACCACCAGGATTATCATAAAAAAAACCCGGTTCATTATGGCCAATATAAGCGGGGGTCAGGAAGAGAGGCTTTTCTCGAAGAGACCTGGGGAAAGCCGGCTTTAAATCTTGATGAGCTGCGTAAAAGGTTAACCAAGCTGCAGTTTGATGTGACCCAGAACAATGCTACCGAACCGCCTTTTCGTAATGAGTATTGGGATAATAACCGGGAAGGGATTTATGTGGATGTAGTGTCCGGGGAGCCATTGTTTACTTCTCTGGATAAATTTGATTCCGGCTGTGGCTGGCCCAGTTTTACTCGTCCCATCGATCACAGCAGTATTATAGAAAAGCTGGATAAGAGTCATGGTATGGTGCGCACCGAAGTACGCAGCCGCCAGGCTGACTCTCACCTGGGTCATGTATTTAACGACGGTCCGGCACCTGCCGGTTTACGCTATTGTATTAATTCAGCCGCCCTGCGTTTCATACCCAAGGAAGACTTGGAGAAGGAAGGCTATGGTGAATACCGTCACCTGTTTGATAAATGACAGCCTAATCCAGCGGGGCAAACCCTTCTCCCAATACTTTGTGGGTAGTTTGTACAGCAATAAAAGCATGGTTGTCCAGGAGGCGGATGTAATCTCGCAGCTTGATATATTCCCGGCGTTTTACTATGGTTACTAATACATCCCTATCTTCCAAGGAGTAACCGCCCTGAGCTTTATAGATGGTTACTCCCCGTCCCAGCTCATTCACTATGAATTCCCTGACCCTTTCCGTTTCCCGGGTAATAATGGTAACCTGCTGGCTGGTGTCGATTCCTTCGATTATGTAATCGATGGCAAAGCTGTATAATATAACACCCAGTAAAGCATAGAGGCCTTTTTCAATGCCGAAAGTAAAAGCGGCGGAAATAACAATGAAGAAATCAATAACAAACAGCCCTTTACCCATATCCAGACTGTAATACTTGTAGAGGATACGGGCAGCAATATCAGTGCCTCCTGAGGAAGCATTCTGGTTAAAGAGAATGGCTAAACCGATGCTGGATATTATGACTCCAAAAATCATTTGAATGAGCAAATCTTCTGCCAGCGGATTTTTCAGGGGATACAGCTTTTCCAAAGCCCATATCCAAAGGGGAATGATAATGCTGCAATAAACGGTCTTTACCCCAAAACTGGTGCCAATCAGGACGAATCCGGTGGTTAACAATATAATACTTAATATTAATACCAGAGCCCCTAAAGGCAAAAAAGGCAGGTAGTGATTAAGAACCAGCGCCAGGCCGTTAATGCCCCCGGCAGCAATGTTGTCCGGGGACAGGAAAAAGTAGAAGCCGGCGGCGTCCATAAATGCCCCCACATTCAATAAAAGAAAGCTTACCAGTACTCTTTTCATAACTTACCTTACCTTGTTGGCTTTTCCCTATATTTCCCTGTGGCAGCTCAGAAAATCCGCCCTTGCTAAAAACACCTTGAAGTACTGTCTGAAGGGGCAGGAATAGGTGGATAAAAGCCCCATTGACGCGGCGGGAAAACTAAACTAGACTGGGATTAGACCAACTGGTCTAGACCGGCTGGTCCATACCCAGCGGGAGTGTTAAACCTATGGAAGACAAAGACTTTACCCCCAAGGAAAAATTGATATATGAAGCCTTGAAAGAATTTGCGGACCGAGGTTTTGATTCAGCGTCCCTGAATCAGATAATCAAGCGAGCGGGTATTTCCAAGGGCAGCTTTTATCATCACTTCGCCAACAAGGAAGAGTTGTTCAACAATGTTATTCATCGCGCGGCTCAAGAGAAGTTAGCTTTTATCAGCCAGTGGATAGTGCAGAATTGTCCTGGCCATGAAACCCTGGGTTTCTTTGACCAGCTTCGTTTACAGATGGCCGGGGGGATTGAATTTGCCAGGCAGCGCCCGGAATTAAGTGCTTTTCTATTGAATGTCTTGAAAAACCCGGAGCTGAAAGCCAAAGCTTTAGCCCTGATGCCGGCATATTATGACCAGGCCTTTGATGCTGCAGTGACCGAAGCGCAGCAAAAGGGAGAACTGCGCCAGGATATGGACCCCGAATTTACCAAGAAACTGCTCAAATATACCCTGATGGCACTTGGCCAGCTGATACTGGACAGCAGCGATGGCGATCTGGATCAAGCCCAGATAAAGCAGCAGACCGATTACTATATGGAATTTTTGCAAAATGGGTTGGGTGCTTCCAAGGATAAATAGCCTAGTATCAGGGCATTACCGTACCAAAGGAGATAATGGAATGACATCGCCAATTTTAATGAGCTTACAAAGTGTCAGCAAAACTTATGTTATGGGCGAGGTTCAAGTGGAAGCTCTAAAAGCGACCACTTTGGATATTTATGACGGGGAACTGCTGGTGATACTGGGACCCAGCGGCTCAGGCAAGAGCACGCTCTTGAACCTGATGGGCGGTATTGATCAGCCCAGCACTGGAGAAATATATTTTGCGGGGAAACCTCTTACTAGTGCAGCGGAAAAAGAACTTACCAATTATCGCCGCCGTGAGGTGGGGTTCGTTTTCCAGTTTTACAACTTGATTCCTGACCTGACTGCTGCCGAAAATGTGGCTTTAGCTGCTGAGCTGGTGAATAGCCCCCGCCCGGTGGACGAAGTACTGCAGGAAGTAGGCCTGCTGGATCGCCGGGATCACTTCCCTTCCCAATTAAGCGGCGGAGAGCAGCAGCGGGTGGCCATAGCCCGGGCTATTGTGAAGCAGCCCCGCCTTTTGCTGTGTGATGAGCCTACGGGAGCATTGGATTTTGAAACCGGTAAGAATGTGCTCCGTTTGCTGTATGATATCCGCCAAAAACGCTCCGGTACGGTAATTATTGTAACCCATAATACTGCTATTGGTGCCATAGCCGACCGGGTGGTGCGTATGCGCAGCGGAAAAATCGCTGATATTACCGTTAACCAGCAACCGGTTCCCCCAGAAAGGATTGACTGGTGATGACTACCCTAACCCGCAAACTAGTACGCATGGTAACCGCCAGCTGGGGACAGTTTGTGGCTCTGGTTCTGATTGTTATGCTGGGAGTCATGATATATATCGGTATGAATACGGCTTTTTCCAATATGAGCCAGTCCCAGGAGCGGTTTTACCAGGAATACCGGTTCGCTGATTATACCTTTGCTGTGGTGAAGGCTCCCGAATCCGTAGTGAGCAGGATCGAAGCGGTACCGGGAGTTATAAAAGCTACCGGCCGGGTGCAAAAGGATATACCCATTGTCAAAGCTGAGGACCAACGGGCTATCGGCAGGCTGACCGGTTATCCCCTACCTCTGGAAGGAGAAGTAAACCGCCTGCATTTGCTGTCGGGCAGCTGGTTTGAGGAAAGCCCGGCAGGAAATGTGGGAGTTTTAGTTGATCCCCAGTTTTTTGCCGCCAACCACCTGTCCATTGGTGATAGGCTGGAGGTTATTGCCGATGGCAAGAAGGCAGCCCTGACGGTTATAGGAACTGCTATAAGCCCGGAATTTATTTATCCCATGCCGGATAGCGGGGCTCTTGTACCTGAGCCGGGGCGTTTTGGCATTATTATGATACCGCAAATACAGGCCCAGCAAATTCTGAACTATTCCGGCCAGATTAATCAAGTGGTAATTGACCTGGCACCGGGAGCAGATGAGAGTGCGGTGGTCAGAGAAATAGAAAGAATTCTGGAGCCCTATGGCAATTTGGCCAGTTATCCCCGCCGTGACCAGTTAAGCCATGCTGCCCTGCAGGCAGAACTGGAGGGGCTGAAGACCATGTCTGATTCGCTGCCGCTGGTATTTTTCTTGATTGCGGCGGCCATTCAGTTTGTGATTATCAGCCGGTTGATAAAGACCCAGCGACTGCCGATTGGTGTGATGAAAGCTCTGGGCTACAGCAGCTTGCAAATTATGGGTAATTATACCAGTTACGCTCTGCTGGTGAGCGGTGTCGGTTCAGTTCTGGGAATTGCTCTGGGAATCAGCATGGCGGCAGGTATGTCTCAGGTTTATGCCCAGTTTTTTAATCTGCCCAGTACTATCGGAGGAATCAATCTATCTGTAGTAATCCGCAGTGTGGTAATCAGCCTGGTGGTGGGTGGGGCAGCGGGACTGTATGCTTCCCGGTCAGTAGTCCGCATTCGTCCCGCCGAAGCCATGCGCCCGGAACCGCCTGCTTCCGGGAAGCATACCCTGCTGGAAAACTGGACCTGGCTGTGGCAGCATCTTAGCAGCAGCTGGAAGATGAGCCTGCGTTCTATCCTGCGCAACCGGATGCGTTTTGCGGTTACCGTGCTGGGAGTAGTATTTACAGTATGCCTGCTGATTTTTGCTCTGTTTTCCAATGATGCCGTAGACTACTTGCTGCAGCAGAGTTTTTCCATGAGCAACCGCTATGACTATATAGTCAGGTTTACCCAACCGGTCAAGTATACCGATGTTGCCTACTGGAACCGCTGGAGCGAAGTGCAAAAAATGGAACCCCTCCTGGAAGTGCCCGTGAAAATAAAAGTGGGTGAACGGGCGGAGGACGAACTGCTGGTAGGAGCTGGGGTAACCGGTGAGCTCAGAAAAGTATACGACATGCATGGCCAGCAGAAGCAGATTCCGGAAGAGGGTATTTTGCTCAGCAAAAGAATCGCTGACAAATTGGGACTCAAACCTGGTGATGAGGTAGAGGTGCAAACCACTCTAGGAATCGGACCAACCCGGACCGATCACCTGCGCATAACAGGAGTTAATCAGCCTATGTCCGGCAGCGGATCTTATATATCATGGGAAACGGCTAACCGTCTCCTAGGGGAAAGCCAGGCGGTGTCCGCAGTGATGCTGAAACTGGACCGGCCGGAAATGAAAAGCGTGGAGACTCGCCTGTATGAAATGACCGGGGTCAGTTCAGTATTGAGTCCCCAGCGGGAACAAGCTGCTTTTCTGCAGTATATGGACACCATAATTGTATTTATTGCCATTATGGTTCTGATGGCGGGATTATTGGGGCTGGCTATCGTGTACAACACTTCGATAATGACTTTTCAGGAACGCAGAAGGGAACTGGCTTCCCTGCGAGTCCTTGGTTTTTCCCAGGGGGAAATAGCCGGCCTGCTGCGTAAGGAGACCGGGATACAGGCTGTACTGGGAATTGTAATCGGATTGCCGGCTGGCAAAGTTATGGGAAGTGCCCTGATGGCCAGTATCAGTACCGATCTTTACAGCATGCCGGCAATTATTTATCCTCGTACCTATTTGATTGCCGCCCTGCTGGCTTTAATTTTCATCGGGATAGGCCAGCAATTGGCTATCCGCAAAACAGGACAAATAGATATGGTTGAAGCCCTGAAAAACCGAGATTAAGAGGGGAGAGCGCCTATGAAGATCAAGAAAACCTGGTTAGCCGCTGTTGTAGCTGTAGTTGTGCTGCTGGTGGCAGCGGCGGCGGTTGTGAGCGGCGGACAGCAGGTAGAGGTTGTCCGGGCTGAGAAAGGGACATTTACCCAGGTTATTGAGGAAACTGGATATGTGCAGGTTATTGAGGAACAGCAGATTCAGGCAACCCAGGCCGCAAAGATCAGCCAGGTTTTGCTGGAAGCCGGGGATAGGGTGGAAAAAGGGCAGCTGGTGATGGTTCTGACCAGTCCTGAATTGGAAGCAGAATTGGCTTCAGTACAGTCTCAGCTGGCTCAGGTGGAATCACAGCTGGAGGCATCCCAATTGGCTTTGGTTTCCGGGCAGGCTAAGCTAAAGCAGGCCCAGGATAACCTGGCTAGAAAGAAAGCGTTGCTGGAGGCCGGGGCTCTGGCAGCAGCAGAGTATGAGGCTGCCCTGCTGGAACTGTCACAAATGGAGAATCAGCTGGCCCAGCTGGAAAGCAGCACAGCCGGGTTGACCAAGCAGCTGCAAAACCAGGAGCAGATGCTGGATGCTCTTTTGCGCAAGAGTGCAGAATTGGAGGTCAGAAGTGCCGTAGAGGGCACCTTGCTGGATGTGCCGGTCAAGGAAGGGCAGCTGGTAGCCCCCGGAACCTTGCTGGCCCAAATCGCCGCCGGGAATGGAATGGAAGTAAGAACCGAACTCTTGAGCGATGAGATACGGTTAGTGCAAATTGGTCAAAAGGCCATCATAACCTCGCCGGTTTTAGGAGAAGAGAGCCTGTCCGGCCAGGTTTCTAAAATCTATCCCCAGGCTTATGAGAGAGTATCTGCTCTGGGAGTTATCCAAAGAAGGGTGCCGGTATTGATAAATCTTGATGAAACCGGGAATTTGCGTCCTGGGTATGAAGTAAGGGTAAACATAGAAACCGTTCATAAGGAAAATGTTGTTCTGCTGCCCCGGGAGACGGTGCAGGTCAATAGTGATGGCAGCAATCAGGTTATGATGGTGGTTGATAACCGTATGGTTATTCAACCGGTGCAAATTGGAGAGAAAAATCAACAGTTCGTAGAGGTTGTATCGGGGATCCAGCCCGGGCAATTGGTAGTGCGGGACGGAAGTTTAGGTATAAAAAGCGGAGCCCGTCTTAAACCTGTACAACCATAAAAACTAAGGACGGTTGGCTATCAACCGTCCTTAGCATTCACGGCGGGATACTCTTCCTGAACCGCCCGGTATAGGGAAACGCAGGCTAGCAGCATTACGATGGCAAAGGGGAAAGCTGCTGCTATGGAAGCAATCTGCAGGGTCTTTAGACCGCCCGCCAACAACAAGCCAAGAGCCAGCAGAGCCTGGATTACTCCCCAGGCTAGCTTTTTACCTGCGGTAGGGTCCAAATCACCGTGAGAGGAAAACATCCCCAGCACGAAAGTTGCTGAATTGGCTGAGGTTACGAAAAAGGTTACCAGCAGTACCACCACAATAGCTGAGATTAAAGTAAACAGCGGGTACTGCCGCAGTACCACAAACAAAGCGGTTTCCGTTACCTGTACGGCTTGTTTGGCAATCTCGGGACCCGTTTCCAAAGCCAGAGTTCCGAATATAGCAAACCATACCAGGGAAGCCAAAGCAGGAACCACCGTTACTCCCAGAACAAACTCCCGGATAGTTCTGCCCCGGGATATACGGGCAATAAATGTGCCCACAAAAGGCGCCCAGGCAATCCACCAGGCCCAGTAGAAAATACGCCAGCCATCTATCCAGGAGTTGTCACCAAAGGCGTTGATACGCATACTCTCCTGGATGAACTGGTTTATATAAACGCCCAAAGAATTGGTAAAAACATTGATCATTTTAACGGTAGGACCTATTAAAATAGCCAGCAGCGCAATAACAAAGGCCAGAGTCAAATTGATATTGGCCAGCCACTTTATGCCTCTCTCAATGCCGCTGACCGCGGTCCAGATGTAGATTACCGCGATTACGGCAATAATCCCCAGAGTTGTTATGGTGGTAACCGGCAGGTTAAACAGGAAATTAAGGCCACTGCCTATCTGCAGGGTGCCCAGTCCCAGAGAGGTAGCCACCCCGGCTACGGTTGCGAACACGGCCAAAACATCAATAGTCTGTCCGATGGGACCTCTTACCCTTTCTTCACCTAACAAGGGGATAAAGATGGTGCTGATCAAGCCTGGCTTATTCCGGCGAAACTGGAAATAAGCCAGGGCCATTCCTATAATACAGTAATTGGCCCAGGGGTGAAATCCCCAGTGAAAGAAAGAGGCAAACATGGCAAAATCCGCGGCTTCGGGAGAAAACGGGGTTATTCCCAGGTCAGGACTTGCAAAGTGATTTAGGGGTTCAGCAGCACCCCAGAAAACCAGGCCGATGCCCATGCCGGCACCAAACAGCATGCCAAACCATACTAGAGTAGAGAATTCAGGACGGTCGTCGTCATTGCCCAGGCGAATATTGCCATAGCGGCTGAAGGCTAACCCCAGGGAAAATGCAACGAATACGAACATAGCCAGCAAATACAGCCAGCCAAAGTCAGTAACCAGAAAGTTGAATACTGCATTAGCCACCCCGCCAAAGTGTTCAGGAAGAGCAATAGCCCATGCAGAGATTAGGAAAGTGATTACCAGTGAAATGTAATAGACGGAGTTGCTGGACCTGGAACTGCCCATGAGTTCATCTCCTTTTCACTATACTTTTACCCGGAAAACGGTTTGCTCGCTTATATCGGTAGCCAGAGCATCCAAAGCTACTCCGACCCGGTGATAGCGAAGTTTCCATTGTTCTTCCGGAGGGGTGTCAGGGTCTCCCAGAGGATAAGGGATGGATATAGTGGGTACAATTCGATTGGCACCTACGGTGAGGGCAATGGGCACCAGGTTGCACATTTGCACAATGGGGAGGCCGGTCTTCTCAATCTCTTTTACTATCGTTGCTCCGCAACGAGTGCAGGTCCCTCAGGTGGAAACCAAAATAACTGCGTCTACATTAGCCTCATGCAAGTATTCAGAGATCTCTCGACCCATACGGGCTGCTTCACCTTGAGTGGTACCTGTTCCCACCGTGGCGTAATAATACTCGTGCAGCTTGCCGAACTTTCCTTCCCTTTCATACGCCCGCAGAGCATCCAGAGGGAAAATCCGGTTGGGATCTTCGTTGGCAGCGGCTGGATCATAGCCGGCGTGGATGGTCTTATATTCCCCGGCCGGCAAACGGTCCTTATATTGGGAAATATTATAACGACCCCATTTGGTTGCCGAGGCAGACTGGATACGGTCCGGGTTATCCGCCGGTACAATGCCTCCGGAGGTGACAAAGGCTATGGTTGCTTTACTTAAGTCTTTAACGGCTGGAGCAATCGGAACCCGGTCCGCTTCGGGAATAGGCAGTTCCGTTTGAAAAGGCTGGTTATTAAGCTTTTTCAACAGCATATCCACTACCCGGTCGGCAGCAGGTATGGGTGGATCTAAAAGGGTCTGGTGACGCTCTCCGCGACCAAAGTAGCCTTCATCCTGGGCTGAACCTATGGGCTCTCCCTTAGCCAGTTTTTGTCCCAGCTGGGCCATGGCCTTGATATCTTTGCGCATATCGGCTGCACTTTTTCCGCCTTTGAGGATGTACATTTTTTGGCGGAACATTTCTACACCGGGGTTTTCATCATTCATAGATGTAACCACCGGCACATTGAATTGTTCCTGGACCATTTGGCACACATTGCCGCAGGCAATGCCATAACGTCCAGCCCGGAAAGCGGGGCCAGCGAAGAAAATGTCAAAGTCCTTGTCCCGCAGAAAATCGCTGATTCTTTTTAGGGCCTCTTCCGTATTGGACCCCATATAGTTGTCTCCGCAAATAATAGTGTGGGTAATAGTAACATCGGCTAAAGTTTCGTTTAAAGCTGTAGCTGGTCCTACTAAACCTTCCCGGATATCCGGCTCAAAATCCGCTGATTCCTCACCGCCTATCTGACCGAAAAACTGATTGACATAGTGAATGCCTTTTTTCACCTTTTTCGCCCCCTTAGTATTCCTTAACCGTCTTGGTAGAAAAACCGCAAATCATATCTCCGCAGAACATGGCATTATCCTCGATAATAATGGAGCCGTCAGGTCTAACGGACTCTGCCCAGCCCCCGGAATTGCCATCACGAGCCAGGGATTCCAGTTCACCGATCACCGTTTGCATGGGGAGTAAGTCTAACAGTTCGGAGACATTACCGGTGGAGACAATGGCATCAGCCAGGCGATCCAGAGCCACCAGAGGCTGGGATTTGCCGTCGCGCCCGGTACATTCGTTGGTGATGCCCACCGTTTTAACTCCGGTTTTTTCTAGCTCCACGATGCATTGAATGAAATCAGCATCGGGATTACCATAACCTTCTTCGGCTACAATGGCTCCCTGGGCGCCCAGAGTACTAGCGATCTGTGCTACGAACAAAGCGGAACGGGTTTTCTGTACTAACTTAACATTCAGGTTAGACATGATAACCCCCAGGAAGTTAATAGTCTTCCCATGTTCCTGGTAGAGACGTTTCAGAGTCGGGTTATTCTGGTGGTCGTAAGTGGAGAACTTAGAGGAACTGGGCATGAAGCTTCCCGACACTATAGCTCCATCTAAAACTTCATTGGGATGCATAAGAGTGGGGAGCATGTGATTGGAGTCCCAGCCGTACACCAGGGCATTGTAACCCATCTCCTCCATTTGGGAATCCAACTGCATCACATATACTACTCCGGGTAAAGCCATTACGTCCGGTGGACGCTGGGTAATGGGCGGAAGGTCATATACCTCAATTTCTTCAGGAGTTTGGTTTTCCACACATTTACCGATATACTCGGCCAGACGATGCCCAGCCCAGCGCAAAGCCCGGTTTTTCTTCTGCTGCTCATACCGTTCAAATTCCTCATCCGTATCTCCCACCAGGCACAGGTTTATAAGACTGGAATAATAACTATGGACAGCTCCCGGGCCGCTCATGTCAATTACCCCATCCTGGAACCCGCCCCAGTGTTTGCCCACTACGGTGAGACTCATACCTTTTAGGGCGTGAGTTCTGCCCTGCCCGGCTCGTATTAAGTCATTGGTCATTCCGGGAAACATGACCCCGCCTGATACTTTACAGCGCGGCTCAATAGCTTCCTTAACCGGGGTAATCCGCACCGAGTCCCCAGGGCGGGCAATTACCAAATCAGCATCAATAATGTGATCGTCTTCATAAACTACCTCCAGAGCTTCGGTTTTGTTAATCGTCAGGATGCCCTGCTGGTATTCAGTCCGATCACCGAAGCGAATGTCTTTCACAGGAAAATTACCGATTTCAAGGCGCATTGATCACAAACTCCTTTCTGTGCCACATACTACTAATGTGAGTATTTTTCTGCTGCGGTATGCATGAAGTAAGAACTAGTTTTCTTGCTGAGTTAACATTATTATTAACGGAGGGAAGCTGATCTTATTCGAAGCAGGGCGAATGGCTTGAAAGCAGCAAGGGGATTAATTATGATGGTATAAGACTTGAGATTTAAGAATGGCTGTATGCTTTGAGGATAGGAGGAAGTTATTTTATGAATGACCGGGACGAAAGATCGCTGGATCAGGAGACAGCTGACAGTTTGCCCGTGAATTTTATCCAGACTATAATCAATGAGGACCTAAAAACAGGCAAAAATAATGGACGGGTGCACACACGTTTTCCTCCCGAACCCAATGGCTATCTTCACATTGGACATGCTAAGTCCATTTGCCTCAACTTTGGCTTGGCAGCTGCTAATGGAGGGTTATGCAATCTTCGCTTTGACGATACCAATCCCAGCAAAGAGGAAACGGAGTATGTTGAATCCATAAAGGATAATGTGCGCTGGTTAGGTTTTGACTGGGATGACCGTCTGTATTATGCTTCTGATTACTTTGATCAGCTGTATGAATTTGCCTGCCAATTGATTAAAAAGGGCAAGGCTTATGTCTGCGATCTGAGTGCCGAACAGATTAGGGAGTACCGGGGGACTCTGACTGAACCTGGTCGGGAAAGTCCTTATCGCAACCGCTCCGTAGAAGAAAATTTGGACCTGTTCCAGCGCATGAAAAATGGAGAGTTCCCGGATGGAACACGGGTACTGAGGGCCAAAATCGACATGGCTTCCCCTAACCTGAATATGCGGGATCCAGTTATGTACAGGATTCAGCATTCCCATCATCACCGCACCGGTGATAAATGGTGCATATATCCTATGTATGATTTTGCTCATCCGCTGTCCGATGCCCTGGAAGGCATTACCCACTCCATTTGTACTCTGGAATTTGCCGATCACCGTCCTCTGTATGATTGGTTCGTTGATAATGTTGACTATGGCAAGGAAATCCATGGCCGGCCCCAGCAAATTGAATTTGCCCGCTTGAATTTAACCTATACGGTAATGAGCAAACGCAAGCTGCGGCTGTTGGTGGAAAAAGGTTTTGTACGGGGCTGGGATGATCCGCGCATGCCAACTATTGCCGGATTGCGGCGCCGGGGATATACTCCCGAATCCATTCGCGATTTTTGCGATCGTATCGGGGTGGCTAAACGCAATAGCACAGTTGATATAGCATTGCTGGAACACTGTATTCGCGAAGACCTAAATAGCCGGGCTCCCCGGGTGATGGCAGTTCTCCGTCCCTTAAAGGTGATTATTACCAATTATCCCGAGGGCCAGGTGGAGTGGCTGACCACGGAAAATAATGTGGAGCAGCCGGAAATGGGATCCAGGGAAATACCTTTTACCCGGGAGATATTTATTGAGCGGGAAGATTTTATGGAGGACCCTCCCAAAAAGTTTTTCCGGCTCAAACCAGGAGGAGAAGTACGGCTAAAAAGTGCCTATATTATTCAGTGCCAGGAGGTAATCAAGGATGACCAGGGCAATATTATAGAACTGCACTGCACCTATGACCCTGATTCCAAAACAGGCGGACCTAATGCCGGCCGCAAGGTGAAAGGTACTTTGCACTGGGTATCTGCTGACCATGCCATACCGGCGGAAGTGCGCCTCTACGATAACCTCTTCCTGAAAGAGAACCCGGATGATGATGAAGACGGGACGGATTTTACCAGTTTTATAAATCCGAATTCCTTGGAGGTTCTCACTGATTGCCTGGTAGAACCCAGTCTAGCCGATGCTCCCGTGGAAAGCAGGTATCAGTTTTTACGGCAAGGCTATTTTGTGGTAGACCCGGATAGCAGAAACGGACGGCTGGTCTTCAATCGTGTGGTGGGTTTGCGTGACTCCTGGGCTAAAATTCAAAGCCGGGATAGCTGAGGCTAAAAAAACCAAGGCTGCCTCACCGGGCAGCCTTTTTGCTTGGGTTGATCATTACCGGTGCAATGGAGGGAAGCACTAAAAATGAGTCCGCTTCGTATAGCCTTCTGCCTGTCGGTGGTTACTGCCATTTGGGGAGCCAATTTTACGGTAATGAAGCTGGGGCTGCAGGAACTTTCCCCCCTGGTTTTTAATACTACCCGGCTGGTTGTAAGCGCTGGGGCAGCTTGGGCGTGTGTTGGGGCGATGAGGATATACCGGACCATGCTGCCTGAGGATCGCAGAGCGGTATTGTCCTTGGGTATTCTAGGTTTTGCTTTGCCTCAGGTAGGTATAACTTTTGGCGTCAGCCTAACTGCAGCTGGAAACTGCTCGATAATAATGGCTTTGATTCCGGTGAGCGTATTAATTATCAACCGCTTTACTGGTATGGAAAAAAGCAGCCTCAAATTAGCAGCAGGGGTAGGTGTTTCCTTATCGGGGGTAATATTAATTGTACTGGGCAGCAGTGCTGGTTTGTCCATATCGGCTGCTGATATAAAAGGGGTGCTGGTTATGCTGGCTGCCCAGTTCCTATGTGCATACTTCACAGTTTATTCCCGGCCTTTGCTGGAGAAATATCATCCTTTCCAGATCATGGCCTGGTTGCTCACGGTGGCGGCAGTATTTTTTACTGCTGGTACCCTGCCACAGTTGTTGTCTGCAGATTGGCAAAAGGTTACCATCCTAGGCTGGTCCAGTGTGGCTTATTCAGGAATCCTGGCTTTAGCCCTGGGAAACCTAGTCTGGGGATGGGGAATAAAATATTTAGGCAGTACCCGGGTAGCAGTATTTAATAATATAACTCCTGTCTTTGCCGTGGTCACAGCCTGGCTGGTTTTGGAGGAAAGCTTTAGCCTGCTCCAGTTTGGGGGCGCCTTGGTTATATTGGTAGGTGTCCAATTTACCCAGAAGGCTGCTCGTGAACTATATAGCCATCCGGCAGAAGATATTACCTGATAAATAAAAAGGTGTTTGGGAAAGGTTTCTTCCAGCTCTACCTGTATTATATGCCTGTCAGAAGCTTAGAATAAAATGTGACAGTGATGAAATGCTAATGATAAGATGGTAAACCTCCCGCTGAATTAAGCGGGGGGTTTTGCAGTTCATTGCGAGCCCCGCAAGGGGTGTGGCAATCTCTGTGTCGATCTACACTAACCATGGCTTGGCAGAGTGTTAGCCGGCTCGTTCCGGAATTCCTCGCCATGCAACCCATGGGCTTACTTCGGTGCGAAGCGAACCGTTCGGAGTTAGGCATCCAGCACTCAGTCCTCGCTGCTAGAAACATCCTGTTTCTCGCTCCGCTTCGCTGCCCCCGGTTTCGCCGTGCGTTGCAACGGCTCGTCGTACGTCACTCGTCCGGATAATACTCCTGCTTAAGCCGTAAAGCGATGTTTGTTTTCGTTCATCGTGGCATGTTCCACAGGTGCTAATGGCGATACATTGTTTACGGGGGTGGAACTGTGATCGGACTGGTACTAGAAGGCGGAGGAGCTCGGGGTGCCTATCAAATAGGAGCTTACAGGGCTATTCAGGAAATAGGAATAGAAATCAGGGGTATTGCCGGAACATCAGTGGGAGCTCTGAACGGTGCCATGATCGCTCAAGGCGATGCTGAACTTGCCTATCAACTGTGGTGGGATATCACACCGGATCGGGTATTTAAGCTGGATTCTGCGGGAATGAAACACATCAATAGCCTGGGCTTAAGGAGGGAAAGCCTGCCTCGCTTGCTGCAGCGCCTGCGGGAAATTTTCCACGAAAGAGGTCTGGATGTTACTCCGCTGAAAGAGCTAATAACCGAGGTTGTTAAGGAAAAAGTGATTCGCCAAGCCGGTCTGGACTTTGGCCTGGTGGCAGTATCCCTCCATGACCTGCGCCCTCTGGAGTTGTTTCTGGAAGATATTCCCCAGGGAATGCTGGCAGATTACCTGATGGCCAGTGCCAGTTTTCCCGGTTTTAAGGTAGATCCGGTGGAAGGTCGCCGCATGATTGACGGAGGGCTGCATGATAACCTGCCGGTTAAGTTGCTGGTGGACAAAGGGTACCAGGAGATTATTATTCTGCGAACCCATGGGCCAGGACGCTACCGGCGGGTGCGGCAAAAAGGACTGCATCTCACCTATATCAGCCCATCAGACCATTTGGGGGGCATACTGGAGTTTAGTCCAGAAAGAGCCCGCACCAATCTAAGAATGGGATACTATGATGCCTTTAAAACCCTGCACCAATTAAAGGGTTTCCGCTTTTATATTTACCCCTGGGATAATGATTATTTTCTGGATTGTTTTCTATCACTGGATGAAGAGATGGTACGCGACCTAGGCCGGCTGATGGGTTTTAAGGGGAGATCTTACCGGCGCATGCTTTTTGAGCAGATTTTACCGCGTTACTGCGACTTGTTGGGAATAAATCAACAGTCCGATTATGAGGAAATAGGGCTGCGGTTGCTGGAGGAAATTGCGGGGCGATGCGGTGTGGAGCGATTCAAAATATATCATCTGGAAGAATTTCTGAACCTGCTTCGAGCAAGTTACCGGGATTTGAGTAAATCAGAAAAAATATTTGATTTGGTTAGCACTAAGCGGGGGTGGCCACGTAACCTCCGGGAAAAGATAATGGACCAGACAGCTGACTATTGGTACCGGTATTTAGTAGGTACTAAAGGGAAGTACGTTACCTCCCCAAGACCAATGGAGTTTAAATAGTTGCGTAATAATCGTATTAAGACAATTTGCCTAAACACCTGTAAGAGTGCCAGGGACCTAAGACCAGATTTCGACAGGATAGGAGGAAAAATATGACCCCATGGAGAAAGCATTTTGAATATAACATGGGAGCGGAGTACTAGCCAATGAAGTGTAAAACTACTCTAGTTGCCGGCATCGTTTTATGGCTTTCATTGGCAGGAGGAGCTGTTTATCTCCTGATGGTGATTCATGACTTTTTTCGAGAATTGCCGCACCAGTTGTATGATCACCAAGGCTTTAATATGATGGTAACAAGCATTTTGGTAATACTTAACGTGCTGTTGGCTGTATCAGTAGGTCTGGTGGCATATGGTTTAAGCAAGCTGCGGCATGCCAGGTATATAGTTCATCATCAGCGTATGCTGACCGAAAAAATGCGGGTGAGCAATGCCGCACTGGAACAGAAAGTCAGCCTCTTGAAGGCCGAGTTAAAAAGGGCCGTTACCCAGTTAGACCAGGAAAGTGAACAACGCCGCCTTTTAGCCGAACAATTGAAAAACCAAGCCACTACTGATTCAGTGACAGGATTACCTAATAGAAGAACAGGCATGGCCTTGCTGGTTAGCCAGATGCAAAGGTCGGAACGTTACCAGTGGCCACTTACTATCTGGTCTATTAATATTGATAATCTCAAGCAAGTGAAGGAAAGGTATGGACATGATTGCGTAGATCAAATGGTAAAAGAGCTGAGCCGGATTATCCAGAGCAATATTCGCATTTCTGAAACTGTGTTTCGCATGGGTGAGGACGAATTAATGGTTATCTTGCCTCAGTGTTCAATAGAGGAGGCAACTGCTATAACAGATAGAATAGATATCGCTTGCCAGCTTGATGAACAGCTGAGCCACTATGAATGGCAGCCGGTTATAAGCCACGGTCTGGCCGAGTACCAGCCGGGCTGCAGAATACGGCTAACTGAATTTGTACAGCAAGCCCTTTATGCCCGCAGGAGAAATTTACTCGCGCAAATATAATGATATGGAGATAATCTCTTAATGCACCTCATTTTTCCTCTTGTACAATTATGAATAGGAACTTTTTAATTATTTCCAATTAAGTGATAATAGAATTGTATTCAGGCTTTGGTGTGAGAAGCAATGGATCAGACAACATATTTGGTTCATAAACGTAACCTGTTGGTCTGCAAGTTATCCTGGGGATTTTTGGCAGTAGCCCTAATAGCCGGACTGCATATGGGGAAAGACTTAGCTGCTCTGTTAGTTCATCCTATTATGTTTGCAGTGGTTCTGGGTTTAATTCTTACAGCTTTTGTGGCAAAGAAAGTCTTCACAATTCCTGTCATGTATGGATATATCTGCTTAATATATCTATATTTTTTTCTGCTTATTACCGGATCCCCGCTGTTAGTAAATTTTCTGTTTATGTGGCTAGGATTAGTTTTTAGTGCTATATACCAGTCCTATATCATTATTGTATTGTCAGGTACTTTTTCTCTGCTGATCAGCTTTTATGCTTTTTTCATCAAGCATGATATTATTTTCCCCCAGGTACCTTATTCACATTTTGTCTACATAATACTGTTTAATATATTCTTAACTCTGATCTTGCTGGCTATGACCCGCTTCATCCGTAATCTATGGCTAAAAGCTCAAAAAAGCCAAATTCAGCTTAACAATATTTTAGAGAATGTAGATATTGCTACCTGGACCTATGATGTAAAGACTGGTGAGTTTGAATTGTCTTCCAGTTTGCAGAGGGTAACCGGTGTCCCTACTGAACTTGTTAATCAAGACGAGAATTCCTGGCGAAAGTTTACTCATCCCGAAGACATCAAGTTAATAGAAGCAGCTCTGCATCAGACTAATAAGGGAATCCCCGCCACGGCTGACTTCCGGATTATTGGCAAGGATGGAAGCATTCGCTGGATGCAGAGCCGGATATTTCCCCTTGTGGATAAAGAGGGAAAGATTACGCAGTCAGCCGGGGTAATAATAGATATTACTGATCATAAACACATGGAAGAAAAGATTGAACATTTGGCATATCATGATAGTTTAACCGGACTTCCCAATCGAGCCTATCTGGAGATAAGTTCACATTACATACTGCAAGAGGCTAAGCAAACGGATAGTAAGGTGGCAGTATTATTTATGGATCTGAACAGATTTAAATCTGTTAACGACAGTCTGGGACACCAGGCGGGTGACAAACTCCTAAGAATGATTGCCGCACGACTGAAAGAAGCCGTACGGGACCGGGATTTGCTGGCCCGCGTGGGCGGGGATGAGTTTGTTGTAGTTTTGCAGGGCAGTAATCGTCAGGAGTTTTTGGCTATTGCTGAGAGACTAGTAAATCGCTTTAACGATCCCTTCTCTATAGACGGACAATTGATACCGATAGCCCTTAGCTTGGGCGTAAGTATTTATCCCGACCATGGTACCACTCTGGATGATCTCTTGAACAAGGCTGATCAGGCCATGTATGCTGCCAAGCAGCTGGGGGATAACCAAATTGTGTTATTTGGTACCCAGCCATCTAGTTGAGTTGTGTAATGCGGCGCAATACCGCATTCAATTCTCCTCCCAGCAGTATCACCACACTGCTTAGATAGAGCCAGATCAGCAGTATTACAATCCCGCCCAGACTGCCATAGATGAGGGTGTAATCGGCAAAGTGCTCCACGTACCAAGCAAACACGGAGGAGGTAGCGATCCAACCCAAACTGGCTAGTATGGATCCGGGCAGAGCTTCCCGGGAATTCAGTTTAAGGTTGGGGCTGAAACGGTAGAGCAGGTTGAAAACCAGCAGCATAGTGATCATGGGAATCAAGTAGCGTAGATATCTCCAGATACGGGTAAAGTAATGATCTGCACCCAGTAAGGAAAACAAAGACTCGCCCATTATCCTGCCCAGGACCAGCATAACCAAAGCAAATAAAATAATTAAAGCCAAAGCCAGGGTGAATAGCAGTGACAATCCCCGCACCTTCCAGAAGGAGCGGTTTTCTTTATCACAATGTGCCTGGTTTATGCCGTGAATAAGAGCACTGACACCTGTGGAAGCTGCCCAGATGGTAATAATCATACCAATGGACAGCAGGGTATGGGAACGGGCCTGCAAGGTTTCCTCAATAATACTTCGCACCTGTACATAAGCATCCCAGGGCAATATGCCGGCCAGCTGGTCCAGAGGCAGGTCATTGGCTACCGGAAAATAGCTGAGCAGGGTGATTAAAAAGATTAGAAATGGGAAAAAGGCCAGCACCAGGTAAAAAGTGAGCTGGGCGGCCAGGGCAGTCAATTGATGGTCTTTACAGCGCTGGTATAGTTGGATTATTACTTCCCGCCATAAGGCCAAGGGCTGTCCTCCTTTTAGTTCAAAGGATTAACTTGTTTACCACAGTGTAGGACAATAAAAAGCTTTTTATTACTCAATAGCCAAATAAAATGCCCCCGTTAGAAAAACCTACCGGGGGCATTGGTTTTGTTGCATTAAAATTGTCATAAGCACCTGGGCGGAGGAATCCGGCCTGTGCCCACAGGGCAATTTTTAAGCTGCCATAGGGCCGGGTTTATTTTTAGCTTGGGCACCAGCTCTGATCTTGTGAATAACAAAGGCCACCATCAACAGTACAAAACCGATGACATCTGTGGTGACATTGGGATCTATCATCAGCAAACCTCCCACAAAGAACAGGATGCGTTCCAGCCAGTGGGCATAAGTCAGCAAATAACCGGAAACCGCTGCTGCTATTCCCAACATTCCTAGAGTAGACGTCAATATTATCATCAGCACCTTAGGCAGTGTAACATCTACCATCAACATAACCGGTGACAATACAAAGATATAGGGCACGATAAAAGCGGCTATAGCCAATTTGGAAGCCTGCACTCCCGTAATGAGCGGATCACTCCTGGCTATACCGGAGCCAGCAAAGGCCGCCAGGGCTACCGGAGGAGTAATATCGGCAATAATTCCGAAATAGAACACAAACATATGAGCCGCCAGTACAGGAACTCCCAGCTGTATGATAGCTGGAGCAGCAATAGTTGAGGTGATAACGTAATTGGCAGTTGTAGGAACCCCCATACCCAACAGAATCGAGGTAATCATGGTAAAGAATAGGGTGGGAAGCAGATAGCCATGTGCCAGATCTACCAGGGAGGAAGCCAGTTTTAATCCCAGGCCGGTTTTGGTTACTACGCCAATAATAATACCGGCGGTGGCACAGGCAATGATTACTCCCAGGGCTGAGCGAGCTCCATCCTCCAGACCCTTAATGATATCCCGCCAAGATATGCGAGTGGATTTGCGCAGCATAGCGCATACGATGGAAAGACCAATAGCCCATAAAGCGGCCCGCATGGGCGTATAGCCAGCTACCAGCAAGTAAACTATAGCTATTAAAGGCAGCGCCAGATGGCCCCGGTCCATTAACAGACGTAATACATTCGGTAACTCATCGCGGGACATACCTCTTAATCCATTCTTTTTGGCTTCTAAATGAACACCGATCATAACACCGGTATAATAGAGCAGGGCGGGAATTATTGCGGCTTTGACAATTTGTATATAGGGTATACCCACAAAATCGGCCATTAAAAAGGCCGCTGCTCCCATAATGGGAGGCATAAGCTGACCTCCGGTAGAAGCAGCCGCTTCTACAGCACCCGCAAACTCCGGACGGTAGCCCAATTTCTTCATCATGGGAATGGTAAAGCTTCCGGTGCCTACCACATTAGCTACTGAACTTCCAGAGACGGTCCCCATCAAACCACTGGAGATCACCGCTACTTTGGCAGGGCCTCCGCTGGCCCAGCCCGCTACGGCATTGGCCAGGTCTATGAAGAACCTGCCCAGTCCGGTTTTATCCAGATAAGCACCGAAAAGAATGAACAGGAAGATAAAGGTGGACGAAACCCCCAAAGGTATGCCGAAAATACCTTCCGTGGTGAAGAAGAGATGGTCAACCAGTAATTCCAGTTGTACGCCCCGGTGACCAAAGGTGCCGGGGATATGAGGGCCGGCAAAGGCATAGGCGATAAATATCAGAGCTACAGTTACCAGTGGCCAGCCTACCACACGGCGAGCGGCTTCCAAAACCAGCAGGATACCCAGAGCTCCTATTACCATATCGATGGTGGTTGCCATTCCCGCGCGATACACCAGTTCTTTGTAGAAGATCACGATGTATAGGGGCATTGCCGTGGCAACTACCGCCAAAATCGCATCTATCCAGTGCAGGTGTTCACGGGACCAACTTTTTCGGCTGGGATATAGCAAGAACACTAGACTCATGGCAAAAGCCAAGTGAACTGCCCGCTGCAGGTGAGCATCCAGTACCCCAAAGGCTGCGGTGTAAAGCTGGAACAGAGAAAAGCTGATGGCTATAAGGGCCACCACCCATTTACCAAAGCCTCCGAAACGGCGGTAATCCGATTCTCGATCATAGCGGGCCAGCAATTCATCTATATTTACTTCATTTCCTGGTGTAGTGACTGGTTTATCCACAATAATCCTCCCTTAAAAGCTGCGATTCTGTGCCAGATCAGGTATCCTGGGGAATACGACTGGATACTGATTTCTACCAGGCTTCCCGGCAAAAAATAATTACTCAGTAAATACTGGTGATTATTATACACCAAGCCTTGATAGGACACGGGCATAACCGCCAGTCGTATTTCCCGGAATACCCGGTTTAAGCCACTTAGTTCAAATGTACCCTGGTTGTTGACCAACTGACCTTCAGTTGACAGGAAAGGCAGGCCGACTCCCAGTGTTTGGAAGGTGGTAGAAGTAAGTTGTATTTGATTCCCTGCCACTACAACAAAATGTTCCCGGACTGGGGACTTTTGCACAGAGTGGACATATTCCAAAGAAAAGTTTTTTCCTTTTACCAAAGGGATCAGCAAGGCCTGGTGGTTATTATCCTTAACTTGCAGCACTGGCAGCGGGTGTAATATTAACCCGGCTGCCAGCACTATACATAAAAATGCTAATAGCCTTTTAATCCAAGCCTTGCTTTTCACCTTTTCCTAATCCCTATTCATCGAAGTACTTTTCTGCTCCCGGATGCATGGGAATAGAAATACCTTCTTTAGCTGTTTCCTTGTTTATAAGTTCGCCCACGGAGTGAGCAGCCTTTAATCTATCCAGGTTGGAATAGATCGCCTTGACAATATCATAGGCTAATTGCTCGTCCATGTCCTCAGTGGTCACCAGCATGGCTTTGACTGCCAATGACTGTACATCAGCTTCCTGCTTTGGATAGGTACCTGCGGGAATGGTGATTTTAGTATAGAACGGGTACTGGGCCATCAGCTTGTCAGCTGTGGCATCATCTACCGGAATCAGCACCACATCGTGCTGAGCGGCAATATCCTGGATAGCTGCCGTGGGGAATCCGGCCGTTATGAAGCCGGCATCAATGTTACCGTCCTTCAAGCCATTGGCAGCTTCGGCAAAGGACAGGTATTGTACTTTTATATCATCATAAGTAATACCATTGGCCAGCAGGATCTGGCGGGCATTTGCTTCTACACCGCTGCCGGCAGCACCCACCGCAATACGTTTGCCCTTCATGTCAGCCACAGACTTAATGCCCGAGCTTTTCAGGGTAATCATCTGCACGGTTTCCGGATAAAGGGTAGCTAGAGCCCGCAAACCGGTGACCTGATTGCCTTCAAAAAGTTCTTGTCCTTTATCAGCGTAATAACTGACATCATTCTGTATAAAAGCTAATTGTACACTGCCGCCGTTTAACAGGTTTACGTTAGCTACCGATGCATTGGTGGCCTCGGCGGTAGCATTCACTCCAGGAATACTGTCCTTTAATATTTCTGCCATAGCTCCGCCCAGAGGGAAGTAAGTACCGGCGGTTCCGCCAGTAGCGATATTTATGTATTGGGTCTGGGCTTTCGGGGTCTGTTCTCCGGTGTCTGAACCAGAAGAACTACAGCCAATTACCAGGGCAGCCAGCATAACCATAACTACCAGTAAAGCAATACTACGTCTAACAGGTTTTATCAATTCAATCGCCCTCCTCAGTTTATAAATAACATTATAAATGATTTAGCTACCACCCTCCCCTTGAAAATACTAGCAGATATGTTTTAACTAATTAAACAAAAATAATAGATCTCCTGCTCTCTTTTTTCGGGAAAAATTCGTATAAGCCTGCAAAACAAATGATTTTACCCAAATTTTGACGCGCAGTAAGGATGATCTGAATTTAAGAGACAAATCAGGAAAGAGCGGCTAGTCCAAGGCTATGTTTAGCGAAGCCAATAGAAAGCGGATCAGCTGGGCACTGACTTCTTCAAAGGTGAGACCATTTTCCAAAATAAAGTCAGGATTAACCACGGCCTGAATAGAAGCAGTCACAACTGCAGAAAAAATGCGCGGGTCAATATCGGATACTGGTGAATTAGAATTAGTTCTGATAATGTAATCGATAATGATACGTATTTTTTCGGTGCGAAAAGCATCTATTTTATCCCAGAGATGGGGATAGATGAGGCGTAAGTCCTCCAAGCTTCGAGCGGATATTATGAATTTACCCTGATCCAGCAAATGGGCTAGAAGGGTTCGGATTATTTGCTGGGGAGCAGAACCAGAGGCTATTAATTCATCAGCCTTGGAGCTCATGCTGGCGAGAAAGTCATCAATCACAGCCGCAATAAGTTCTTCCTTACTGGAATAGTAACGGTAAAGAGTGCGTTTGCTGATGTGAGCCTGGGCCGACAGTTCATCCATGGTCCAGCCTTTAAAGCCTCTTTCAGTTGTTAACTGGCGTACCGCCGATATAATACGCTGATTTATTCCCATTTGCTACTCCTTTCCTTAGGAAACAACTTTCTTTTTGAATCTTGCCGTACTCACCCCTAGAAACAGCACGGAGAACACGAGTAAGGCTGTAACCTGGCCATACAGGTACTGAAAACCAATCCCTTTTAAGACAATTCCCCGGATAATATCCAGGTAATAGGTTATCGGGATAAGACAGCTGATATAATAAATTATCTGGGGCATGGCTTCCCGCGGGAACATAAACCCAGACAACAGTATGCTGGGCAGCATAACAAAGAAGGCCATCTGAAAAGCCTGCATTTGATTTTGAGCTATATTGGAAATCATCAATCCCAGACCTAATGATGCGGTTATGAAAAACAGGGTCAGCAAGTAGAGCTGCAGTAGGCTGCCCCGAATAGGTACCTGAAAGAAAATGGCTCCCACCAGGAGGGCTACGGTTATCTGCAGGTAGCCCAGGGTGATGTAAGGTACTATTTTTCCAATCATTAGCTCAAAAGGCTTGATTGGAGTAACTATCAGCTGTTCCAGGGTGCCCCGTTCCCGCTCCCGTACTATAGCGATAGCTGTCAGGATAACCATAGTCATGGTCACGATTATACCCAGAATAGCTGGAACCATATAGTAAGCCGTGATCCCGTCCGGGTTATACCAGGGGCGAACCCGGATATCGTAGGGGAGGCTGGCCGAAGGCACTTTTTCGATTAATACCTGCTGCGATTTCAGTAAACCAATGGAGTTGGCGATAGCTATGGCCTGATTGGATACCATATTGTCACTGGCATCCACTATAACTTGCACCTGAGCCGGTTCCCCCCGCTGCAACCTGGTAGCGAAGTCAGGCGGGTAGATAATTCCTGCCTTAGCCTTACCGCTGTCAATCATACGGTTTGCTTCTTCATAGCTGTCGACTGAAGCCACTATATCAAAGTAATTGGAACTGGAAAAGGCTTCCGTTAAATCCCGGCTTTCTGCCGAAAGGGATTGATCAAACACTACGGTGGGAATATGCTTTACTTCCGTTTGAATGGCATAGCCAAACAACACCAACTGTACCAAGGGTATCAGGAAAATAATACCCAAGGTCATGCGGTCACGGCGCATCTGGATAAATTCTTTGCGTATAACAGCAGCAATGCGATTCATACAGGTACCTCGCTTTCCTGTCGCTTGGCCAGAGCAACAAATACATCATCCAAAGTAGGAGTAATCAATTTGGGCTGCACACCAATATAGGCGGCCAGCTGCCGGATACAGGATTCTTCTTCTACCAGCACATGCAGGCTGGAACCATGCACACTGCAATTCTTCACATAGGGCAAATTCAGCAGATCATCGATAACCCTTAAAGGATCAGGCAGGATCAATTCCAGCAGTATTCCTTCCAAAGTGGTCTTTTTGAGCTCATCGGGGGAGGCTAAAGCCAGCAGTTTTCCCCGTGAGAAAAAGGCGATCTGGTGGCAGCGTTCAGCTTCTTCCATAAAATGGGTGGTAACAATCACAGTAGTACCGCCGGCAGCCAGATCCTGGATGATGTTAAAGAAAGCCCGTCGACTGGCAGGGCTGACCCCGCTGGTAGGTTCATCCAGAAATACCAGTTGCGGGTGAGACACCAGAGCACAACCCAAAGCCAGGCGCTGCTTAAATCCCAGACTAAGGGTACTAACCAGTTGGTCTTTGCGTTCCTTTAGTTGGGCCAGTTCGATCATCTCTTCAATCCGCCTGCGTTTGGCAGAACCGGACAAATTGTACAGACCCGCATAAAAATCCAGATTTTCCAACACAGTGAGGTCTTCGTACAGGCTGAATTTTTGTGACATATAGCCAATGTGCTGTTTTATAAGTTCGCTCTGGGTAGCGATATCATATCCTAGTACCTCGCCTGAACCGCTGGTGGGTTCCAGTATGCCGCACAGCATGCGCATGGCGGTGGTTTTACCGGCGCCATTGGGTCCCAAAAAACCGCATACCTGTCCGGTGGGAATAGCAAGATTGATGCGGTCTACGGCGGTAAAATTTCCAAAGCAGCGGGTGAGATCCTGGGTAATCACCGCATAATCCATATCAATCATCCTTCCCGGTCATAATAACAAAAAGGTCCTCCATTGCTGGTGAAACCGGCTCGATAATGCCATCCAGGCCCTGGGCAGCCAGGTATGACCGTATTGCCTGTTGCCCCTGGGGACCATCGCTAACTACCAGCCGGTACTTATAACCAAAAAAGGAGGCATCTTCGACTTCCTCCAGGTTGTCAAACAGGCGGGGATCCTGACAGGGAGTGCGCACCTCCAGAACCCGCTGGCTAAAAGGTTTCTTCAAATTTTGCGGGGTGTCGCAGGCCAGGATATGTCCCTGATTAATAAAAGCCACCCGGGTACATAATTCCGCTTCATCCATATAAGGAGTGGAAACCATAATAGTCATACCCTGGTGATTGAGTTGGTAGAGTATACGCCAGAATTCCTGGCGCGATTGAGGATCAACTCCATAGGTGGGTTCATCCAAAACCAGCAGAGCCGGACGGGTAATCAAGGCACAGGTGAGGGCCAGCTTCTGCTTCATGCCTCCCGACAAGCTGCCGGCCAGGCGATTAGTAAAAGGTGACAAACCGGTGATTTCCAAAATCTCCTTGGCACGGTTGCGTATGACCTGCTTGGGCAAGCTATAAAGAGAACCAAAAAATTCTATGTTTTCCTGGATAGTTAAATCTGGATACAAGCTGAACCGCTGGGGCATATAGCCCAGGTTCTGCCGGTCAATCAGTTCAGGAGCCTGATCCATAAGTCTGACTTGACCTTCGTCTTGAGACATGAGACCGCAGATAATGCGCATAAGGGTAGTTTTACCGGCACCATCAGGTCCGATCAGCCCGAAAATATCCTGCTGGTTGACCTGCAGGCTGACCCGGTCCAAAGCTTGGATGGAGGAGAATCTTTTCGATATATTTTCCGCTCTGATCATGGGTTACTCCTTCAAAAAGGTAACATCGGCCGGCATGCCTGGCTTAAGGATATTGTCCGGCTCATCCAGCAATATCTTGACAGCATATACTACATTGGTTCGTTCTTTTTCGGTTTGTATGGTTTTAGGTGTAAATTCTCCCTGGGTGGCTATGTGAGAAACAGTACCGGCAAAGGTCTGGTTACTGCCGCTGACGGTGACTGCCACAGGTTGCCCTAAATAAATTCTTGGCAGATCAACGGTGGGTACATAAACCTTAATCCACATGGAGCTGAGGTCGGCTATGGTGACTAAAGCTGCTCCAGCGGTTACATATTCACCTGGTTCATAATTGCGGCTTACTACGGTTCCACTAAGGGGAGAAATCAATTTTAAGTCGTCCAGCATAGCTTGGCTGGCCTGCAATACTGCGCGGCTGCGTTCTACCTCTGCTTGAGCAGCTTCAATGGTAGCCGGACGGTTACCCGCCTGTAGCAGGTTAAGCTGTGCCTTGGCTACTTTGAGCTCGGTTTCAATTTGCTGCAATTTTAGCCGGGCTTGTTCCAGTTCTTCCTGGGATAGAGCTCCAGCCTGGGAAAGGGATTCAGCCCGGGCTAGATCCTGCTGAGCTTTTTGCAGAGCAGCTTCTTTATAGGATACTTGAGCTGCGGCAGCTTCAATTTCCTGCTGGCGGGCACCATCCAGCAGATCATCCAGTTTGGCTTCGGCTGCAGCTACACCCAGAGCATCCCGTTCCGCCTGAGCCACTAGATCACTACGGGAAAGCTGGGCAATTAACTGCCCGGCACTGACGTTTTCTCCTTCTTGGACCGTTATAGTCTCAAGGGTGCCGCTTAAGCGAGCGGTCACATTTACGGTGGTAGCTTCAATGGTACCTGTGGCTTTGATAATATCCGGTTGGGCTGCCAGGAAACGGGTGTACCCCCAGTATCCCAACCCGGCTATGATTAACACTGCGACTGCGATCAGAGCCTTTCTTTTCATAAGCGCTCTCCTCTCCCTGGGTAAACTGGGTATATAAAAATAGTTTACTTAGTATACTTTAATGATATGACCTGGCAGGGTTTTAAGCAATGCTTTTTTGTTCTCCCCCGGAGCAGATGAAGTATAATGAAGCAGAAGACTTTACATAGATGGAGGAGCAGTTTTGCAGGTACATGTATTAGCCAGCGGCAGTACCGGCAATGCGGTATTGCTGCGGTTTGGATCAACCCAGCTGCTGGTAGATGCAGGCATCAGCGCCCGCCGCATTGAGCAGGGATTAGCAGAGGTAGGCGTGAGAGCAGCGGATTTGGACGGTATTTTAATAACCCATGAACACCGGGATCACATTAATGGCTTGGATGTACTGGTAAGGCGGCATCACATACCGGTCTATGCCCGGGAAAAAACCTGGGAACAAATAGCATGTCGCCCTCGCTTGCCGCTGCAGTGCTGTCAATCTTTCCAGGGCGCCTTTGATCTAAAAGGGGTATGGGTGGAACCTTTCTCCACTTCTCATGATGCAGCTGACCCGGTAGGATTTGCTTTTTGCTATGGAAAGAAGCGCTGTGTACTGGCTACTGACCTGGGAGTAGTTACTCCTCAGGTCGAGAGTACTCTGCATAACGCCCAGGTGTTGATCTTGGAATCCAATCATGATTTGGATATGCTGCACCGGGGACCATACCCACCTTATTTGAAACAACGTATTCGCAGTAATAAAGGGCATTTGTCCAATCATGATGCCGGCAAGGTGCTGAGCCGGCTGAAACGCAATGAAACCATGCATGTGTTCCTGGCTCACTTGAGCCAGCAGAATAATGACCCTCTCCTGGCCAAGAAAACAGTTTCTTATTTTCTCTCCAAGGCGGGATGCCAGGTAGGAGACGAAGTAATACTCCACCTCACTTTCCCGGATCGAACCGCCAGCCTGGTTTCCAAGTAAAAAGCCATTCTCATGAAGGCTTCATATCAATCATTGCGATGCCAGCCGTAACTTGGCAGGAGTATTAGTCGGCTCGCTCCGGAACTTCCTCGCCTGCAACACATCGGCTTACTTCGGTGCGAAGGAGACCGCTCATAATTCGGCATCCATGCACTCAGTACTCGCTGCTCGAAACGTCCTGTTTCTCGCTCCCTTTCGCAGCCCTCAGTTGCGCCGTGGGTTGCAACGGCTCGTCGTACGTCACTGCCCCGGCTAATACTCCTGCTTAAGCCAGACAGTGATGATTTGCTTTCACGGTAATTGTCACCGGTAGAGCAGACCACGATGAATGAAAAGTCACCTTTTGTCTCATTGCGAGCGCAGCGAAGCAATCTCAAACGAGGTACGCAGGTTGCGAAAAAGAGATCGCCACGTCGCTTCGCTCCTTGCGATGACAAAAAAGGAAGCCATTTTCACAGCAAATAATGAAAAAAGAGAACCCGGATTCGTCCGAGTTCTCTCTCAAGCTGCTGAATTGGTTTTAACGAGCGGCAGTAAATCGTTTTTCCACAACCTCCCAGTTGACTATGTTCCACCAGGCATTTATCCACTCGGCGCGGCGGTTTTGATATTTGAGGTAATATGCGTGTTCCCACACGTCCAGAATCAGCAGGGGAACTATGCCCCATACGGTCAAATCCTGGTGCTTCTCAACCTGGTTAATTAATAATTTGCTTAATTGGGGCTGCCAGCCCAGGACCGCCCAGCCTGATCCTTCCACTGCTCCGGCTGCAGCGCTGAACTGCTTTTGAAAAGCTTCAAAACTGCCGAAATCCTTTTCAATTTGCTGCAGCAGTTCACCGCCAGGCTTGCCTGAACTTTGCGGGGTCATGTTTTCCCAGAACAAGGTGTGCAGAACGTGACCGGAACCTTGGAAGGCTAACTCTTTCTCCCAATGCTTGATGAGGGAATAATCACCTTTTTCCCGGGCTTCGGCCAGTTTGGTCAGAGCATTATTCAGACCATCCACATAAGCCTTATGATGCATGTCGTGATGGATACGAACTGTCTGTTCATCATAGTACGGTTCCAGAGCATTGTAAGCGTAGGGCAATTCGGGAAGAGTAAAATTCATACTTTCACCTCAATTCTTCAAACTAAAGTTATATACCCAAAACAAACACCACTGCAGATACTTTTATTTACAGCTTACCGCAGCCTCTTAAGATTACACCGTTTGGACCGGAGGGTAATCCACTCCCCTGGTGTCCACGGTGACTTCTTTAATGCGCTGGTCAGTTAAGGGACGGTCATGAAAATTAGTAGGGACAGATACGATAGCATCTACAGTATCCATTCCTTTTATAACCCGGCCAAAAGCTGCATAGTTCCCGTCCAGATGAGGAGCAGCCTCAACCATAATGAAAAACTGTGAACCTGCCGAATCTGGAACCGCTGTGCGGGCCATAGACAGAACACCGCGTTCGTGCTTGAGCGGGTTGTCGAAACCATTGCTGCTGAACTCGCCTTTGATACGATAGCCGGGACCTCCCGTACCAACCCCCTGAGGGCACCCGCCCTGAATCATGAAGCCGGGGATGACCCGGTGGAATATGATCCCGTTATAAAAACCCTTTTGAATAAGAGAAATAAAATTACTTACGGTATTGGGAGCTACATCGGGATACAATTCAGCCCGAATCTGAGCACCATTTTCCATAGTGATAGTAACCAGCGGGTTCGAACTCATATTATTTACTCCTTCGCCTGGTTTTCTTGCCTATTATACCATAGCCCACTGGTATTCATACATCAGATATTTTCAGCTAATTCATTAAGTCGATTGGCGTTAGCTAAGAGTTCCTCAATGCTGGCGGAAATTTCCTGACTGGCAGCTGCCTGTTCTTCTGATGCCTGTACTGTGGCCCGGGAGCTTTCTCCGGCAATACTTATCTTTTCTTCAATTATTCTAGTCAGCTTACCTATACCTTCCGCAGTTTGTTTGGAGGATTCCGAAAGCTTACGGATTTCTTCCGCCACAACCCCAAAACCTTTACCGGCATCGCCGGCACGGGCAGCTTCTATAGCGGCATTCAATCCCAGCATTTTGGTCTGATCTGCAATACTTTTAATACTGTCAAGAATAGAGATAATTTCACTGGCGGATTGTTGAATTTCTGCGATATGCTGGTTTAACTTTTGCTCGCTGGCATTGATACTGGCAGCACTGGCAGCAGTTTGCTGTATCGCAGCAGAGATCTCCGTTAATCCATTCATAAATGAAGCCGCCATTTCTTTCATAGCTTCGGCATTATGGCGAGTAATTACCACACCGAAAGTACCAATGACTTCTTGGGTATCGTCATCAAAAAGCGGAAAACAGGATACGCGCAGGGGCAGACCGTATACCTCAGCTCCCAGTTCGACGGCTAGGGGCTGGCGAGAATCCATGACATAGTCGGCTGCTCCGCCTTTAGCAAAGGGCTGACCAGGCTTAACAAAAGATACCCGGTTCAGAGGATCAATTTTCATTATGAATTTTTCCCGGTCGGTAGCGTAAAACCCCACGGTACGATCAGTAAACAAAGCTGCCATTTTAGGAAGCATGATAAGAAAACTTTGATACAGCTTACTGTTAAGGACAACACCAGTGTCCTCAATAGCAATTTGATCCTGAATGGTGTTTTTCATTTGATAGCATTACCCCCAGACTAGCCTAATTTGTACCAATATTGACAACATTCTCTAAATAAGTTCAGAATCCTCTAAAAATCACACAAGCAAAAATAAAACTGGTATTAATAAGTGAAGGCAGGGAGGAAAGTCACCGTTGAGCTATACTGTGAGGAAGAGATCCGCTCTCAATTAAAGATGAAGTAAACCAGGTATCCCCGCTGAGGATGAAAAGAACTACAGCTGCTGAAAAGCTGATAAATATAATCATAATCAACCATAGTATTATACGTTTCATCTGCTTATCACTGGGCATAGGTATTCTCCTTTCGTTTCAGGCGCAGGTGAAAATGCAAGTATCTTAAGGTGCCACGATAAAGGATACGCCACAGGTAATAGTCACCAATTAAGAAGAGCAGTCCCAAAGCAGCCAGGCCCACCGACATGGAGATAGTAGCCGCCGCAGTCAGTCCATCGCTGTACCACAGAGCAGGTATATCAATTATTCCCGGTTGGATCAGATTAGCTAAGACTCCGATCATCAGAAAAAGTCCGGTAAAGCTGACCGCCATACCAGCAGCCAACAGGGCAACCATGGCCCCGGCTACACCGAGAACCGGGCCTAACACCAGGACTAGATTGGCAAATCCCAGTTTCAATACTGCTTTAATGGCATGGATAAGGTTACGAAAAGAAGATTCCAGCTCAGCTAGTGTTATCAGGTGGTGGGCTTGGTAATAGCGGGCTATAGCATGCGGGCTGCCCAGACTGGCGGCAATTTCTTCTTCCGTCCGGCCTTGTTCCAAACCCATGCGGAACAACTCCTGATGAGTTTTCAGAATGTTGCCCTTATCCGCTTTATCTATGTGGGATATTTTATCCAATTCAAGTTGCAGAGCCTGCAGAAATTCCTGTTGGTTCACCCCAATTCCCTCCCCCGCTAGTCAAACACCATGTATGACCGAGACCTCAGCTACATATCACCGATTCAAAAGCCATGTGTAAACCGGTAATGAAGTCATAATTAGCTGACATCTACTCATTAATGTAACATCAGCTGGGCTATCAGGCAAGGAAATCAATTTTGACCGCAGTCAGCTATTTTAGTAACAATCATACAAGATTACGCATCCAGTCATGATGATAGCTTATGGTGGGCAGGAACTCCTGCTGGTGGTGATTAAAGGGGTAAAGACGCTGGTAGTAATTTGTATTATTGGCGATTTGCCGCAGCAGCGAGGCCAGCCGGTCAATTTCTTCCCGGGTATTATAGGCAGCCAGGCTGATGCGAACCATACCCGGCCAATGAGCAGGACTAACCTGCCTCCAGTCTGACAATGGACGTTCAGAGTTGATGTTTAAAAGTCTGCGCACATAATTCTGGGCGCAAAAACAGCCGGTTCTTACTCCAATCCCTCCTTCATGGCAGAGGATGACGCCCAGTTGGGCATGAGGGATGGAGGATAGGTTAAAAGTGATTACCCCCACCCGGGGCTGCGAGCCGTATATAGTTATACCTGGAATAGCTGATAAAACTGCCAGGGCATGATTGGTAAGTTCATCTTCATAAGCGGCCATTCTATCCAGACCCAATTGCTGCAGGTATTGTAAGGTATCCGCCAGAAGGATAGCTCCTAGTACATTGGGAGAACCGGCTTCCTCCCGATCCGGCAGACCAGCCCAGATGATTTGCTCTTTAGTAACCAGCGACACAGTTCCTCCCCCGGTATGATCAGGATTACCCAGCTGGAAAAACTCACGGGGACCGATAAGAGCTCCGCAGCCAAAAGGAGCATATATCTTATGGCCGGAAAAGGCTAAAAAATCAATATGGCTGGAGTCACTATGAGGTTTCATGTCTACAGGCAAGTGGGGTACCAGCTGGGCTGCGTCTACCAGGATAAGAGATCCGTATTCATGGGCCATGGCTGCCAGGTAATGTATATCATTAATATGGCCGGTTACATTGGAAGCCCCACAAACCGCCAACAGCCTGGTATGAGGATAGTATTCCTTAAGCATTTTCTCCAAAACAGCAGTTTGTAAACAGCCTTTTTCATCAACAGGTACGTATTCTACCCGGGCTCGAAAACGCCAGGGCAGATCATTGGAGTGATGTTCCATTTCGGTGGATATAACCAGATCACCAGCTTGCCAGGGAAACCGGTAAGCCAGTTTATTTATAGCCTCAGTGGTATTTTTGGTGAGGATCACTGTGTCTCGATCCAAGTCAGCTTTCACAAAATGTCCGATAATATCGTGGCTTTTGTCATAGTAATAAGAAGACAGCCGGGATTTGTGCCCGGTTCCCCGGTGAACTCCGGAATACCAGCGCAGGTAATCACCCAGGCGTTCGACTACCGGCTGCAGAGCTGGGGTGCTGGCAGCGTTATCAAAATGAACATAGGGGGCCTGACGGCTGCGCCGCGTAGGGACCCGGCAGTCTATCCCTATAATTTGGCGGCGAAAGGTTTGAAAGGGAAAACCCCGCTGTTTAATAGCCTATCCCACCTTTGGAACTGTTTAATCTATACTATGTACACCTAGTGTTTTTGTCACTGTTAGGTGCAGCTGGTTAGATAAACAATTCCAGGTTGGCATTTACTGCATCCTGCAAATAGTCTTTGACATCCAATACTTCTACTTCCGGCAGCAGTTCTTCCGGTTTTAGACCCATAACCTCCAAGGACAGCTTGCATGCATAAAAGGAAACCCCTTTTTTGCGGGCACCCTGTAGAAAGTCAGCTAACCGGGGAGTGTGGGAATCTTCCATCATCTCCACCAGCATGTATTTACCCAGACCGCTCATATTCATGCGGGATAAAGGTAACTGGTCCGGTCCTTTAGGAGTTACGGCTGTAAACATTTTCTCATAGGCACTTTTGTCTTCCAGGCTCATTTTATCGGGATCTCTCAGCAGCATTAACCCCCAAAAGGCGAAGAACATGGTCACCGACATGCCCAGCTCCCGCGCTCCATTGGCCAGGATCAGAGCCGCCAAAGCCTTGTCATAGTCGCCGCTGAAAACCAGTAAGTTTACATGCTTATTATCCACTAAAACATGACCTCCTCTAATTGCTATGAAAATGGATTCCTAATGTGTCATTGCTGTGAAAACTCCTTTTACCTGAGTCGAAGTGTGACAGTAGGTTTGCCCTTAGCACCTGTTCCGTCGTCACGATATAGTAACGGCTCGATGTGCGACTCAGGGGGTACCGGGCTAAACAAACGTCCTGTTTGATAACCCTCTTACGGACATCCTGTCCCTCGCCCCCCTTCGTCTGCCCATCTTCGCCGGCTATATCGGACTCCTTCACCAAGGTGCTCAGGTAAACCTAGTGGCAACAATATATTGCGAGCCGTTGCTAGGCGACAAAGTCGTCCCCCCTACGTTTGGGTGTTTTCATTCATCGTGGCCGGTTCTTCAGGTGACAATTACTGTGAAAATAGTCGTCGTTGTGTCATCGCGAGGAGCGAAGCGACGTGACGATCTCTTTTTCGCAGCCTGCGAGCCTCTCTTGATTGCTTCGCTGCACTCGCAATGACTAAAATGGTGACTTTTCATTCATCGTGGCCTGGGTCGCAGGTGACAATCGCCCTCTGCTAGTAGCATGTACTATTTGCAGCTTAATTATAAAAAGGAGCAGACCATAGATTTAGCCAAGGTATGGTAAACTGTAAATGGAATTTCAGGTTAGGCAGGGATTTTAATGCAGCACAGGCATATAGTGATAAGCGGCTTCATCATTACGGCTTTGCTGGCTGCGGTAATATTGAGCGGTTGGCTGCCCGATTGGGCCATAGCTCTGTTCATCCTGGGAGCAGGGGTGGGGCTTACTTATTTGCTGGCCTTAATATCACGACAGCAGGAATACCTAACCCACCAACAGGCTTTCGTAAGGGCTTTGCAGGACTTGCATAAGGCTGACTCTTACCAGAGTTTGGTCAAGCACCTGGAAATGGCCCTGCACCGGGTGCTTGCCGGTGAGGCAACCGCAGTAAAGGTATTGGAATCCGCTCCGTCTGCTCCGCCGGAAGCAGACCTATGCGGTTGGGCGGATTTGTTAGAACGTGCTGATGCCAGCTCTGATTTACAGATGATTACCAAGGAAGATGAGGATTGGTATGTACTGCCGGTGCAGGATTCATCCGCGCAACCAAGGAAGATATTTCTATGCTGGAAACAAAAACATAACCCAGCCGGGCTAGCGGTTCAAGGGAATCTGAAAATTATTGCTGCCACTGCCTCCCAGATACTCGTCAGGTTAAATAAGCAGCAGCATTACGAGGAGTTTTTAAATCAGCTTCTGCATAGCGCTGTTAAGGCTGGCGAGGACCAAGTGCCTGGCTTCAGCGGGCACAGCCAAAGAGTAGCCCTGATCGCTGGTATCTTGGGGCAGCAATTGGGGCTGGATGAACGGGAAAGCAGGGATTTGCACTATGCCGCTCTGCTGCATGATATAGGCCGAAATAGACCAGTTCAAGGTGTTGATGAGGATCATCCTGGCAAAGGAGCCCAGGCATTTCCAGCAGGAGATGAGTGGAGTCTGATCCGGGAAGCCATCCAATATCACCATGAAAGATACGATGGCAGCGGTTTCCCGGAAGGGAAAAAGATGACGGATATTCCTCTTTTAGCACGCATTTTGGCAGTAGCAGATATTTTTGACGGTCTAACTGCCCTGGCTCCAGAAGAACATAGGCTGTCGCCTGAACTGGCTTATCAAGTTATCCAGAAAGCCACCGGATCAGGCTTCGATCCTTTAGTAGTAGTGGCCTTGAAGGAGTCCCTGGCCATGATTCAAGAAGAATTGACTGTGTTAACACCTATGGCAGCAAGGGATGTTGAAAACTAGGACCAGGATAAGAGGAAAATTTCAAAAAAAAGCGCTTGAGGGAGTAGAAAGAATATCTTGCCTGTGACTAGCCTTTAAGAGGTCCTGGATAGAAACCGATAAAAATAAGGAATAACTGTGCACTAAATGTCGGGAGGGTCTAATGTGAAAAGGATCCGTTCACTCATATCAATTATATTGACTGTGGCATTGCTACTATTGAGTTTTCCGGGATATTCTCCCCAAGTTTGGGCCGAAGGTCCAATACAAATCGATAATGTTTTTGTGGAAAGAACCGATAATGAACTGTTGGAGACTGTAAACGGGGTTATCGAAATAGATGGCAGCGGACTTAAAGATGCCCTGGTGTTGGTTCGTACCACGGCTGGTGGCGGCAGTAAAATATTAGGTAAGGAGATGGGCCAGCGACTGGCCAACGAAGACACCTATCTCAAATTTCAACTGACCGGTGCAGAAATGAAATCGATATTACTGAGCGATGGTATCAAAATCGGTACTGTGTCGGTGGCTGTCGATGACTCCAATTTTGCCACAATAAGCAGTGTTGAACCCAAAGTTGTAAATATGGGAGCTTCTACACAATTGACGATACGGGGAAGCAATCTGAATAATGACAATCTGACTTTTGGAAAGGGTTCATTTAACGGCGGAAGCATCAACAGGACTTTTGATACGATTACTATTAGCAACCTGTCAGGTGATACCGGTTTTCACGATATTATTTTCACGCGGGTAAGAGAGGACGTTGCCAATGTAAGCGGGAAGGTTACACTCCGCCGTCTCTACCAAAACCAGTTTCGGGCAGTACAGCAGCGGAATTTTGCGGGACTGGAGATGTACCCGAATAAAGGAGTAGCTGGACAAACCATAGTTTATTTCCAAGCCCCTCATTTAGATGAAAGTTCAGTGTTTTTCCTCCGGGATATCAATGACCCCTATTATTCCTCTAATCTGGGCACTGACTACCATTATCAAGGCAGTACTGAAAATGATGATATTATTACCGTCAAAGTGCCCAACCTGACTCCGGGAACCTATCAGGTGGTATTGACCAACCACTTGTCGAACCCGCCCGCCGGGTCTGATTTGCGCGGCTATATCATATGGCAGCAGGTAGTAGGGAGTTTTCTGGTGGTTAGTGCCAGCAATGCGGCCCAAATAGTTAAGGTGGAACCAAACCAGGGACCGAATTTGAACAAGAATAAGGTGACGGTAATTGGACAAAATTTTGACGAACTGCTGATAGATGGTTTGACAATGGATGCCGGTCAGACACCTGATATCAAGGTATCTGCCGATAACAAATCTTTAAGTATCGACTATGGAACCGGAACGTATAATGTGGGTACGACCAGCAAAGAAGTTGAGGTTAAGCGTATTATCAAAGTGTTCATTGGAGATGCTGCAGAGTTTCAGGCTGCAAATCTGCAGGAGTTTAGCAGTATCTACGATAACCTGCGGGTTTTCACTCCCATCTTAAATGATGAAAAGATAAAGAATGAACCCAATCAAGATGTGAAGGTGGAATTAATCACTACGTTAACAGTAAAAGACACCGGTCAGGAGTACCGGTTTATGGAACAACCCATATTGGCCAAAGGCTATTCATATATAAAGAGTTACACGGAACCTAACTTCACAGAAGTAATTCCCAATAGTATTCCTGTTATAAATACGAATGGAGAATATGAGACCAGAGAGGACCTGGTTATCAGTATAATTGGTCAAGATTTTATGGTAAATAAATTCACCGATCCAGAAACGGTTACTGAACATGTTTACTATCCTCTAGTGAATTTAGGGGGTGCTATTACCCTCAGCCGGATAGGGAAAAATGCTGATGATGTACTGATCAAAGATGCCAGCGGTTTGTGGAACAGGTACCAGGGAGCCAGCATGGAGGTGCTTCATGGTACCACGGTAATTGATGGCACTGCTGGCAAGGAAGTGGGTAATCGGATAGTTATCCGTATTCCGGCGGGTATCAAGGTGAGCAGCGATTGTTTGGAGGCTACTCACTTGGAGATCACCAATCCCATGAAGAATTCTAGTGACTACGGTTATCCCATCCGGAAAGAGGATATGCTTCGCTTTTTACTAGTGGACAAAGAGCAGGGACCTGTTATTACCAGTGTGGAGCCCTACATAGTTCCTGCGGAAGGAGAGAAAGGGGTCCAGATTAAAGGTTACAATTTCCAGGTGGGGGTACGGGTATTTATCGATGGCTTGGAAGTAAAGAACATAAAGCGAGATAACTTCTCGCAGCTTATAACTTTTGATGCTCCCCCCGGCCGGGAAGGGGAAACCCGATTGGTAGTCATGAATCCTAATGGCGAGGCTGATTCTGCCCAGTTTATTTATGTAAAGACCCAGACTAATCCTCGCATAACCAGTATTTCACCTACTGAGGGCACCATTGGTACTCTGGTAGTGATCAGCGGTGATGGGTTCATGGGGCCTGATCCCACGGCTACTCCTGCGGGAATGGGTATCTACCGGTTACTGGGAGCGCGAGTCTTATTTGATAATGAGGATAAAAACGAATACCGGTACCGCGAAGGCAGCAACAGTGTGATTGAGCCGCAGGGATACAGGGCTCCGGCTGGGCAGGAATTGCTGCGGGTGGAAAACAGCCGGTTAGTTCTGGCTGACTATTACCCCAGCATTCTGCTAAGAGATGGTAATAACCAGTATTACATTATAAACAAAAACAACGCCCAACAACCGGTCTTGACCGATGGGGCTCATGAATGGACCTTTGCTTACGATGGCACGGACATAATTGCCAGTGATAAAAGCGGCAACATTTATGAAATCAGTTTAGGTGTTAATGGTGATCATGACCAATTAACCTTAACCCGCAATGAATCAGACTTGGTGTTGGATATTCTGACTCCTTATCTGGTAGACAGCAATAATGTCATAGTAGGCCATAAGGCCAAGGTGGTCGACGGTGGTAAGCGGATTATGGTAACCGTACCTAATCTGCAGGTACAAAAATATTATGATATTACCGTCATTAATCCTGACACCAAGAGAGCTACTGTTAAGGAAGGGTTCTATTTTTATCTAAGCCCCCAGCGAATTCCCGTTATTAAAGAAATAATTCCCAACCGGGGTTCCACCACGGGTGGTTATTATATTGATATTATAGGCGAAAATTTTGAACGCACTGATACTATTCAGACCCGGGTATTTATAGATGGGGTAGAGGTCCCTAAAGCTGATACTATAGTGAGCCCTGACTTGAAATCTATCCGGGTCAAAGTCCCGCCATATAAAGGTGATCTGGCTAAAGAACTGGGGGTAGGTTTCAAGGCAGTACCAGTAGTGGTATTGAATCCTTCCGACGGAGGAAGTTCCGGTCTGCCGGAAGGCTTTACCTATGTGGTACCCACCAGCCAGCCGGTTATTGACAGCCTGACGGTTACGGAAGGATCAGCCGCTGGAGGCGACCCTGTCCTGATACAGGGCCGGGATTTCCGCTTATATGAACCTTACCAGGATCTTAACAACAACGTCCGGTTTGATCCGGAAGTGGATACATATACGGATATTAATGGAAATGGCCAGTGGGACGATTTAAGCCTGTTGTTCAGTTTGGATAATATAAAAAACCGGCTTAAGGATGAAGGCTTGAATGAAGACGAGGTTGAAGACCAGGTTAAAAAGCTGATTCAGGTTTTGCCCCGGGTATACTTCGGCAATCAAGAAGCTAAGGTAGTAGATTTCGACAGAGGGTTACTGGGAGTTATAACCCCCGCTTCTCAGCCAGGAACGGTATCTGTATACGTAGTTAACAATGATTACGGGGTTTCCAACAGCAAACCCTTCACCTTCAAAGGCTCCAGTCCTCGCATCACGGCGGTAATTCCCGATGTAGGCCGCCGGCAGGGGGGCGAGATAGTAGAAATCCACGGCTCTGGCTTACAGGAAGGCATTATTAACATATTGGGCACTGATAAAAACGTAGAGAAAAAGACCATGCCTCTGGTGCGCTTTGGCAGCCTGGAAGGAAGCGGGACCATCATAGATGGCCGGGTCAGCAATCTGGATGTTGGGGGATACTTAACAGTTAAATATAACGCCAATGTTGCCGACAATAATCTATCTCTGTCGCTGCAAACCGTTGTCGGTCAGGTTTACCAGCAGGATTACTCCTATGACGGCAGCGATCTGTTTATCGATCTCAGTCACCTTCAGGACAGCCAGGGCCAGTCTTATGGCAGCCGGGAGCTAGTACGGGTGCAGTTAATTTTGGACAATCAGGGTTACCGCCTGCAAGTACAGCGAGGTTTTTCCCCCGAGGCTACCCTGGTTAGTTCCGGTCAAATCCGGGTTACTACTCCCCCTTACTATACTGTAGGACAGGTAGTTTTGTCGGTTATCAACCCCGATGGCGCCATAGCCACTGGGTCCTTTACTTACCGCAACCCGGACAGCAGGCCGGTCATTACCAATATTACCAGGGATGATCAAGCCCCGGTATTAACTGACATAGAGGGACGGCAGGTAAAAATACTGCGCATGAATTACCAGGGGGAAAGTCAGGTAAAAGTATTTGGTACAGACTTCCGGGAGAATGCCATTATAAAAATAGGAAACCTATTTACCATTACCCCGGATCAGATTATCTATACCTTACCAGACCAATTAACCTTTACCATGCCTAAGGTTCCCGAAAGTGAAATAGGCAAGCTGCACCGGGTAGTGGTTATAAATGAAGACGGAGGTACTGCAGCTTCTGACGAACCGGTCTCTGGCAAAGACCAGGACAAGATTTACCTGCAGTTCACCAAAGGTGAAACCGAACCGGCAGTAGAGGCAATAGATCCGGTGAAGGGGCCGGCTTCCGGAGGTACCCGTATTAAGATTGCCGGCAAGGACTTCCGCAAGGTTATGGAAGGCTATGGTGACAAATCTGTGAAGGTGTTTGTGGGCGGAAAGGAAGCTACCGCTGTGGAGGTGGCTGATTATAAAACCATCTGGGCTACTACTCCTCCTAATAACCCCGGTACCCTGACTGTTAGAGTGGAAAATCCCGATGGACAAATCAGCATACCCGCGGGGAACTATACCTACATCAGCAGCCCCCAAGTAACTGGTGTGGTTGATCCTACCGATCCAGCGGAGGATACCCCTATAGATAATATTTCCATTGAAGGCGGACAGGAGATTAAAATAAAAGGCAGCGGATTTATGCAGGGAGCCAAGGTGGTCTTTGCTCCGGTGCTGGAGAAGGCTGCCTCTGATACCGGTGGCAATATCATCTACCGGGTAACTACTGCCGACAACAACGGCTATACCAGTCAGGTGCTGGATCCCTACCTGCTAAAATCGGGAAGTTCAGGCACGGATGTGCGGTTTATTGACGAAAACACCCTGACCGTAAAGACTCCGCCAGGAAAACTGGATACTATGGGGTTAATAGTGGTTAACCCCGACCAGGGTGCCAGTGAGGATTATGGAGATATTTCCTACGAACTCCCGGAACTGCCTGCCCCCGAAGGCAAAGTTTATGCCGAGATCATTCATGACCAGCATAATCGAACCGATCGGGCCATCAAAGTGTCCTGGAATGGTGTGGCCGGGGCCCGGGAATATGAAATTTACGTAGTGCGGGGAAGCAGGGAGGAATTCATCGGGTCCACCCAGCTTACCTCTTATATATTTAATGATCTGGAACCCAATACCCGCTACCGTTTCATCGTCAAAGCAGTGGGTGATTTCGGTTCTTCCAAACCATCCCAGGAGAGCAACTGGGTAAGAACCGGATCCAGAGTCGGTCCTCCCGATGAGGACGGCAAATTAGGTGAGAAAACGGAAATAAAGCGTGAAGGTACCACTGCCTATGTAAATATTGGCAGCCGGGACAGTTCCCGCTCCACCCTGTGGGTCGATCTGACCAAGGGTGACCTGGCGGGCAGCAGCCAGGTGGTAGTAGCTATTCCTGCCAGCGTGGCAGCCAGCGGTGGTGCGGATATTGTTATTCAAGGACGGGATTTCCAGATTAGATTTAACCCCCGGGTATTTAATACTACTCAGGTGTACAACAGCCGGAATCGTGATGATGCGGGAATACGTTTCCGGGTATCACCTTTGACAGGTACTCCGCCAGCTTCTTCCGGCAATATTTTGTCAACTCCCTACCGATTGGAAGCTACCTTTTATCGTGGATCGGAACAAACAGCATTGGACAAGCTGGCCCAGACCATGTCCTTGGAGCTGAAATATGATTTACAAAAAGCTCAACTGCGCCGGCTATCCCAGGCTGCGGTTTACAGGTATGATTCACTTTATGCCCGCTATGTTCCGGTGTCCGCTGCAACTGCCGGAACTCCAGCGGCAGCCATTAATCAAATGGGTATATATTCAGTAATAGGAATCAGGAGGTAACCTATGCTGCGTAAAATCATCTGGGGAGCAATATTGGCCGTATTTCTTTATTGCCCGGCTGCGTTAGCAGCTGAAGCATCACCCTTTGTACAGGGTTATATAGAAGGATACTTAATTAAGATAAATGTCACGGAAGAAACGGGGCGAACCGCGGAAATTGAAACCTATGAGGGACAACGGTTTGTTTTGACCATTCACCCGCAAGCTCGCTTTTTGATTGATGATCGCCCGGTTAACCTGAGCAATCTGTACAGCGGGATGGAGGTTTATGGTACTATTCAAGGCCGGCAGCTTCAAACCCTGGAGGCCTATTCCACCGCCCAGTTGGGATTTATTAATCCCGGCAGCAAGGTTCGTAAAGGAGTTATATCCCAGATAAACAGTGAATCATTGGAGATTCGCTCTCAGGATGGCTCCCGGGTTAACTACAGCCTCCTGCCCGGCACTATTATACTTCGCCAGGGCAAAGCAGTCTCTGCCGTTACTCTATATACCGGGGACCGGGTCAAATTGTTCTTTGATGACATCCATACTGATGTGATAAGCCGCGTGGAGGTACAGGGAGACTCTATCCAGGTCAAAGATATATACCGGGGGCAGATGACTTCGGTGGATGCTTATGCTAACCGCTTAACGGTGGACAACCTGGAGCGTTTCTATAATGGCCGGTGGCAGGATGCTCCCCAGAATTACTCCCTGACCTATACCCAGGGGTTACCGCTTTACTATGGCGGGCAGCTGGTCCCGGAGCGTAACTGGCCTTATTTTCGCGGCAAGACCATTTATATGATCAGCAAGAACTTATTAGGCCGGGAAACGGTTGACAGGGCTATTATTAAAGGCCAGTATGAATCCGGATACACGGATAAAATAGACAGCATCAATTGGTTTTCAGAGAGCCTGGAATTGAAGAGCCATCGCAACTTGAGACTTAATGAAGGTACCATAGTCATTAAAAACGGGCGCCTGCAGGATCGCTATGTCATTAATCCAGGAGATGACGTTTACATTGTAGCTGATGGCAGCGGCAATTCAGCAACAGCTAATATAGTTTACATATTAAACGAAGATATTAATCACTCCGCCCTGGGTCAGCATTTCCTCTACTGCGGAACCATCGACCAGATATTTGAGGACCGCATCTGGCTGGATAGATATCATATACTGAACCAGCACGAATGGGAGCGTTATACAACCGATAAAGAACTATACTACGATTTGGATAGTGATTTTTATAATCTGGAGACCCAGAGCTTCATCAGCGGGGAAGAACTATATGCTGGAGATTATGTAGTGGATGAAAATGAGGACCGGGCTCGCGATCTTGACCTGGAAGACTGGTATGCCTGGATTTATACCGACGGTGACCGCATTGCCGCTATGGCCGTGCAAAAAGAGTATGAAGGTCGTGGGGAACGAATAACTGCCGGGCGGGTGGCTGGCGTTAATAATGACAGCCTGGTGGGTTGGACCATCACTGTAGGCGACAGCCGGGACTGGAGCAGCCGACGGGAAGCCTGGGTACCGAAAAATTCCGATCTGCGCATTAATGTAGCTAAGGCTATGATAATCCGCAACGGAGAAATTATTACCGCTGATCAACTTAAACCCGGTGAGCGGCTCTACATAGTACGCAGTGACTTTCGAGCTCATGTAGTTATCGTACAGTAACAATTGGTCAAAGGAGAGTAACATGAAAAAATTTGTACTGATTGTAACGCTACTAGGTTTTGTGCTGGTGGGACCGAAGGCTTATGCAGCCCCTCCTGATTTTGGGGGAGGGGTAAATAATGAATATGAATACGAAGAAGTAGTATTTGTAAGCGGCGTTCCCATAAAGTTTACCGGCAGCGGGAAAAACGTCAATATTAAAGTCTCAGAAAAGGATGACAGCCGTACCATTACTTACCGGCTGAAACTATCCTCGGCTGATCCCGCTTACCCAGGGGAGCTAAACCGGTCCATTACCTATAAAACCACCCTGTCTAAGCACAGTGATAAAGGTCAGACTACGGCCCAGATGGAAGTGGAAAAGTTTTCGGAAAAGATTGAGATCGGATCTGATCGATATGAATTAAGCGACTATCAATTCTCCCGTTCGGATCTTATTGATAACCGTCCGGCTTCAGACTATTATTCTGGTAGTCTTAAAGCCCGTAAAACTTATGTAATAAATAAAAATCAGGGTAAAGTAACCATGGACATCAGTGGAGCTATGGTGGGCTATGAAAATTTCTGGGGTAAGACCGAGACCCAGCAATTGGAGTATATCATTGAATATAACCGGGTTGTTAACCAGGAGGATGAGGACAGACAACAAACTAGAGACTTGTCCTGGCAAGGAACGGTATCCGTAATGGCTTCAGATAGCATGACCAAGACCCTGAAGTACTCTGACAATCAAGCCAATCTGTCCAGCTTTTCCGGCGGACACAGCCGCATAACCTATCAGAGTATGTATTCCCGCTATGATTACAATCTGCCCCGTATAACCAATGGGCAAGTTTCAAGCAGCCGCCTGCGCGGCAGCGTGGAGCTGAATCTGGAAATGTCCCCGCGCATTGAAAGATTAGTGGTGCCCAAGTTTAGAGATGTAGCCGGACATTGGGCTCAGGATGATATTGAAAAGCTTTATTCCCTGGATGTTTTTGAAGGAACTCCTGCTTTCTTTGCTCCTGATGCTCCCATGACCAGGGCTGAATTTACCCGGGCTATAGTCAAAGGGGCCAATATGCGGGCCTCTATAGAGGAAAAGCCGAAAACTTCCCGCAGCCGTTCCAAAACTGAGGAAGTTTCACCATTCTTGGATGTTCCCGTCTCATCCCCTGATTACCAGTACATTAAGGATGGTGTAGATAAGGGGATAATCAGCGGTATAACCGATCAGCTATTCGGACCGGAAAATTCTTTGACCAGGGCCCAGGCCATCACTATTATGGTAAGGGCATTAGGGTTTGAAAGTATGGCCCCCACACCTGGGTATCGTACTTCCTTTTCCGATGATCAAGCTATTCCTAACTGGGCTATCGACAGTGTTTATGTAGCCCGTGAAATTGGCCTGATCAGCGGGGATTCCCATAACCGGTTAAACCCCAACCAGGTCTTGACCCGGGGAGAGGCTTCCTCGATGCTGGTGCGGTTTCTAAACTTCCTGGAGCAGGATCTGCAGAAGGATTATCGTGAAGACCTGGTGCTGTATTAACCTATTGTGATCTGGGACAAGTCCCCAGTCCGGTAAGAAAAGGTGGTGGAGCATGGGAAGGAAGTTCTGGTTTATAGTAATCGTGGCTGTACTGATAAGTTCAAGTTACTTTTTCTGGAACGGTAACCAGTCCAGCACCCAAGTAGCCGCTACCTTACCTGCCAGCAATAAGCCGGAAACGGCTTCCACATTTCCGGCACCGGGTAAAACTCTGTACCGGATGAGTCTTTATCTGGACATTAACACCAGAACCTTGCATGGTACTACAATCTTAACCACCAATAATACCTGCGGCCAGGTTTTATCTGAGCTCTGGTTTACTATTTACCCGGATGCCTTTCGTAACTCCGCAGCCACACCTGCTCCGGCTTCTGCTTACTATGCAGGATTTGAACCAGCCGGAATAGAATTTGAAGAAATCCTGGTCAACTATAAACCGGTTGATTATATTAAAGAAGGGGTTTCCCTGCAGTTGATTCCTGCCGAGGAGATTCTCCCCGGTCAGGATATTGCTGTAGAGATGAAATGGAAGGCTCGAATACCCCGATTATCATATCGCTATGGCTATAAAGACGGGGTATTTATGCTGGGCCACTTTTATCCCGTCCTGAATGTATATGATGATCGGGGCTGGAGAATCTCCTATGATTCAGATTTTGGTGATCCCTTCTGCTTGAATTGTGCTGATTACGTGGTGCGCTTGAACATTCCCGAAGCCTATAGTATGGTATCAACAGGGAGTGTTGTGGAAACAATAGCAGAAGATAATGGACGACAGTTTATTACCGTGATTGCCGAAAATGTTCGCGATTTTGCAATAGTGGTTTCTCACCAGTATCAGGCTCTGAAAGAGACGGAACAGAAGTATACCGTTTCCATACATGCTCCGGATCAAGCCCATGCCAGCCTGGACTCAATGCTGCAGGAGACCATTGATATTTTAGATTTCTTCTCCTGTACCTGGGGGTCTTATCCTTACCCGGAATTCAAGGTGGTATTTGTACCTATGCAGGGCTTCCATGGTATGGAGTATTCAGGTATAATATTCCTTTCAAAGGAATTGCTGCGCCCAGGTGCTGACCAGCAGCAAACCCGTTTCCTGCTGGCTCATGAGGCTGCTCATCAGTGGTGGTACGGGCTGGTAGGCAATGACCAGGTGCGTGAACCCTGGCTGGACGAAGGCTTGGCCAACTGGGGAGCATATAAATACTTAAACCAGCAGGACCAGACATCAAAGGGCAGTAAGGCCGGTGCCAGAATCAACCTGGCCAGGGAGCTGAAGGACATGCATTCCCGTGATGATTATTATTCCACTGCTTATACGGGGGGCGAGTCCTTTTGGTGGGGGTTAGAGAAGGAATTAGGTGAAGAAAAGGTTAAGCAGGTTCTGCGCCGTTATCTGGCGAATTATCGTTTCCAGATAGCGACCACTGGCGATTTATTGCAGGTAATCCAGCAGGAAGCTCATCGTGATATGCAAGAATACTTTAATAGTTGGTTTAATTATCATAATGAATAAAAATACAGCCCATGATAGTAACTTGGACCAATTCCCTGTTCATAAGTTTCACCTTATTAAACGGCTTTTTGAACAGGGATTATATATGCAGCAGGTGCAGGAGGTAAGGGATGAGCCCAATTGAATCAATTCAACAATCTATAAGGGAAAAAATAACCGATGCAGTAAACCAGGCCGTGAAAAATGAGTTGTTGACCATTGACACTATTCCTGACTTTGTAGTAGAGGTCCCACGGGAGAAAGAACATGGGGATTTTGCTGTTAATATAGCCATGTTGTTGGCTCGCCAGGCCCGTATGGCTCCTCGCAAAATTGCCGATATACTGGTAGGTATTATGCAGCAAAGCCCAGATCCCCAGTTGGAGAGGATTGAGGTTGCGGGGGCTGGGTTCATCAATTTTTTCCTGAGCAAAACTTGGCTATATGAAGTGCCTCGGCTGATATACAACCTGGGGGATGCCTATGGCTGCAATCCAAACCGGCAGGGTAAGGTTCAGGTAGAATTTGTGAGTGCCAATCCTACTGGTAATTTACATATGGGAAATGCCCGGGGAGGGGCTATTGGCGATTCCCTGGCTAACATACTGGAACGGGCTGGTTATCAGGTGGAAAGGGAATTTTATGTAAATGACGCCGGCAACCAGATTGAGATTTTTGCCGATTCCCTGGAAGCCCGGTATCTTCAGCTAACTGGCCACAATGTTTCTTTCCCCGATAACGGTTATGCCGGACAGGATGTTATTGATACCGTTAAACGAATAATAGCCCAGTACGGCAAAGATTTGGGGGACATGTCCCCTGATAAGCGGCGATCCATCATAGTTGAGTATGCCTTGCATGAAAAGGTAGACTATATAAAAAATACCCTGGCCAACTTCGGTATCCATTATGATGTATGGTTTCATGAAAGGACCCTGCATGAGAGCGGGGAAGTTGACCAGGTGTTGGCAGAATTGGAGCAGAAGGGATTTATTTATGAAAGTGAAGGAGCGCTGTGGTTTAAGTCAACCCTCTTCGGGGATGAAAAAGACGAGGTAGTCAAGAGGGCTAATGGACTGCCCACCTATTTTGCTGCTGATATTGCCTACCACCGTAATAAATTTGAGCGAGGTTTTGACTGGGTAATCAATGTGTGGGGGGCTGACCATCATGGCCACGTTGCCCGTATGAAAGGGGCTATGCAAGCTTTAGGCATTGATCCCAACCGCCTGGATATTGTACTTATGCAGTTGGTGAGGCTATATCGCAAAGGTAATCTGGTACGAATGTCCAAACGTACCGGAACCACAGTAACCCTCGATGAGCTAATTGAAGAAGTGGGTAAAGATGCTGCTCGATTTTTCTTTGTTATGCGCAGCCCTGACAGTCATCTTGATTTTGACCTGGAATTGGCCAAACAGCAAAGCCAGGAAAACCCGGTTTATTATGTACAGTATGCTCATGCCCGTATATGCAGCATTTTCCGGCAGGCGAAAACTGCCGGCACACAGATGAGCGCGGCCGATCAGATCGATACCAGTCTGTTAAAAGAAGAAGAGGAAGTGGCCCTGCTGCGTAAGCTGGCGGATTTCCCGGAAGAGATAAAAATAGCGGCCCGTACCCTGGCACCTCATCGTATTGCCAGGTATGCCTTGGATTTGGCCGGATTATTTCATAGTTTCTACAACCATCACCGGGTATTAAATGAAAACCAGCAGCTGCAGGATGCACGCTTACTCCTGATGGAGGCTACTCGCATCACCATAAAAAACGCTTTGCAAATACTGGGTGTAAGTGCGCCCGAGCAAATGTAGGAGGTTTTAGTAATGCACCAGAGAAAACGCAGTGAAGCGGATTGGGCAGTGGAGATATTGCTGGAAAAACAGGAACCCGTTTATTACTTGGATTTGGTCAAGGAAATAAGTAAGCGGATGGGACGAAGCCAGGACGATTATTCCCTGACTTCAATTTATACCAGACTTAATCTGGACAACCGTTTGGTTCATCAAGGGGATGGCTACTGGTTTTACGATACCAACCGCATTCGTCCTGAGGAGTGATATTATGAAAATCAGTTATCTGGGGCATGCTTCATTTTTAATTGAGAGTGGAGGTAAGTATTTACTTACTGATCCCTGTGATGAACGCTGTGGTTACCGCCCCTGGACGGAGCCTGTGGACATTGTTACCGTCAGCCATGGTCACTATGATCATAACGCCGTAGAGCATCTAAAGGGTAATCCTCGTATCATTAAGGAACAGATTACTCCCATAGAAGCCGGTGGCTTTACTATTCAAGGGTTTCGTTCCTATCACGATAAAAAGCAAGGTCAGGAGCGGGGCTTCAATTATATTTACAAATTGACCGCTGAGAATATAAACCTTTTACATATGGGGGACCAGGGGACCCTTTTGGACCAAAAACTATTGGAGCAAATCGGCCAGGTAGATATCGTGATGGTACCAGTAGGAGGCCGCTATACCGTTGATGCCGCCGAAGCTGTTCAAATTGTTTCCCAGCTGAATCCCAGCATAGTCATTCCTATGCATTACAAGACTCCCCAGGGCACTGTAGATGTTGCCCCTGTAGAAAAATTTATTTCTCAATATGAGCAAGTAGTAAAGCGCCCGGCTTTAACAGTTACCTGTCAGGAGCTTCCTGAAGCCCTGCAAGTAATCGTTTTAGAACTTACCGACCATTGACCACGACCCGGGAAGAAGGTAAAATTGCAAAAGATTTGGTTTTGGAAAAGGATTCATATACGTTATACACAAGGGAAAGAGAGGGGCTAAAGTTGACCAAGTATATATTCATCACGGGGGGAGTAGTTTCTTCTCTGGGGAAAGGTATTACCGCAGCTTCTTTGGGACGAATTTTGAAAAGCCGTGGACTAAAGGTTTTACTGCAGAAATTTGATCCCTATATTAATGTAGACCCCGGCACTATGAGCCCCTACCAGCATGGAGAGGTATTTGTTACCGAGGACGGAGCAGAAACCGACCTGGACGTAGGTCACTATGAACGGTTTGTAGATGTCAACCTGACTCGCTATGCTAACTATACCACGGGACGAATTTATCAAGCTGTCCTGGATAAGGAACGCCGGGGCGATTATCTAGGCCAGACCGTTCAGGTTATTCCTCATATTACTAATGAAATAAAGGACCGGGTTACTTTCATGGAAAAGAAGGAAAACCCGGATGTTATTATCAGTGAAATTGGAGGAACCGTCGGCGATATCGAATCCCTGCCATTTCTGGAAGCCATTCGCCAATTAAAGGTCGATCTGGGCAAGGACCGGGTATTATATATTCATGTCACCCTGATACCGTATATTCGAGCAGCCAGAGAGTTAAAAACCAAGCCTACCCAGCACAGTGTAAAAGAACTGCGCAGTATAGGTATCCAACCTGACATTTTGGTCTGCCGCACAGAACATGAACTATCCGAGGATCTTAAAGCCAAGCTGGCTTTGTTCTGTGATGTGGACCGGGAAGCAGTTATACAGTTGAAGGATGCGGAGTCTATCTACGAAGTGCCCCTAATGCTGGCTGAACAGGGCATGGACTTGCAAGTGATCAAAAGATTGGCTTTAACCTGTCGACCTGCCGACTTGTCTGAATGGGAAGAACTGGTCCGCAGGGTAAAGAATTTAAACCGTCAGGTAACCATTGGCATAGTCGGCAAATATGTGGATCTGCCTGATGCTTATCTCAGTATAGTTGAAGCCCTTAAACACGCAGGATTCCAGTATAACAGTCATATTGATGTACGTTGGATTAATTCAGAACAGGTGGAAAAGGATGGACCGGAAGCACTGCTGTCGGATGTGGATGGTATTTTGGTTCCCGGCGGATTTGGAGAACGGGGCGTAGAAGGGAAAATTGCCACAGCCCGTTTTGCACGGGAAAACAAGATACCTTATCTGGGAATTTGTTTGGGTATGCAGTGTGCAGTTATTGAATATGCTCGTCATGTATGTCAGTTAAAAGACGCCCATAGTTCGGAATTTAATGAGAACAGCCTTCATCCTGTAGTAGATTTAATGCCGGACCAAAAGGGTGTGGAAAATAAAGGCGGAACCATGCGTTTAGGGGTCTATCCCTGTCGACTGGTACCTGGGACCAAGGCACATAACCTTTATGGCCAAGATAGTATTGAGGAACGGCATCGCCATCGTTATGAAATAAACAATGAGTATCGGGATATTTTACAGCAACATGGTTTGGTAATAAGCGGTCTATCACCAGACGGATTGCTGGTAGAAATGATCGAATTGCCGGATCACCCTTGGTTTGTAGGCTGCCAATTTCATCCCGAGTTGATATCTCGTCCCAACCGGCCCCATCCTCTGTTTCTCGGTTTCATTGAGCATGCTTTGGCTTACCAGAATCAATAGCAACTGAAATTAAGTGAAAATAAAAAGGGCAGTATCTGCACCTGGATACTGCCCTCAGTTTTTTTGTGATTAGAAAGGAATGCGGTTAGTACGCGACCAGATTTTCATTTCCTTAGCGGCGGCCAACAGTTCATCGCGGAAATCGGGATGGGCCAAATTTATCAAGGCTTCTGCTCGTCCCCAAACAGACGTAGCCTTTAGGTTGGCTTTGCCATATTCGGTTACTACCCAATGCACCTGGGTACGAGGTACCGTAACCACTGCACCCGGAGTCAGCATAGGACGAATTCGGGAATGAATCTTGCCTTGTTTGTCCTTATAGGTAGAGGAGAAGGCAAGAAAAGCCTTGCCGCCTTTGGAATGGAAAGCACCCACCACAAAATCCAGCTGGCCTCCAGTTCCTGAGATTTGCCGCAGACCGGAAGTTTCTGAGCAGACCTGGGACAGCAGGTCTATCTCGAGAATGTTATTAATGGCGACCACATTATCGTGCATGGCCACCCGGTAGGGATCATTAGTGTAGTTTACAGTGCAGGAGGCTACCCGGGGATTGCGATCCAGAAAATCATAGGTATCCTGGGTACCTAGGCAGAAGGAGTAGGTACTCTTGTTTATATCATAGGCTTTTTTAGCATTGGTTACTTTGCCGGTTTCATACATACGCACGAAGGCATCACAGAACATTTCACTCTGAATACCCAGGTCCTTCAAATCTGACTCGGCAAGCAGGTTGCCGATAAGGTTAGGCATAGCGCCTATACCCAGCTGAATCATCGCTCCGTCCCCAATTTCCTCCATTATATATTCCGCAATTTTACGGTCCTCGGGAGATGGATCTGGGGGTGGCGGTGTAGTAAAGATGGGAGTATTAGATCCCTCAATGATATAATCAATCTCGCTTATATGTACGTATTCGTCATTACCGCCCAAGCATACGGGCATGTTCTCATTTACTTCTACAATAGCTATTTTAGCATTCAAGGCTAATCCTCGATTATGAGAGTTGGCCAGCCCGAAATTGAAGCAGCCATGTTTATCCATAGGAGCTACCTGGCAAACCCATACATCAGGCCAAAGATGGGAGAAATCCGGGTTGTAAGCTAACAAAGTGGCTTCATGATAATTAAAGGGATTATGAACTGCCAAACCCATATCGCAGGCCTTGCGATCCAATAAAGTGAAATACCAGCTAAAATATTGAAAGGTTTTTTGCTCAGGATCGTTTTTAATAACTTCGGGAATAGGTAAAATTGATCCAGTGCCACGGATAGCCACGTTTTCCAGTCCATCCCCGGCACGTTTTCCCAGAGCAGCATCAAAATCAACTGGTTTGGTAGCGAACATGCCATAGTCAATAATAGAATTTGATTGAACCAGTTGGGCTGCTTTTTCAGCAGTCATTAGTTTGCTTTTGTATTCCTCCAAATAACTTCTCAATATTAACCCCCCCTAAAACTTTCCTTACCCCAAGTCGAGTAATAATTACCCATAACTACCGTTGTTTTTGTATATATTAGAATATTCGCACAAAAAATATATAATCCTCTCACGTAGCTAAATTCGGAAAATTAAGAATTTTAACAACATATTTTGCGGTTTAAAGGCTGATTTAGGCAACCCTGGCTTTATTCAGTAATAATTATTTGCTGCCGGGCAGGCATTTGGCGGGATAGTGACGAAAAGAATCATGGATAAGACCAAAATAGGCGATACTAGCTGACAAAACCCTAACAAAGGAGACAGTGATGTTTACCACCCGGATTATCGATAAGAATGAAAAGGACCGTTATAATCGTTTTGTCGCCACTCACCCCCAGGGCCACTTCTTGCAGTTGTGGGAATGGGGACAGGTTAAACAAGGCATGGGATGGGAGAAGCTGCCTCTTATACTGGAGGAAGATGGAGAAATCAGAGCCTCTCTGCTGATTCTAAAACGTCCTCTGCCGGTACCTGGTTTGAAAAAATGTATCTTTTACTCTCCCCGTGGGCCGGTGGTAGATCTGGAAAGTGAAGAGTTATGCCGGGCTTTGTTTGACGGGGCGGCCCGCGTGGCCAAAGATCATGGAGCTATCTTTTTGAAAATTGATCCTGATGTAGATCATCGCCAGACAGGATTTGCTGAAATACTAAGCCGCCTAGGATTTCGCAAAAACGAAACCGGCCTTGATTTTGAAGGAGTTCAGCCCCGGTTTGTCTTTCGCTTGGATATTACCCCTTCGGAAACAGTTTTACTGGAAAACATGCACCAAAAATGGCGTTACAATATTCGCTTGGCCTCTCGTAAGGGGGTAGTTATTCGCCAGGCGGAAAGCAAGGAGGATTTGCGAACCTTTTACGATATCCTCCTGGAAACTGCCCAGCGTGACAAGTTTTTAATCCGCGGCTATGAGTATTTTGAATGGATCTGGGAGTACATGGTGCTAAATGGGTACGGCCAGATTTTTATAGCTGAATATGAAGGCCAGGCTATAGCTGCTACTCTGGCTATGATTTTAGGAGACAAGGCTTGGTACCTGTATGGGGCCTCCAGCAATGAACATCGCAATGTCATGCCGAACTATCTGATACAGTGGGAAATGATCCGCTGGGCCAAACAACAGGGATGTAGTATATACGATTTCCGCGGGGTATCCGGGGACCTGGATGAAAATAATCCCCTATATGGTTTGTACCGGTTCAAAAAGGGATTTGGCGGGGAGTTTACGGAATTTGTCGGGGAATATGACCAGGTTTATTCGCCCCTTTTTGACTGGTTGTGGTCTCGTGTACTGCCCGTTTACATGAAACTGCGGCATAGAAAGGGAGCAGGTGATTAATGACAGCAGATGGCTGGGCTGACAAATGGATCGAAATCGATGTGGATGATATCCGCTGGAATTTGGAACAGGTTCGCTCCTGTCTGCAGGAAGGAGTTCGTTTAATTGCTGTAGTAAAAGCTAATGCCTATGGACATGGAGCACCTGAAGTAGCCCGCATTCTTTACCAGCAAGGGGTTGACTTTTTTGCGGTAAGTTATCTTAAAGAAGCTCTGGCTTTAAGGCACAGTGGTCTGCGGGGCAGTATCTTGCTGCTGACCCCGCTTATTACTGAAGATCAAGTACAAGAAGCTCTGGAAAACCACATTACCCTAAGTATTACCTCGTTACCGGAGGCAGAATTAATTGATAAAGTAAGCCGCTTATCAAAGCGAATAGCTACCGTTCATCTCAAAGTTGACACTGGATTAGGACGTTTCGGTATGGATCTGGAACAGGCCTTGCAATGCTGTGAGGCATTGAATCGAAATTCCAACATATATATTGAAGGAATATATACACATATGGCAGAAGGAGCTGCACGTAATACCCGTTATACCCTAAACCAGTTTAAGCGATTTAGGGAAGTGATTAACCAGCTGCAAGACCGGGGATATCATATTCCCATCTGTCACTGCGCTAACAGTGCTGTACTTCTCAATTATCCCCATATGCAGCTGGATGCGGTGAGAGTAGGCACCCTTCTTTCCGGGCAGCATCCGGTGGGAAAAATTAGTCACCGCTTGGAATTGCGAGATCCCTATCGCTTCAAATGCCGGATTATATCTGTACGGAACCTGAAAAAAGGCAGCTATCTTGGGTATAACCGGACCTACCGGTTGAAGCATGCGGCTAAAGTAGCGGTCCTTCCGGTTGGATACCACGATGGGTTGGCACTGGCAGTAGATAACCGTCCATCAGGATTAGTCGACCTGCTTAAAGTTCTGGCCAAGACTGTACTCAACTATTTCCATTTTCCTCGTCTGCAGATGAAGGTGTCTTATAAGGGCCACCTATATCCAGTTCGCGGCAAGGTATTTATGCAGATGTGCCTGGTAGAGCTGCCGGTGGATTTGGAGGTCCAGGTGGGAGATGAAGTGGAAGTGCCCATCAGGAAAACTTTAGCTCTGGGCAGTCTAATGCGTCTTTATGTACGGGAAGGTAAAGCAGGCAAGGTTGATAACGATCAGTATGTATCCTATGTGGTGGAGGAGGAATTTAATGAATAAAAAACTGGTGGTTGGTATTCTGGTAGTATTTTTAGCCGTTATGACCATTCTGTCCCTGCAAGGGATAACCAATGCTGGTAGTGGGAGAAAACTTATGGGTAGTTCTGTCATAGGAGTAATAGAGATAAACGGTGTTATCAGCGGTGAAGCTGGCGGAGGACTGGTGAGCGGGTATTCAGCTAATGCCATGGATATTATGGAGAGTATCCGGCAGGCTCGTGAAAGAGAGGACATCAAAGTAGTGGTGTTGCGTATAGACAGTCCGGGGGGCAGTGCCGTTGCCTCCCAGGAAATTGCCCGGGAGTTAGACCGCCTGCGGGAAGAGGGCAAAAAGGTGATCACTTCCATGGGTGATACATGTACTTCCGGGGGTTACTGGATTGCCTGCAGCAGCGACTATATCATGGCCAATGGGGCTACTCTGACCGGCAGTATTGGGGTGATTATGCAGTTAAGCAATCTGGAAGGTTTGTATGAAAAGCTGGGGATTAAAGAAGAGGTTATTAAAAGCGGCAAGCATAAGGATATGGGCTCCGCTACTCGTGATCTTACCGAAGAAGAACGTCAATTGCTGGAGGACATAGTAGGTGATTCTTATGATCAATTCCTGGATCAGGTCCTGAAAGGCCGCGCTGGGAAAATCACCCAGGAAAAACTGTTGGAAGTGGCGGATGGACGTATTATTTCCGGCCGGCAGGCTTTAGAGCTGGGACTGGTCGATGGGATTGGCAATTATTATGATGCCCTGGCTCAAGCCCGTAAGTCAGCCGGGTTATCAGAAGACAGCCCGGTCGAAATATTGAATGGAACCGGTTTTTGGAAAAGCCTGGGCCTTGGTGTCCTAGCAGAACTGTCAGAACAGGTTCCAGGCCATTTCATGGAGCTGCGCTACCAGTAATGATTAGGGAGGAGTTTGTTTGTCTGTTACGGAATCAATTTATGGGGTGCTTTTCGAACCGGTGACCACTTTGCGTACTTTGGCGGTCCAGAAACCCTATGGCAGAGCTCTGCTGATTTTTTTGGCCGTAACCCTGCTCAGCCTCATTTTTGAACAGGCTTTAATGGTTTACAATGACAATGAAGCTCTGGAAATACTTCCTGCCAATGCGGTATGGATGTTTAACATCTTGGGAACATTCCTGTCAGTCCTGCTGCTGCTGGTAATAAGCGGGTTATTATCGTTAATTAGCGAGATAATTTACGGCAAATTCAATGCCGGCGGGATACTGGTAACCTTATGCTATGCATCAGTCCCCGGTATTTTAGGGCCCCCGATCCATTATGCTTTTTCCCTGGCTGGACAGGAGTGGCTGGGGTCGATATTAGCGTTATTGGCTATGGTGTGGGTCCTGATATTACAAGTAATAGGCGTAAGAGAATCCCTACAGGTTACAACTGGCCAAGCGATTCTGATTATGGTGTTACCAGGCCTGTTTACATTAATAATGATCACAAGTTTGGTGGTTGTGGTGTTGTCAGGTATGAATTAACCAAAATTTTCCTGCGAAAGGCAGGATATAGTTTTCGCTCTGCCGAATTAGGTATGGGGAAACCGATCCTGGGGGGGAGTAGTATGCCTAATAAAATTCTTATTGTTGACGATCAAAAAGGAGTACGACGTCTTCTAGAGGAATTGTTTAAGAAGGAAGGGTGGAGCGTATACATCGCCTCAGATGGTTTGGAAGCCATCAATATGGTGCAAGAAATTATTCCCGATATTGTCCTGATGGATATGAAAATGCCCAATATGAACGGGCTGGAATCCTCAACATTAATTCTGAAACAATTTCCGGACATGATAATAATTATGATGACCGCTTACGGGGAAATGGATGTGGTTAAAAAAGCCCTGGAGGCGGGTGTTAAACGGTGTATAACCAAGCCTTTTGATATTTTAAGCCTGCGGGATCTGGTAAATGAATTAGTTATGGATAAGGTGTCGTAATAATACAAAGAGGTGAGAACAATGCCATTAGTTTCCGTTCACGAACTACTGTCGAAGGCTGACCAAAAAGGATATGCGGTGGGAGCATTCAACGCCAATAATATGGAGATTGTTCAAGCTATTGTCACCGCAGCAGAATTGGAAAAATCTCCAGTGATTATGCAGGCCAGTCAGGGTGCCATCAGCTACGCAGGCTTGGAGTATATCACCCAGATGGTGACCATTGCTGCCCGGGAAGCTTCGGTTCCCGTTGCACTGCACTTGGATCACGGTACTGATTTTGACCAGGTAGTACGCTGTATCCGCAGCGGCTTTACTTCGGTAATGTATGATGGCAGCAAGCATCCGCTGGAAGAAAATATTGCGGTGACCAGGCAGGTTATCGCTATGGCCCGGCCTATTGGAGTATCGGTGGAGGCTGAATTGGGTAAAATAGGAGGGACCGAGGATAATGTTCATGTAGATGAGCGGGAAGCCATGTTCACTGATCCGGAAGAAGCCCGCTATTTTGTAGAGCAAACCGGTGTGGACTGCCTGGCTATAGCCATCGGCACAGCTCACGGACGCTATAAGGGAGAACCCAAACTTGATTTTACCCGCCTAGAAAAAATCAGGAATCTGGTCAACATTCCCCTGGTCCTGCACGGTTCATCTGGCGTACCTGACGACGCGATTCGTCAGGCGATTCAGCTGGGGATTCGTAAAGTCAACATTGATACAAACATCCGCGAGGCATTTGTCAATGAAATGCGCCGTGTTATCGAAGAAAAGCCCGGGGAAATTGACCCGCGCAAGATACTGGGACCGGCCCGCCAGGCTGCGGTAGAAATTATTCGTGAAAAGATCAGGGTGTTCGGCAGTTCTGGTCAAGCGTAAAAAAACCATCTAATCCAGACAGCTTAAGGGAGGGAATAAAGGAGGTTTATCTTTGCGAATTTTTATTGACTCTGCTAATATAGATGAAGTAAAAGAGATTAATGAAATGGGGTTCCTGGCTGGGGTCACCACTAACCCCTCTCTGGTAGCTAAGGAAAAAAGGGATTACAGGGAAGTTATTCAGGAAATATGCAAAGTAGTAGATGGACCTATCAGCGCTGAAGTCATCTCCTTAGAGTATGAGGAAATGGTTCGTGAGGGAGAAGAGCTGGCTGCTATCCATCCCAATGTGGTAATCAAAATCCCTCTTACGGAAGCAGGGCTGAAGGCCATAAGTTCCCTAAAGAAAAAAGGAATCCCTACCAACGCCACTCTGATATTCTCCGCCAATCAGGCCTTGTTGGCTGCTCGAGCGGGAGCAGCCTATGTCAGTCCTTTCTTAGGTCGGGTCGATGATTACGGGAATGACGGATTGACCCTTTTGAGTGAAATACTCACCATTTTTGATCAGTATATGTTTCAAACAGAGGTAATTGCCGCCAGCATTCGTCATCCCATGCATGTCGTGCAGGCAGCACTTCTGGGTTCTCATATAGCTACTGTTCCATACCAGGTTATTAAGCAAATGGTGAAACACCCTCTCACCGATGCTGGGATTGAAAAGTTTATGGCAGATTGGAAAAAGGCGTTTTAGCTTGAAACAGGGGAGGTCTAAAGTTGGAACGGGAACTGGCGCTGGAATTCGCTCGAGTGACCGAAGCGGCAGCATTGTCTGCAGCCTGCTGGGTAGGCAAAGGCGACAAGGAAGCTGCCGATGAAGCCGCTGTAACAGCTATGCGGGTTATGTTTGATACCGTATCAGTTGATGGTACTGTTGTTATTGGTGAGGGGGAGATGGATGAAGCTCCCATGCTTTATATCGGTGAAAGAGTAGGGAACGGTACTCCCCCGGAAGTAGACATTGCCGTTGATCCATTGGAAGGTACTAACATTGTAGCTAAAGGATTAACAGGGGCTATCGCCGTTCTGGCTGCAGCTCCCCGCCATTCATTATTACATGCTCCCGATATGTATATGGACAAAATCGCTGTAGGCCCGGCATGCAAGGGCAGAGTGCACTTGGATGCTCCGGTGAAGGAAAATCTGCGGGAAGTAGCCCGGGCACTGGATAAATTGATAAGTGAAGTTACAGTGGTTATTCTGGATCGGCCGCGTCATCAGCAGTTAATTGAAGATATACGCCGGGCGGGAGCACGTATAAAATTGATCAGTGATGGAGATGTTTCACCTGGAGTGGCTGCTGCCTATGAAAATTCCGGAGTAGATATTTTAATGGGAATTGGCGGTGCTCCCGAAGGAGTAATAACCGCTGCCGCCCTTAAGTGTCTGGGAGGAGACTTTCAAGCCCGGCTGTGTCCAGAGGAGGAAAGTGAAGTACAGCGTTGCCATGAAATGGGCATTAGTCAGGTAGATCGCCTGTTCACCATTGATGAATTGGTAGCTTCTGATGATGTAATTTTCGTAGCCACGGGTATTACTGACTCTTTTCTGTTAAAAGGAGTTCGCTATAATAAACGCCGGGCCGTAACTCAGACTCTGGTCATGCGCAGTACTTCGGGGACGATTAGACACATCGAGGCCAATCACAATTTGGATCGGAAACCTCTATTTCGTGACCATCGCATTAAATTGCTAATAGGATAAGGGAGGAGTGAAATACTCTCTTTGCAAACTTGATTCACCATACAGGGGGGTATGTTATTATCCCCCTAAACCCAAGTAATGAATAAGCTGCCTTCTACCAGCACCTCACCGCCAGGATTAGTTGCGATATGATATCAATTCACACCACATGATTTTCACCTGTATTAAGGCTTTACCGATTGACAAAAACAATTAAACCAGACCTATCTGGAAGGAGGACTATATTGGCTAACGTAAATATATCCGAATTGGAAAATAAGACTATCTTGGAATTGTATCAAATTGCCCGGGAGATAAATCTGACCGGTTATTCCAAGCTGCGTAAAAAAGAATTAATATTTGAAATAACCAAGGCTTTAACTCATTCTGATGAGTTGCTGCAGGCCCAAGGTGTTTTGGAAATCATGCCTGATGGCTACGGCTTTCTAAGACCCTTTGCCTATTTGCCCAGCCAGGATGATATATATGTTTCTCCTTCCCAGATTCGCAAATTTGAACTGCGCACCGGGGACCGGGTAGCTGGTCAGGTGCGATCCCCCAAGGATAATGAACGGTTCTTTGCTTTATTAAAAGTGGAAAATGTCAATGAATTTCCTCCGGAAGATTCCGCCAAAAGAATACACTTCGATGCTCTTACCCCGCTATACCCTACGGAACGAATTGTTTTGGAAACAGACTCCAAGGAGTTATCCACCCGGGTTATTGACTTAATTGCCCCTATAGGTAAAGGGCAGCGCGGTCTTATTGTCGCTCCCCCTAAAGCAGGCAAAACCATTTTGCTGCAAAAAATTGCCCAGGGTATTACTGCTAATCACCCGGAGATGGAAGTAATCATTCTCCTGGTGGATGAACGACCGGAAGAAGTTACTGATATGCAGCGTTCTACCAAAGCAGAAGTAGTAGCCTCTACCTTCGACGAACCACCCGAGAACCATGTCAAGGTAACCGACATGGTGCTGGAACGAGCTAAACGACTGGTGGAACACAAGAAAGACGTGGTTATACTGATGGACAGCGTCACCAGGCTGGCGCGGGCTCATAACCTGGTGGTTCCACCCAGCGGACGTACCCTGTCAGGTGGTATTGACCCGGCTTCGCTAGACAAACCCAAGCGGTTTTTCGGTGCTGCCCGTAACATTGAAGAAGGTGGCAGTCTGACCATTATCGCTACGGCTTTAGTGGAAACCGGTTCCCGCATGGACGAAGTTATTTTTGAGGAATTTAAAGGCCGGGGCAACATGGAATTGGTTTTGGATCGTAAGCTGGCGGAAAGGCGCATTTTCCCAGCTATAGATCTGAAGCGTAGTGGTACCCGCAAAGAAGAACTGCTCCTTACCAGTGAAGAATTGGAACTTAGCTGGCATTTACGCAATTATTTCAGTGAGTATAATCCGGTAGATACTATGCAGATCATGCTGGATACCCTGAAAAAGACTAAATCCAACAAGGACCTGGTCCGAGCTGCTCCTCTGGTATTCGGCAAAGCCAATGGGGTGCGGGGAGTTAACTAGAAGTATATCTTGCCTAAAATTGGTCAAAAATAAGGGCACAGGCCCTTATTTTTTTTGTGCCTGATAAGAAATGAGGTGGAAAATTGTGTATAAACGATGGGTAGGATCCCTTGTGTTGGGTGTACTCTGCACAGGAATCCTGGCAGCTCCGGTCTGGGCTGGATTAAACCAGGGCAATTTCATTCCAGCCGGCGGCTCAAGAGCTGTGGCGGTGGACAGCCAGGTCAGGTACTACCAGGTACAAAAAGGTGATACGCTCTGGGATATATCCAGAAGTTTCAATGTTGATATACAAACTCTAACCTCGATAAATAATTTAAACCGAAACAGCATTCTTAAAATTGGCCAGACTCTTCAGATCCCGGGATCTGGTCAGCGCCTGCATGTGATCCGCCCTGGGGAAACCATGTGGGATATCGCCGCCCGCTACAAAGTGAGCCTGACCAGCTTAAAAGCAGCTAATCCCAGCAAGAATCCGGTTAATCTCAAAATTAATGACCAGTTGGTCATACCATCCTCAACTTACCAAGTGGCTCAGGTTACTCAACAGCCTTCCCGGGGATGGACCTATACCAGCCTCTTTAACTGGCCCCTGGTGGGTACGATCACCTCCGGATATGGGTGGCGCCAGTCAGGATATCATCATGGCATTGACATTGCCGGAGAAATAGGAGATCCTATTAAAGCCTGTGCCGCCGGGACCGTCACCTTTGCCGGCTATAAATCTGTTTATGGGCGAACTGTGGTTATCGAGCATCCGGACGGCAAGGAGACCCTTTATGCCCATGTGCAGACTATCAAGGTATCCCAGGGAGAGAGCGTAGCTAGAGGTCAGGTTATTGCCACAGTAGGTATGACCGGGCGGACCACCGGACCCCATGTGCACCTGGAAGTCCGTAACAATGGGGAACTGTGCAATCCCCTGAATTATCTGAGCCGGTAAACAGACCACCGAGCCTTAAAGGGGCTCTGACTGTCGATAAAGGCTATAAGAGAGATTGCCGCGTAGCTAGCGCTCCTCGCAACATTAATAGTGAGCGACAGCGAACATTGGGAGTACTTTAGAACAATGTCACCAGTGTCACGGGCCACGATGAATGAAAATACCCTCTCAGACGTAGGGAAGGCTTTAGCCTCCCATCGGAAGCTAAAGTTTCCGCTAGGGCTTGACAGGAGTATTAACCGGAATGCAGGGGTATTAGCCGGCTCGTTCCGGGACTCCTCACCTGCAACACATCGGCTTACTTCGGTGCGAAGCGGATCGCTCGTAATTCGGCATCCATGCACTCAGTACTTGCTGCTCGAAACATCCTGTCTCTCGCTCCGCTTCGCAGCCCTCAGTTTCGCCGTGGGTTGCAACGGCTCGTCGTAGTCACTCGCCCGGCTAATACTCCTGATTCAGTTATGCAGCGATGTTTTCGTTCATCGTGGTCTGTACCACAGGTGATAATTGCGAGCGCAGCGAAGCAATCTCAAAAGAGGCTCGCAGGCTGCGAAAAAGAGATCGCCACGTCGCTTCGCTACTCGCGATGACACAACGACTACTAATTTCACAGCAATGGCACTAAAGAGCGACTGTTGTCATCGCGAGTCGTAGGCGTGGCAGAATTACTGAGGTACTATTTGCACCCTTCGCTCCTTAGGGGGCTTTTTTTATGGATAAATTTCCGCTAGTCTATAGATATACTGAAAGCGAGGACATATATGTTTCTAGTTCTCTATGCTAATGAAAAGAATGAATTGCTGGAACACCCTGGTGTGACAATGCTGGGTCGAACCGGTACCACCTGGGTAGAACCGGAGGAGCAGGAAATGATCCCGCTGCCTAAAGGGGCATCATTGGTCACGGTGCCTTACAGCCTTCCCGTAGGACTGGACCAGGACCGGCTCACTTATTTTGAATCCGACCCTTCCGGTCGCGGACAGAAGGCGTACGCGGTCGCAGCATTGCTGCCCCAGGGATTTACCAGAACCCTTTGGCCTGCCTGTGTCAGCAGCCGCAGTGCGGGGAGTCTTCCCCTGCTGGGTTATGCAGCGGTGGGATTTAAGAATGGCCAGGTATATACCGCCGCAGTGCAGACCGATGAACACCGGAAATGGCATCCGGTTTATTATAATACGCCTCGTCTTCCCCAGCGTATTGATCAGAAACTGCGGCGTTATCCTCACAATAGGATATTACGGCACCTGGCCCTCTGTTCTCTGGACTATGGCTGTTTTACTGCCCAGAATATATTTTATCGTCGCTGGGAAGGGGGGATTCCCACCATGACCGCCTGCAATGCAGATTGTATTGGCTGTATATCCGAAGGGCACGATGGGAATGTCTCTCCTCAGCAGCGTTTGAATTTTGTTCCTGAGGTGGCGGAGATTTGCGAAATTGCTGTGGATCATCTCGAATATGCCCGGGAAGCTATTATCAGTTTCGGTCAGGGGTGTGAAGGAGAACCTTCTTTGAATGCTGCTCGCCTGGCGGAAGCCATTGGTTTGATACGCCAGGCCACGGATAAAGGAACCATCAATATTAATACCAATGGCGGATTTTCCAGGGGGCTTAGCCAATTATACGCAGCCGGCTTGGATAGCATGAGAGTTACTATTTTTTCATTTAACGAAGATAATTATGTCCGCTATCACCGGCCCCGCGGTTATAAGTTTGCCCAGGTAGGTGAATCCATTGCTGAAGCCCGGGAAAAGGGGATCCATGTTTCTATAAATCTGCTGGTTTGCCCTGGATTTACTGATCGTATGTCCGAGATCGAAGCCTTGGTGGAGTTCGTTAGAAAAACACCGGTAAACATGATTCAACTGCGTAACTTAAACATTGACCCTGATTACCTGCTGAACTTATTTAATAATCAAGAATCCGGAGTAGGTATGCTGTCTTTTCTAAATATTATCCGGCAGGAATTACCGGAAGTGGCTATTGGGTCATACACCCATCCGGTGCGTTAAATAAAGGGAGTGAGTTTGTGTGGAAAAAAAAGGGCCCTTTACTATACAGGAGTTAAAAAGTCTGCCGGCTGGCAGTCAACTGTGGGGAAAATACCTGGTTTTGGAGAAGAACCAGCGTAAGACCAAAGATGGCCGGGATGTAATAAATCTGAAACTGGGTGATGCTACTGGAGAAGTGGATGCGGTGGTATGGGACAACTGCCAGGTGAGCGGGCCGGTGGAAGCAGGCACTCTTTTGGGAGTACTGGGAGATCTGGGCAGCTATAACAATAAGCTGCAGCTTACGGCCAAGAGAATCAAAGCTCTGGATGAAGATATTTCTCCCTATCTTAAAAAGCCGGATATCGATATAGATTCGTTGATTAAAAAGTTTAACCAGATGCTGGACCGAGTTACTGATCCGGCACTGGGTAAGTTATTGGAAGTTGTATTCACCCCAGAAGTACGCCAGCAGTTTTATGAAGCCACTGCTGCCAAAAAAGTGCACCACAACTATCCAGGAGGGCTGCTGGAACACACCGTCCAGGTCGCCGAACTATGCCTGCATGCCGCTCCGTCTTACCCGCTTCTTAATACAGACCTGTTAATCACCGGTGCTATACTGCATGACATTGGCAAATTGGATGAATACCAGACCAAGATTGTTACCGAATACACCGTAGAAGGAAAACTCCTGGGACATATTATTATGGGAGTGGAACGCATTGGAGCAGCTATTTCCGAAGTTCGCAGCCAGGGTCAGGGCTTTTCCCAGGAATTGGAGTGGATGATCAAGCACATGATACTCAGCCATCACGGCACCACCGAGTTTGGCTCTCCGGTAGTTCCTATGTTTCCGGAAGCCTTTGTTCTGCACATGATGGACAACCTGGATGCCAAGATGTTTGTATACTGGCATAAAATTCAAGACACTGAGGATGGAGACGAGTTTTTCAGCACCTATGATAACTTCTTCCAGCAGCAGTTTTTTAAATACCGTTTGCCCGGTTCAGAACCAACTTAGGGTCAGCAACCACCTAGGCTGATCTTTTCCTTGTTTTTTACTATGATTATTGCTATAATTTCATTTGCAGTCTGCCCATACGGGGAACTACCAGCAGACGTGGGCAAAAGAGAGGTGATACCGATGAAGGATAAAATCCACCCTGAATATAAGCTTACCGTAGCCAGATGTGCCTGCGGAAACGAATTTGAGGTAGGATCAACCAAAGAGAATATACGCGTAGAAATTTGTTCCAAGTGCCATCCGTTCTACACCGGTAACCGGGCCAGAATTGTTGATACTACCGGAAGGGTTGACAGGTTTAAGAAGAAATACGGTTTACAGTAACCTGGCAATAGCAGAGCGGCATACTCTGCTATTTTGCTTCTAGGATAGAAATTGGGTGGTTAATATGGGAAAACCTTCAATTGGAGGTATGGCGGTTATCGAAGGCGTAATGATGCGCGGGCCTAAGCATACCTCAGTGGCGGTTAGAAAAGCTGATGGAAGTATAGAGATTGAGAAAGAACCAGTTAAGGAGCTATCCCCCTACTGGTCTTTCTTAAAATGGCCCTTTATCCGGGGAACTTATGTACTAATCGACTCTATGGCATTGGGTATTCGCATGCTTAATAAGTCAGCCAACCTATCCATGCCCGAAGAAGAGGAAGAGTTAACCCCCACTGAAATGCTGGTAACCGGCCTTTTTGCATTTGTACTGGCTATTTTGTTGTTTGTGATTTTGCCTACTGCTGTGGTTCATTTCACCCAGGGCTATATCGGCGGAATAGTAGCTCAGAACCTGGTAGAAGGTATTTTGCGTATTGCTTTCTTCCTTTTATATGTTTATGCTATTTCCCGGATGGAAGAAATAGATCGGGTTTTTATGTATCATGGAGCCGAGCATAAATCAATCTTTACCTATGAAGCAGGCGAAGAGTTGACTGTGGAAAATGCCCGTAAATACTCTACCTTGCATCCACGCTGCGGCACCAGTTTCCTGTTGATTGTAATGGTTATTTCTATTCTAGTGTTTGTGATGCTGGGTGATGGAAACTTATTCTATCGCATCTGGTCGCGTCTGGCGGTACTTCCAGTGGTGGCCGGACTGGCTTATGAGTTTATTAAGTTTTCCGGGAAATATTATCATAATCGCCTGGCCCGTATAGTAATTGCACCGGGACTATGGCTGCAGAAGCTGACCACCCGGGAACCTGATGATCAGCAGTTGGAAGTTGCTTTGATAGCATTAAAAGCAGTGCTCCCTGTGGAAAACACGGACTTAGCTAAAAACTTGGAACCTGCTTTAGATCAGGTGGAACTGGCCCGGGCTTAAGCTTGTACTGAAACCGATATCAAGGAGGATCTATTCCCCCATGTTGGAAAAACTGCAGAGTTTGGAAGATAAATACCAGGAATTAACAGAATTATTAAGTCAGCCGGAAATCATTGCCGATCCGGCTCGTTTTCAGAAATATGCCAAAGCTCATGCTGACTTGACCGAGATCGTCACTACTTATCGTGAATATAAATCAGTCTTGCAGCAGTTGTCCGATACCCGGGAAATGCTTACCTCGGAGCAGGATGAAGAATTCCGGCAGATGTTGAATGAGGAATTGGCCAACTTGCAGGAAAAGCAGGAATCCTTGGAACACCAGCTGAAGGTGTTGCTGCTGCCCCGTGATCCCGATGATGACAAAAGCGTTATTATGGAAATAAGAGCCGGTACCGGGGGAGAAGAAGCAGCCTTGTTTGCTGGTGATCTCTTTCGCATGTATTCCCGCTATGCAGAAGAAAAGGGCTGGAAAATCGATATAATGGACGCTCATTATACTGATATCGGCGGCATCAAGGAAATTATATTTGGAGTGGATGGCCCAGGCGTATATAGCCAGTTAAAATACGAATCAGGTGTGCACCGGGTTCAGCGTATACCAGCTACCGAGTCAGGAGGGCGTATCCATACCTCGGCCGCTACTGTAGCGGTACTGCCGGAAGCTGAGGAAGTAGAAGTAGAACTGGACCCTAATGAGTTGCGCATAGATGTATATTGTTCCAGCGGCCCGGGGGGACAATCGGTTAATACTACCCAATCGGCGGTTCGCATTACTCACATTCCTACCGGACTGGTAGTAACCTGCCAGGACGAGAAATCCCAGCATAAAAACAAGGCCAAAGCCTTAAGAGTACTACGTGCCCGCCTGAAAGAAATTATAGAAGAAGAAAAGAATGCGGAGCTGGCCGGAACCCGCAAAAGCCAGGTCGGTACCGGGGATCGCAGTGAACGCATACGCACTTACAACTTCCCCCAGGGAAGAGTAAGCGACCATAGGATTAATCTTACCCTGCATAAGCTGGATGCGATACTGGACGGACAGCTGCAGGAAATAATTGATTCCTTGATAGCCCACGATCAGGCGGAACGGTTGCGACAGGTGGAATAATGCAGGAAACGTGGACCATAAAAGATCTATTGGCATGGACTACCCGGTTTTTTACTGACAAAGGCATAGAAGAACCCCGGCTTAATGCCGAAGCTCTGCTGGCCCGAGTTCTTAAAAAGGACCGGGTCTATTTGTATGCCAATTATTTTGCTCCGGTTAACCAGAATGAACGTGAACAATACCGGGAATTGATAAAAAGAAGAGCTGCCCGGGAACCGCTGGCCTATTTGCTGGGAAAGCGGGAGTTTATGTCCCTGGATTTTAGAGTGACTCCGGAGGTTCTAATACCCCGTCCCGAAACCGAACTGCTGGTGGAAACTGTTTTACAGTTGGCCACCAAAGACCAACCGGTTTCAATCTGTGATGTGGGTACCGGGTCCGGTGCTATTGCCGTCAGCCTGGCCTACTATATACCCCATGCACAGGTTACTGCTATCGATATTTCCGGAGCCGCGTTGGAAATAGCCCGTTATAACGCGGAAGAGCATGGAGTTAAAGTACATTTTTTGGAGGGAGACCTGCTGGCTTCTGTACCGGCCGGGGAACAGTTTGATTTCATATGTGCCAATCTTCCCTACATATCAGAAGCGGAATATCCCAAGCTGGATCCGGAAGTACTCCATTATGAACCGCGCCTGGCCTTATGGGGATCCGGTGATGGCCTGGAACTATATAGGAGGTTGATACCTCAGGCCTGGCAGCACCTGCATTCGGACGGGTATTTGCTCATGGAAATCGGTTGTAACCAGGCTGAAGCGGCGGTTGCATTGTGCTCCGCCTTCTCTCAGGTACAAGTCAGGCAGGACTGGGCAGGACGTGACCGGCTGATCATAGCTCAAAAAGGAGATGTTAGTGGTGAAGACCATATACTGGCAGGTGAATCCTGACCAACCCGAACAGGACATTATCCAGAAAGCCGCCCGGATCATAAAAGCTGGAGAGCTGGTAGCTTTTCCAACGGAAACCGTATACGGATTAGGAGCCGATGCTTTTTCCTCCCCGGCAGTGGAGAAGATTTATCAAGTCAAAAACCGTCCCCCGGTTAATCCCTTGCTGGTTCATATTGCCCGCTTCGATCAGGTAAGCCAGCTGGCGGCTGAGGTGACCGCTTCAGCCCGGCTGCTGATGGAGAGATTTTGGCCGGGACCTCTCTCCCTTATCCTTCCGGCGAAACCTCAGGTTCCTGGTATAGTGACCGCCCATCGTCCCGGGGTAGGCTTGCGCATGCCTTCTCATCCGGTAGCTTTAGCCTTAATCAACGCGGCTGGTCCCCTGGCCGCTCCCAGCGCCAATTTGTCCGGACGGCCCAGCCCGGTTAACGCTCAGCATGTCAAGGATGATTTGGATGGTCATATAGCCGCTGTCCTGGATGCCGGAGCTACCGGTTTGGGTATAGAATCTACCGTTGTTGATATGTGCGGCCCTGCCCCTCGTCTGATCAGGATAGGAGGGGTCAGCCGGTCCCAGTTGGAAAGTATACTGGGGCAAAAGCTGATCATGGCAGCAGAAGAGCCGTCCTCCATACCCCACTACCGGACCTCAGCGCAAGTTTTATTGGCAGGCAGCGAAACAATGCTGCAAGCAACAGCGCAGAAATACTTAAACCAGGGGAAAAAGGTGGCAGTTGTACATAATAATATTTCTCCGGCACATAAAATAGAAGGAGTGAGTCTTTTCCATCTTAATTTAGGTTCTGCAGGATCAGATATTTACCAGGTATTGCGTGAAGCGGAAAAACAGCAAATCGAAGTTTTAATATTTGCTCCCTTACCTGAGGCAACCGATGGAGTAACTGCAGCGGTGCTGGATCGTATTTGCCAGGCTGCTCAAAATGACCCCTATAGAACAGGACGCGATGCAGAAAAAACTTAAAACCTGTTATTGCCCCCTTCGGGGACTACTGATGCTCCCTTCGCAGGAGTATTAGCCGGGCGAGTGACGTACGACGAGCCGTTGCAACCCACGGCAAAACTGAGGGCTGCGATGCGGAGCGAGAAACAGGATGTTTCGAGCAGCGAGGACTGAGTGCATGGATGCCGAATTCTTAAGCGGTCCGCATCGCACCGAAGTGAGCCGATGTGTTGCAGGCGAGGAGTCTTGGAGCGAGCCGGCTAACACTCCTGCAAAGCTGTGCCTAGTAACCAGTAGGTTCATCATGCGCACCAGTTCCGTCGTCATGATATAGTAACGGCTCGATGCGCGACTCAGGGGGTACCGGGCTAAACAAACCTCCTATCTGATAGCCCTCTTACGGACATCCTGTCCCTCGCCCTCCTTCGTCCGCCCATCTTCACCGGCTATATCGAACTCCTCCACTAAGGTGCTCGTGGCAAACCTACTGGCTGCTATATAGGTGAGAGGCGTTTTCACAGCATGTAGTCTTTCACACCAAGGAGATAGCTGATGATCGAACAATATATAACTATTATACTGGTGGCCATAGTCCTGGGACTGGATGCCTTTTCTCTTTCCCTGGGTATGGGCTTGAAAGGTGTAACCCGCAGTTTTGAAACCAAGTTCGTGTCTACGGTGGGTATTCTCCATGTAATAATGCCCTTGATCGGGTTGGGCCTGGGTGCAGCTGTAGGACGTTTCCTGGGGGTGTGGGCAGCCCGGGTGGGCGCTTTAGTCCTGGCCTACATCGCTTTGGACCTGCTGCTGAAAGGATATAGACAGCTGCGTCCCCGAGCATATAAATTTTCTGAAGCCCAGCGACTCCTGTCCCTTCAGACATCGAAACGGAACTTTTCTTCTGACTGGTGGAGTATTATAGTGCTGGGAGTATCAGTCAGTATTGATGCCTTGACAGTCGGTTTCGGTTTAGGTACTTTAAGAGTGCCTGTATTCTTTACCGTAATCCTTATGGGAGCCACAGCCGCAATTATGACCGTAGCCGGATTCGCCGGGGGCAGAGTATTTGGCCGTTTGGCAGGAAGCTATGCCCAATTGGTTGGGGGAGTGATACTAATGGCTCTGGCTATAAAATGGGTTTTATAAAAGGAGGATCGGTATGAAAAAGGTGCTGTTTGTATGTACCGGAAATACCTGTCGAAGTCCTATGGCGGAGGCTCTTTTTACCAGGATGCTGCAGCTAAGCGGTTACCCTGCCGACGAAATCAGGGTTGAATCAGCCGGGCTGTATGCCTGGGAGAATGACCAGGCTACTCCGGAAGCGATAGAGGTTATGAGCCAGTTGGGTATCGATCTTACCGGTCACCGTTCCCGCTCAATTGATGATGCCATGGTGCAAGAGGCTGATTTAATTTTAACTATGACTAGAAACCATCGGGATAAGCTGCAAGAATTATTTCCTCATCTAAGAAGCAAAATTTATACTCTGGCCGAATATGCGGGCCAACCGGATGAAGAAATCCCTGATCCCTATGGGCAGAATATAGAGACTTATCAACAAGCCCTGCAGCAGATAAAAAGCCTTTTAGAAAAAATTATTGTCAACCAGCAAGAATCTCGCCTTAATTAATTGCAATATAACTGCAACCAAAGGCTGTATTACCGAAAACGAGGTGAATTAGTTGAAAATCGCTATCGGATGTGATCATGCCGGTTACGACCTGAAACAGGAAATCATAAACCATTTGCAGAATGATGGTCATACTGTAGTAGACTGTGGTACCTATAGCCGTGACTCTGTGGATTATCCTGATATAGCAGCAAATGTATGTTCTCTGGTGCTGGAAGAGGATATCCCCGGTATATTGATCTGTGGCACCGGCATAGGTATTTCAATTGCTGCTAATAAGGTCAAGGGTATACGGGCAGCCCTGTGTAATGACTGCTATACTGCCCGCCTGGCCAGAGAGCATAATAATGCCAATATAGTAGCACTGGGCTCTCGTGTTATTGGACCAGGCCTGGCAGTCGAAGTGGTAAAAACCTTTATCAGTACCCCTTTCGCAGCAGGGAGACACCAGCGCCGGGTAGAAAAGATATGTCAGCTAGAAAATGCTGGCTTGAGGGAGGAGTAAAACAGGTGGACTATATTGAACAGTATGTGAGGCCAGTGGATCCGGAAGTAGCTGAAGCTATTGCCCAGGAAGAACACCGGCAGAATTATAAGCTGGAGCTGATTGCATCGGAGAATTTTGTCTCCCGGGCCGTCATGGCCGCTCAAGGCGGAGTAATGACTAACAAGTATGCGGAAGGATATCCAGGTAAACGTTATTATGGTGGGTGCGAATATGTAGATGTGGTTGAAGAACTAGCCCGCACCAGGGCCAAAACTCTTTTTGGAGCCGAGCATGTTAATGTTCAGCCCCATTCTGGAGCACAAGCCAATACCGCCGTTTATTTTGCTGCCCTTGAACCAGGGGATACCGTCCTGGGTATGAACCTAAACCATGGAGGTCACTTGACCCATGGCAGCAAGGTAAATATATCCGGAAAATATTTTAACTTCGTAGATTACGGTGTAAGCCCGGACAGCGAAACCATTGATTATGATCAAGTACGCCAGGTGGCCCTCCAGTACCGGCCAAAAATGATCGTAGCTGGTGCCAGTGCTTACCCGCGTATAATAGATTTCCAGCGCTTCAGAGCTATTGCTGATGAAGTGGGTGCTTATCTATTTGTAGATATGGCCCATATTGCCGGTCTGGTAGCAGCAGGGCTCCACCCTTCTCCCATTCCCTATGCCGATTTTGTTACTACCACTACCCATAAAACCTTGCGCGGACCCCGGGGCGGATTAATCATGTGCCGTGAAGAGTGGGGAGCCAAAATAGATAAAGCGGTATTCCCCGGTATTCAGGGCGGACCGCTCATGCATGTTATTGCTGCCAAAGCGGTATGTTTTAAGGAAGCATTGACCGGAGAATTTAAGCAGTACCAGCAGGATATAGTTGAGAATGCAGCAGCATTAGCTGATGCTTTGGTGAAGAATGGTTTGAGACTAGTCTCCGGAGGAACTGATAACCATCTTATGCTGGTAGATGTACGGCCTAAAGGGTTAACTGGAAAAGAAGCTGAGGAAATTCTGGAAAAAGTCAATATTACGGTCAACAAAAACGCCATTCCTTTTGACCCGCAGAAACCTACTATAACCAGTGGTATTCGCATGGGTACACCGGCATTGACTACCCGCGGATTTAAGAATCATGACATGCTGGAAGTAGCCCAGGCTATAACCATAGCTTTGGACCATCCACAGGAGGATAACTATTTGCAGGAGGCCCGGCAAATAGTTAAAAAGCTGTGTGATAAATATCCCCTGTACAGCGTATAACAAGAAATGAGGGTTATCGCATGGACACGCGTCCCAGCTGGAATGAGTATTTTTTAGAAGTAGCTGATCTGGTAGCTACCCGTTCCACCTGCTTGCGCCGGCAAGTAGGAGCAGTTTTGGTAAAAGACAAACGTATAATTTCCACCGGTTACAATGGGGCACCTCGCAAGCTTAAGCACTGTAGTGAAACGGGCTGTCTCCGGACGGAGAACGATATTCCTTCCGGACAGCGTTACGAATTGTGCCGGGGGGTACATGCTGAGCAAAATGCTATCATTAATGCTGCTTACTACGGGATTTCTACCCAGGATACCGTGATGTATTGTACCAATCAGCCATGTATCATATGTGCTCGTATGATCATTAATGCCGGGATTGAAAAAGTAGTACATAGAGGTAATTTTCAGGATGATATCGCTCTGGAACTGATGCGGGAAGCAGGAATCGAGCTGGTGGTGGTGGAAAAACATAACCGGTAGGTTCATACCAGCCAGTTGTGATGAACGGAGAGCGATATATCATGGAAGCAAAAACATTATCACTTCCCCGGCTTAACCAATTGACCCCTACCCTGGAGTCCACCGCTTTGAAACTGATGGAGGAAGCCGGAGAACTGGCCCAAGTGATCGGAAAATTTCGAGGCTTGAGCGGGGAAAAGGTTGACTGGGATGATAAGACGGTAGTCAAAGAGATAACCCGGGAACTGTTGGACGTGGCCCAAACCGCAGTAACCATGATGTTTGTTATGGAAGAGCAATTTGGAGTTGATTTGGATCAAGCTTTGCAAGAGCACTGGGCCAAGTTAGAACGTAAAGGCTACCTGGCTCGTTGAGATTAAAATCGACAAAAATTTATAGCTGTGGTTTAACTAAAAAGCAGGCTGCCGGAGAAGCTGGCAGCAGTATTCGTTTACTTTTGATCCAGGGGTATAGGAAGCCTTGAGAAAAAATACCCTGTATAAAAAAGGGTTTTGACTGTTTATGACGAATACAATTAACGGATATTTGTCAACCTATAAACTAAGGAGTGGGGAATGGCCAACGCCAAGAAAAACTGGGTAAAATCTTTAAGTGATGCGATAAATATGGCAACTACCATAGCAGCAGCTATAGCACTAGGGTATTTGGGAGGCAGGTGGCTGGATACCAGGTTCGATACGGAACCCTGGCTTAGCGTCGCCGGCTTTTTACTTGGCGTAGCCACAGGAATAAAAGTAATGTGGGACCGCACCATGGCAAGCGGGAATTCCTACACATCTAAAGGGGATGATGATTCCTCCGGTGAAAAATAAGGAGGTCATTCGGATCGTTACCGATCCGTATGGGAATATTATCTCCAACCTGAGGGCACAGGTTGGATACTCGACAATCTAATATGAAGGGGGGGAGAAATAGTTATGCTATTTGGTATGTTGGATGGGGTGTTTTTTCACCTGGGTCCAATTCCAGTTGACCATATCATAGTAACCGAATGGGTTATTATAGCTTTAATTGGGCTTATCGCCTATTTTGCCACCCGGGATATGCAGATGGTTCCCCGGGGTCTACAGAATGCTTTCGAAATGATCATCATTTGGACCTACGACTTTTTTACCCAGTTAATGGACAAAGAGCACGTCGCCAAGAAGTGGGCTCCACTGCTCACGGCTTTTTTCCTTTTCATACTGCTCAGTAACTACAGTGGTCTTCTTCCTGGGGCTGCTGGCATTTCTGGTTATCAACCGCCAACCAGTAACTGGAATATCACCTTGACTCTAGCCATGATTACCTTCTTCTCAGTTCATATAGCTGGATTTGCAGAGCATGGTGGTCATTACTTGGGTCATTTTGTAAGTCCAAGTTGGGCAATGTTGCCGCTGAATCTGGTGGAAGAGCTGGCCCATCCGCTGTCCCTCACCGTCCGTCTTTTCGGGAACATCTTTGGTGAGGAAATGGTTATTGCGTTTCTGTTGTTCATGGCACCCTTTATTGTACCTGGAGCGATAATGGGTTTAAGCTTGTTGTTGGGTGCTATCCAGGCTATTGTTTTTACCATACTGTCTGCTAGTTATATAGCTGCTGCTACTGGAGAGGGTCATTAAAAATTAACATAAATTTTAAGTGGCTCTGCATAATTAGTTTAACTGGTGCATGAAGAAAGGAGGGAAAAGAATGGGCGTAGCGTTAGGCGCTGGTCTGGCCGTATCGATCGCAGGTATCGGCGGTGGAATAGGAATGGGTGTTGCTGGTGGTAAAGCTTTTGAAGCCATTGCTCGGCAGCCTGAAGTAGGAGGGGACGTCAGAACTCTTCTCTTCATCACTTTGGCATTCATTGAAACCCTGACAATTTATGGTCTGCTGATTGCTTTCATGTTAGTTGGTAAGATATAAGGAATTATCAGGAGACCTGATTTGTGGGCGGTTGAGCTGTGTTTGAGCTCCACCGCCCCAAATACTATCTGCTCAGAGATTGGAGGTAGCACATCCGTGATAAGGAACAGGAAGTTTTATATCGCAGTGCTCCTTTTAACCAGTGTGTTTGTACTTGGTTTTGCCTCCTTGTGCATGGCGGCCGGCGGAGCTATTGAGCAGCCAGGGGGTCATACTCCACATATTCCCAACTGGTATGCGATTGGCTGGACCGCAGTGAACTTCTTAATATTGTTAGCGCTGTTATACAAATTCGCCTATAATCCCATTAATGCTATGCTGGAACAACGTACCACTACCATAGAGAGTTCCCTGAGACATGCAGAAGAGGTTAAGATCGAAGTCGAGCAAATGCGTAAAGAAGCACAGAGCAATTTGGCTGAATCTCGCAAGGAGGCTCAGGAGATAGTAGCCCGGGCCACCAAGGCAGCAGAAGAGGCCAAAAATGAAATGATTGCAAAAGCCAAGGAAGAATCGGAACATATTAGAGCCAAGACCGAAGCTGAGCTTAAAGCTGCTACGGAACAGGCTAAGATGGAATTAAAGGATACAGCGGCTTCCCTGGCGATTATGGCTGCAGAAAAGGTCCTGGGAAGGGCTATCACTGACGAGGACCACAAACGGCTGGTAAAGGATTTTGTTAATGAGGCGGGCGATTTATTATGTTAAACAGAAGTGTTGCTCGGCGCTATGCCGAGGCATTCTTCAGCATTGCCCAGGAACAAGATAAAATAGACCAGTATCAGCAGGAGTTGGAAAAACTGGTCCAGATTATTGAGGAAACTGAAAACCTCAAGGAATATCTAGCCCATCTCCTGGTTCCGGCCAAAGACAAAAAGGAGATGGCGGCCAAAATATTCGCGGAACAGGTCTCCACGACTACTTTGAACTTCTTGAATATCCTTATTGACAAACGCCGGGAAATATACTTGACTGCCATACTTAATGAATACAAGGATATGGCAGACGAGTCCCGCAATATTGCCAAGGCCGATTTAGTAGCGGCTCAAGAAGTTTCAGAAGAAGATGTGAAATTGCTTGCTGAGAAATTATCTGCGTCTATGGGGAAAACGGTACAGCTTAAAGTGTCGGTAGATCCGGCTTTACTTGGAGGGGTGAAGATAAGGCTGGGAGACCAGATCATAGACGGTACCGTGGCCAAGAAGCTGGAAATGCTGAAAGAACAACTCAAGCAGGTGAAGATTAGTTAATCGATAGGGGTGAGCACATAAATGAGTATTAGACCGGAAGAGATTAGCGCCATTCTTAAACAGCAAATTGAGCGCTACCAATCCGAGGTCGAAGTCAGCAATGTGGGCTCCGTTATCTATGTCGGTGACGGTATCGCCCGCGTGTACGGCTTACAGGGTGCCATGGCCGGAGAATTATTGGAGTTTCCCGGGGGAACCTACGGTATGGTTCTAAACCTGGAAGAAGATAATGTCGGCGCGGTTTTGCTGGGTGAATATTCCCACATCAAAGAAGGAGATGTGGTTAAAGCTACAGGCCGCATCATGGAGGTACCGGCAGGAAAAGCCATGCTGGGCCGGGTTGTCAACGCCCTAGGCCAGCCCATTGACGGCAAAGGGCCGATTAATACTGATACCTACCGGCCGGTAGAACGTGTTGCCCCCGGTGTGGTAACACGCTCACCAGTTAATACTCCTATGCAGACCGGATTGAAGGCTATTGACTCCATGGTACCGATTGGACGCGGCCAGCGGGAACTGATCATTGGTGACCGTCAGGTAGGAAAAACCGCCATTGCCATTGATACCATAATCAATCAGCGGGAAAAGAAGGACCTGATCTGTATCTATGTAGCTATTGGACAGAAACAGTCCTCTATTGCCGGTATTGTAGCCAAGTTGGAAGAAATGGGAGCCATGGATTATACCATTATAGTGGCGGCGACAGCCTCTGAACCCGCTCCCATGCTTTACCTGGCTCCCTATGCCGGGGTAGCTATCGCTGAAGAGTTTATGGAAACTGACAAAGAAGATGTTTTGATTATATATGACGATTTGTCCAAGCACGCAGTAGCTTATCGTGAAATGTCCCTGTTGCTCCGCCGTCCTCCTGGACGTGAAGCTTATCCGGGTGACGTTTTCTATCTGCACTCCCGGTTGCTGGAGAGAGCCTGCAAGCTCAACGAAGAGCATGGGGGAGGATCCATCACGGCACTGCCTATCATCGAAACTCAAGCCGGAGACGTTTCCGCCTACATTCCCACCAATGTTATATCCATTACCGATGGACAGATTTATCTGGAAACCGACTTGTTCTATGCCGGACAGAGACCGGCTATTAATGCCGGACTATCAGTCAGCCGCGTAGGAGGTGCCGCCCAGACCAAAGCTATGAAATCCGTTGCCGGTCAGCTGCGCCTGGATCTGGCTCAGTACCGTGAGCTGGCGGCTTTTGCCCAGTTCGGCTCCGATCTGGATAAGGCTACTCTGGCACGACTGACCAGAGGTGAGCGGGTTACCGAGATACTGAAGCAACCTCAATACCAGCCTATGGCCATGGAAGAGCAAGTTGTTTCCATCTATACAGGTGTTAATGGATATTTGGATGATTTGCCCAAGGATAAGGTATTGGAATTCGAAGCTGATTTCCTGAAGTTTATGCGCAGTGCCTATGCCGACGTTTTGAACAATATCAAGTCTACTGGTAAGCTGGACGAAGCTACGGAAGAAAAGCTCCAGAAGGCTATTGCTGAGTTCAAATCTACGTTCGCAGTATAGGTGGTGAGATAAATGGCAGGAGCTGGCGTAAGAGAATATAAGCGCAGAATACGAAGTGTAAAAAATATGCAGCAGATTACCAAGGCCATGAAAATGGTGGCTGCTGCGAAACTGCGCCGCGCTCAGGAGAGAGCCGAGGCATCCCGTCCCTATACTGATACTTTGCAGGGAACTCTGGCTCGTTTAGCCGCCGTAGCCTATGATGTCCGGCATCCGCTTCTGGAAGTTCGCGAAGAGGTCCGTAAAGTTGGCTACATAGTTATTACTGGTGACCGCGGTCTATGCGGGGCATTTAACACCAATGTTATACGGGCAGCTACTACAGCTATGGCTGAGGATAAACGCAATGTCCAAAACGGTATTATTGCGGTAGGAAGAAGGGGGCGCGACTTTTTCAGAAAACGCGGAGGGGTTGACGCAGAGTTCGTTAACCTTGGTGATAATCCTAGCTATGCCGATGCACGGGAAATTGGCCGTTATATAATGAACGCCTATGAAAATGAAGAGCTAGACGAAGTATACTTGGTCTACGGCAGGTTTATAAATGTACTGAGACAGGTTCCCACCGTGCATAAAATTTTGCCGCTGGAACCGCCTCAGCAGGAAGAGACGGAAGAGCAGTATGTTGACTACATCTATGAACCGAGTGCCGAGGATATTCTGCTTACTCTGCTGCCGCGCTATATTGGCAGCCAGATTTATCATGCTCTGCTGGAAAGCAAAGCCAGCGAACTCGGTGCTCGAATGACCGCCATGAGCAATGCCACAGAAAACGCTGGGGAGATCATCGATACCCTGACCCTGGAGATGAACAAGGTCCGCCAGGCAGCTATCACAGATGAAATCCTCGATATCGTCGGCGGCGCTGAAGCTCTGAAAAAAGGAGGAAAGTAAAGGATGGCGAATGTGACATACGGAGAGGTAACCCAGGTTATCGGCGCAGTCGTCGACATCCGCTTCAAACCTGGCGAGTTGCCAGATCTGATGAACGCGATTACCATAAAGTCCAGCGACCAGGACAGCAATATGCGTGTACCAGCTAACATCGATGTTACTCTGGAGGCTATGCAGCATCTGGGTAATGATACGGTGCGCTGTGTTGCTCTGCAGCCCACCGATGGCATTATGCGCGGTATGAAAGCCACTAATACCGGAGCCACTATCAAGGTACCGGTTGGCGAAGGTTGTCTGGGACGTATCTTGAACGTGTTGGGTCAACCTATCGATGAAGGTGGACCGGTAGAAGCTTCAGATTTTTGGGAAATCCACCGTAAACCGCCGGCACTGGTAGATCAGCTTCCCGCTACGGAACAGCTGGAAACCGGCATTAAGGTTACTGACTTAATCTGTCCCTATGCCAAGGGTGGTAAGATTGGATTGTTCGGTGGTGCCGGTGTCGGCAAGACCGTTATTATCCAGGAACTGATCCGCAATATAGCCTACGAACATGGTGGCTATTCAGTATTTACCGGTGTTGGTGAACGTACCCGCGAAGGAAACGACCTATGGGGTGAAATGACCGAGTCTGGAGTTATCTCCAAATGTGCTCTTATTTTCGGCCAGATGAACGAACCTCCCGGAGCCCGTCTGCGGGTAGGGCTGACTGGTCTGACCATAGCTGAATATTTCCGGGATACGTCTGGACTGGATGTATTGATATTCATCGACAACATTTTCCGCTTTGCCCAGGCAGGTAACGAGGTGTCTGCTCTGTTAGGACGTATGCCATCTGCGGTTGGTTATCAGCCCACCTTGGCCACTGACATGGGGTTATTGCAGGAGCGTATTACCTCCACCCGTAAGGGATCTATTACCTCCGCTCAGGCAGTTTATGTCCCGGCTGACGACTTGACTGACCCAGCCCCGGCTACCACTTTTGCTCACTTGGATGCCACTACCGTTTTGGCTCGTTCCATAGCTGAGTTGGGAATCTATCCTGCTGTGGATCCGCTGGACTCCACTTCCCGTATCTTAGATCCGGTAATTTTAGGTGAAAAGCATTATTATACCGCCCGCGGAGTGCAGCAAATTCTGCAAAGATATAAAGAACTGCAGGACATTATAGCTATTCTGGGAATGGATGAACTGTCTGATGAGGATAAACTGATCGTGGCCCGGGCCAGAAAGATCCAGCGCTTCCTGTCGCAGCCTTTCCACGTTGCTGAGCAGTTTACCGGACAACCGGGTATATACGTTCCGGTTACTGAGACAGTTGAATCATTCGCTCAGGTTCTGGAAGGAAAGCATGATAATTTGACTGAGGCTGCTTTCCTTATGGTCGGTAACATCGACACCGCCATCGCCAAGGCAAAAAGACTGGAGGCGTAGCGTATGGCAGAAAACACCTTCATGCTAGAGATAGTGACCCCTGAGCAGATTCTTTTTAGGGATGAAGTTCAGTTTTTGGTTGCTCCCGCTGTGGAAGGTGAATTGGGAATTTTGAGAAACCACGCGCCGCTGGTTGCAGCTCTTAAAATTGGGGTTCTTCGTTACAAGGATGCCCAGGGACAAGAGAAGAAAATTGCTATGAGTGGTGGTTTCATGGAGGTCGTTGATAATACGGTCCGGGTTCTGGCGGAAACAGCCGAACATGGGCATGAAATTAACGTACTCCGTGCCAAGGCAGCTGCAGAACGCGCTCGCCAAAGGCTCATCCAGCGTGACGAAAATATTAATTACTCACGCGCTCAATTGGCCATGCAGCGGGCTATTGCCCGGCTAAAGGCTGCCGGGGTAGATATCGAAGTATAGAAAAAACAGTGAAGCCAAGCCGGAAGGTTTCTTGTAAACCTTCCGGCTTTGGAGTATTATTAACTAATACTTTAGAGATATAGTTATTTAACGGGGGACTTAGGAGTAATATTACATGGAGAGTATAGCCAAGACTCTTATTATTATTACATTGGTATACTATCTCATTAAGGGGTTAATATACTTGGTGCTTTGGCAGGCCACTTACAAAATACAGGAGCGTGCTTTAGCAGAAAAGAGAAAGAGATTAAAGAAAAAGGATCTGGAAGAATCTATTTGGCTGACGGATCAGGATGATAATCAATAAGGAGGGGGGAGCCTTTGAAAACGGGTTTTCTTATTCTAATAGGTATTGTTCTGGTATGTACCATATTTTTTGGTATTTTGATATGGCGGCAAACCGTTAAATTTGAAAAAAAAGCTCTCGAAGCTAAAAAAAGAAAAGAGGAATACCTGCAAAAATTAGAAGAGGAACAGCAGCGGCTGAATCAGGAAGCATCATTGGCATCTGATGATGATCAACCAGATGAGCAGCCTGTTGATAATAATAAATCTTAAATAAACTCAGATAAAACCTGACCAAGTCGGGTTTTTTTTGTGCATTTATGCAAAAAAAGAAAGCTCGCAAGGGAATAATACCTCCTCATGATGGCAACAATCCAGTTACCAGAGTTGGGGAGGAAGTTAACATGAAACGGGCCATTGTTTCGTTATTTTTATTTTTTTTATTATGTCTTTTAAGCAACCATACTATTGACTATACCATGGGCAGACAAATTGAAAATCGTTCCCCATATTCCCTAGCTTTTGCATCCATCGGTGCAATTTCTCTCGAATCGCGTCTGGACTGCTGGGCAAAGCTAAGAACAGACTCCACTGAAAATGAATTAAAACGGTATATGCATACCCTGGCTACCAGCCTTAATTTGGAATACCAGCCGGATAATGTATTGATTTCATCCTATGACGGGACCGTAGAAATGGAATATAACCTGGCTCAAAAGGGGGTTCAGTTCTACCTGGCTGTGCAGTCTCGAATTGACAGCGGAGAAACTCACTTTATTGTTAGTGTTCAGACCCGTGATCCAGATCAGTCCTTAACTCATATTAAACAGCAGCTAGATAGGGTGGGAATTTTGGAATGGCATGACTATTACCTGTATAAAGGTGAATTGAAAGAGACTTTTGACCAGGCCGGGACAGTCAGTTTGGCCAATGTAATCATGAGAAACTTGGGTGCAGTTGCTGTTGATTCCTTCCAGGAAGGTAGGTCTTTCAGCTGCACCGGGTATAGTCAGGATATAAACAGGGATATTGAGCCGATTTGGGTCGATGGAAAACGCTATAATGTTCAGGTGGCTTTGTACAGCAGCCCTTCCCAGGATAAAACTTATGTTTACATAGGGGTTCCGCTGATTGTCGGAAACTACTAGTAATCACATTTATTTGGGAGGTGATGATATAAAGTTGGATATGCTCATTCCTGGGAAAGTTAAACTGGCAGGCGAAATAGAAATAAGTTCATCCAAGAATGCTATTTTGCCAATATTAGCCGCATCCTTGTTGAGTGATGATAGTAAAATTATCAAAAATGTTCCGGATATTCGCGATGTAACTGTAATAACCGAACTTATTCAGCATCTGGGAGTCAAGGTTGATTATACGGACCGTAACCTGTATTTTGCCGGTGGGGCTACCGGACAAACGCCACCTTATGAACTGGTAAGATTAATAAGAGCTTCTTTTTTGGTTATGGGCCCTCTGTTGGCTAAAAAGGGAGTTGTCAGAGTAGCTCTGCCCGGGGGTTGTGCTATAGGTACCAGACCTATTGATCTTCACCTCAAAGGATTTGAAGCCTTAGGAGCACAGGTGACTTTAAGCGGCGGAGATGTAATTGCCAGAGCTAACCGGTTGTACGGTAACCATGTTTATCTGGATTTTCCCAGTGTAGGTGCTACTGAGAATATTATGATGGCAGCCAGCCTGGCAGAAGGAACAACCTATATCGAAAATGCGGCTTTAGAACCAGAAATAGTGGACTTGGCTAACTTTATGAACAGCATGGGTGCCCAGGTAAGTGGTGCCGGCACTAATGTAATTAAGATCGAAGGGGTTAGTAAATTAAGGTCTACTGCTTACACTCCCATACCGGATCGTATTGAAGCAGGAACTTTTATGGTGGCGGCGGCAGCTACCGGCGGAGATGTAATCATAAAAAACGTTATCCCCGAACATCTTAAAGCTGTAACCGCCAAATTATTGGAAAGTAATGCTGTGGTGGAGGAAGATAAGGACCGGGTCAGGGTTTATCGCCGGGAGGAGATTAAACCAGTCTACATTAAAACTTTGCCATATCCTGGCTTTCCTACTGATATGCAGGCTCAATTTATGGCTTATTTAAGTTTATGTAAAGGAAGCAGTGTTATCACTGAATCAGTCTTTGAAAACCGGTTTATGCATGTGGCCGAACTGCTGCGCATGGGAGCCAGAATTAAGACGGAAGGACGTACCGCGGTTATACAGGGAACCCGGGAATTAACCGGAGCGCGGGTTAAGGCTACTGACCTGCGGGCTGGGGCTGCTTTGCTGATTGCAGGTTTAACTGCCCGGGGACCAACTACTATTATGAACAGTGAGCACATTGACCGGGGCTATGAAAATATAGTCGCCAAGTTTAATCAGTTAGGTGCCAACATTAGGCGAACTTAAAACCATGGTGTTGTTAGCATGAATACCATGGTTTTTACATATGTATGAATATGAAAAGAATTATGATAATCAGTTCAGCCATAATGATAACCGCTATGGCGGTTTTTTTTGCCATACGTGGCTGCCAGGCACCTTTAATCACTGATTCACCCCCGGTTAAAGTCTATCGCAGTAAAACACAGCAAATTGAACAGCTAAGCTTGGAACAATATGTATTGGGTACGGTAGCAGCGGAGATGCCAGCTTCCTTTGAATTGGAAGCCTTAAAAGCTCAGGCAGTATGTGCCCGCACTTATGCCTTGCGTAAACTGGTTGATGGCAAGAATTACCCTCGGGGAGCAGAGTTATCAGACGACATAACCACCTGCCAGGCTTTTGTAAATGCAGAAGAATTTGCGGAGCTTCACCCCCAGCATAATGAGCAGTTATGGGATAAAATCCAGCAAGCAGTAGATGAAACCCGCGGAGAAGTGATTCTGTATGAAAACCAGTTGATTGATGCTTTATATCATTCCACCTGTGGGGGACAAACTGCCAGTGCCCTGGAAGCATATGGGCGGGACGTCGCTTACCTGCAGTCCGTTGAATGCGGCTACTGCCAGCAATCCAGGCGTTACCGAACCGAGCAGTATTTTACCTGGCAGCAGGTAGCCGACCTGGCCGGAGAAGGAAAAAGCATCCAGGTACTGGCTGCTGCTCCCAGCGGCAGGATTCAAAAGATTAAAGTAAATCACAAAGTAATGAGCGGCAGCGAATTCCGCCGCATCTTTGACCTCCCGTCAACCTGGTGTACCATCAGTTCAGATCGCGAAGGTATCAATATTACCAGCCGGGGTTATGGCCACGGAATGGGCTTATGTCAATACGGAGCTCAGGGCATGGCCTTGCAGGGAAAAAACTACCGGCAGATTTTATCCCATTATTATCAAGATACCCAACTGTACAAATTGCCATATTAGTTCTGAAATCGCCCCCTGGATGAATATATTTAACTAATTCAATAAGGGAGGCGGAGCATGCAGAACTATATTCGCAAAAGAGCAGTGCGCATAGCTCAGCATATAATTCAAACCACTGACACGGTACGGCAAACGGCTGATGTTTTTGGGATCTCCAAAAGTACCGTGCACAAGGATGTGTCGGAAAGGCTGCCGCGGATCAATAAGCAGCTAGCTGAGGAGGTCAAGCAGGTACTGGAGAAAAACAAAGCGGAGCGACATTTGCGTGGAGGTGAAGCCACCAGACAGAAATATGCCAGCCAGACTACTTCCCATTCATAAAACCATAGCCATAGCAAATAATAAGCGGTAAAATACTGATATAAATGAAGAATTGTGTAGGGAGGGCCTGGCTGCGTGTGCTTTTTCGAGGAAGACATTGGAATTGATCTGGGTACGGCTAGCGTACTGGTGTTTAAGAAAGGCAAGGGAATCGTACTTCATGAACCTTCAGTTGTTGCCATCGACCGTAATACTGACCGGGTAATCGCTGTTGGTGAAGAAGCCCGGCAGATGTTGGGAAGGACCCCTGGGCATATTGTGGCAATTCGCCCCTTGAAAGAAGGCGTTATTGCTGATTATGATACCACGGAAAAAATGCTCACCTATTTTATTCGTAAAGTACTGGGAAAACGCATGTTTTTCAAACCGAGGGTTATTGTATGCATTCCCACCGGAGCAACGGATGTGGAAGAAAGGGCCGTTCGTCAAGCCACTTTGTCTTCAGGAGCGAGACAAGCCTTTATCATAGAGGAGCCCCTGGCCGCAGCCCTGGGTGCAGGTATAAACATTTCCGGACCTACTGGTAATATGATCGTTGATATCGGCGGGGGGACTTCTGATATTGCCGTACTATCCCTGGGAGGAATAGTATGCAATACTTCCCTGCGGGTAGGCGGGGACAAGTTTGATGAAGCCATTATCCGTTATGTTAGACGGGAATATAATCTAATGATCGGGGAGCGTACTGCCGAGGAATTAAAGATCAATGTAGGAACAGCATGGGTCACGGACCAGAACCGGGATAAGTCTATGGAAATACGGGGCCGCGACCTATTAACCGGGTTGCCCAAGACCATCAGGATAAGCGCCCAGGAAGGCTGGCTGGCTATGCAGGAGCCGCTGGCTGCTGTGATTGAAGGAGTAAAAAAAGTACTGGAGATTACCCCTCCTGAACTGGCGGCCGACATTGTTAATAATGGTATAGTAATGACAGGAGGAGGGTCACTGTTGGATGGGCTGGATATACTCCTGTCTAAAGAAACCAATTTACCGGTACATATCGCTGATGACCCCATTTCTTGTGTAGCCATAGGAACCGGCAAAGCCCTGCATGAGATGCACACCCTGTACAGTACCCGGGGAAAAGCCGCCAAGAGAATTATGTAAGGCAATAACTAAAGCAGGCAATGAGGACTGATGAGCCAGTCCTCATTTATTTTATCTATTTTATTATTAAAGTTTCTCACCGGCTTGACGATATAAATAAAAGGAAACAACGCAGGGGGGTAATCCTTTGATAAAAGGCATGTATACGGCGGCTTCCGGTATGATGCTGCAGATGGCCCGTCAGGATGTGGTGGCCAACAACCTGGCCAATGTAAATACCACCGGTTTTAAGCGCAGCTCTACAGTGGCCACAGCATTTCCTGCTATGCTGATGAGCCGTTTAGGAGAATTAGATACCAGTTCCGAGATTCCTCAGCCCCTGAAACCTGAAGTAATCGGTTATTTGGGAACGGGTGCCTGCCTGGCCGGAATCATTAACGACTATAGTATTGGTAATTTGAAACCTACCTACAACGCCACTGATGTGGCTTTAAGTACCCCCGATACCTACTTGGTAGTGGAAACCCCGGAAGGGATACGTTATACCCGGGGAGGCAGCCTTAAGATCACCGGAGATGGTCTTCTGACTACTAATCAGGGGTATGCGGTCCTGGATGACAACGATGACTATATCTACATAGAAGGTGAATTTGCAATAGACGAAAGGGGTTATGTTACCGACAACGGTGAAGAAATTGCCCGCCTTCAGGTGGTGCGCTTTGAAAATCAAGACCAGCTGGAAAAGCTGGGAGGAGGCCTTTTAACCACTGATCAAGAGCCTCAACTGGTGGATAACCCCGAGATTCTGTCCGGATACTTGGAAGAATCCAATGTAGTGGCTGTACAGGAAATGGTCACCTTAATTAATGTGGTTCGCAGTTACGAAGCACTGCAAAAAATAGTTCAATCAGAAGATGAGGCCACCCAAACCCTTTTGAATGAAGTGGCCAGAGTATAGTTGAGGATAGAAAGGACCCGCGTTAAGGCGCGGGTTTTTATTTTCTAGTGATTAAGACCTGGGATAGGAAGGAAAAATTAAAGCAAAAGCTAATTTACCCATATAGAATATTGACGAAAAGATGGAGATCTATATGCGTGACCACCCTTCTGTTCTAGGCTGCCGCATTGACCCTCTATCTATGTCGGCCGCTTTAGACCGAGTAGAGGGTTTTATTGAACAAGCTGATCCTAAAGAAAGTTCCCATATAATTACCTTAAATGCTGAAATTGCTTATCAAGCTTATTACGATCCGGCTTTGCGCGATCTTATCAATCGAGCCGCTATGGTTACTCCAGACGGTATTGGCATTGTATGGGGGGCCCGTCAGCTAGGCATAGACGTTCCAGGACGGGTAACCGGTATTGATCTTATGGAACGCATCTGCCAGCGGGCCGCATCTCGAGGGTGGAAGATATATTTATTAGGAGCAGAACCGGGTATAGCTGAACAAGCTGCCCGGAACCTGCAGCAGAGATATCCTGGTTTAATTATTGCCGGTGTTCATCATGGTTATTTTCAACCTGATGAGGAACCAGAAATAATAGCTGATATCATCAGAACCGCTCCCCAGGTTCTGTTTGTAGGTCTAGGGGCTCCGCGCCAGGAATGGTGGATTGACCAGTATAAGGACCAGCTTCAAGTACCGGTCTGTATAGGTGTGGGGGGGAGTCTGGATGTAATATCCGGCCATAAGCAAAGAGCGCCAGAGTGGGCAATAAAACTTAATTTAGAATGGCTCTATCGTTTGGCCACTGAACCCTCTCGCTTCAAGCGCCAGCTGGTATTGCCCCGCTTTGTGGGATTGATCATTAAGAGCCGGTTAAGGAAGCGGTCCTGAAGGTTGTAGAAATAATCCTGGACAGCAGCAGGGGAGGATTTACATGGACGAAAAAGTCTTTGCACTGGATATCGGTACCCGCAAAATAGTGGGACTGGTTATGGAAAGAAACGGAGACAGTTATAAAGTAATTGGCAGTGAGATGCGCGAGCATCAAACCCGGGCTATGATGGACGGCCAGATCCATGATGTGGAGGCAGTAGCTAAAACTATTACTGATATCAAGCTGGCTTTGGAGGAAAAACTAAACCTAACCTTGGAAACAGCAGCGGTGGCAGCAGCAGGACGTTCATTAAAAACAGCTTCCGTTACTGCCCAAAAAAAACGTTCTACCTACAGCGAGATCACCCGGCAGGAAGTTATCGCCCTCGAGCTGGAAGCGGTCCAGATAGCCCAAAACCAACTGCTGGAAAGAGAGGGCCCCGGCAATGATACCGGTCAATTATTCTGTGTAGGGTACAGTGTAGTATCCTATCAACTGGAAGGCCAGGTCTTGGGCAGTTTGGTAGGTCAGGTGGGAAGTGAAATTGCTGCCGAAGTTGTTGCTACCTTTTTACCTAGGGTAGTGGTGGACAGCCTGTTTTCTTCACTTAAACATGCGGGACTGAATGTGCAAAGCTTGACATTGGAACCCATCGCGGCTATTTCCGTAGCTATCCCTGCCAATATGCGCATGCTTAATCTGGCCCTGGTTGATATTGGGGCCGGTACTTCAGATATTGCATTGGTTAGAAATGGCAATGTATATGCTTATGCCATGGTTCCCCTGGGAGGAGATGAACTCACCGAAAAACTGGCTTCCCATTACCTGCTGGATTTTCTAAGCGCGGAGAAATTAAAGAGACAGCTGCAGGATTGTGAGACCATTGATAGTGAAGATATTCTGGGCAATCGTCTGCATTTAAGAGCAGCAGAGGTCAGTGAAGTTTTAGACCCTACCTCCCGGGAGATAGCTTTGGCCATTGCTGAAAGTATTCTTTCCTTGAACCAAAAGGCGCCTGATGCCGTTATATGTGTAGGCGGGGGAAGTCTAACCGTAAACCTGATGAGTATGCTGGCTTCCTCTATAGGGCTGCCCCCCAACCGTGTTGGTATACGCACTCCGGAATCCTTTAATAATATAACCGTTGATCCTGATTACTTAAAAGGGCCTCAGGGGGTTACTCCTCTGGGAATAGCCTATCATTCCTTGACAACGCCGTTAGTTCCCTTTGTTACCGTTAAAGTGAACGAACGGGACACGCTTTTATGGAACATGGGCAATCTTACCGTAGCTAGTGCCTTGCTGGGTTCTGGTATTTCCCTGACCAATATATATGGAAAACCGGGCTTAGGCAAAACCTTAGAACTCAACGGTACAGTCAAGGTATTTAAAGGACAATTAGGTACACCCCCACAGGTAAAAGTAAACCAAATGGATGCTTTCCTGGACACCCCGATAAAAGATGGGGACCAAATTGACTATCGCCAGGGAACTGATGGTACTGATGCCCGCGTATATATAAAAGATCTGATCCCCCTGGTGCAGGGCAGTGTCTGGGTAAACGGGGAAGAAATCGCTTTGCAATCTACCGTTACCGTGAATGGACAGAACTGGGATATTGACAAGGAGATTCCCGATCGGGCACGTATCAAGGCAGTGCAGGCCAACCAACTGGCTAATGTATTGATCCAGGCGGGTGTGCCGGAAGAAATGCTGCAGGAAAAGATCTATCATTACCGGTTGAATGGTGAAAGTCAAACCTGGCAGTGGCGGCCAATACAGGTTAAAGTCAATGGCCGTCCCATACAGCTTTCAGATCTGGTTGAGTTTGGGGATCAGGTTGAATATCGTCTGACTTCTGCTGAACCTAGAATAAGAGATATTCCCGGAATTCAGGAGTTGTTAAAGCTGAGAGTCTCTGTTAATGGGCAGCCGGTAGAATTAGACAGCCGGGAAGCTCGTTGGCTGATGAACGGTGAAGAAGCTAATCTGGACACCATCTTAACTGATGGAGCTGACCTGAAGGTGGATAGTAGCAGTAATCAAGCTATCTTGAGCGACATTTTCCGGGTGGTTGAAATCCAGCCCCAAGCTGCCAGAAGGCTTATAATGAGCGTAAATGGGCAACCAGCCGGGTTTACCACCCCGATAACCAATGGCAGTCAAATTGATCTGCATTGGGAGGAATAATCCAAAAGCCGGAGGAGAAAAAGAGTTCTTAAATCCACTGGACTTCTAAACATCATGAGCGCTAGCCAAAATCGGAAGTCCCTGCGGGACATAATATACTAAGGGCTATTTTATAAGAAATGATAGATAAAGGCTGACGAAGCCTTTATTTTTTTAACCATTGCTGGGATTGAAGGGTAGAAAAGATGGAGACAATAGAAATAAAGAGAAATAGTTAAGAATAGTCAAATTGACGAATGAAATTTACAATTACCGGGAAAAAGCAGATTTTACTGCTAGCACAGCTAATAGTAAAATATAGTCAAGGTCAAACATAGTCAAAGGGTGGGAGCGATGAAAAAAAGTCTTGCCGATAAGATAGAACAATACTTAAAGGTATTAATTGAACGCAGTGATGATAAACGCATTGAAATACAGCGCTCTGAGCTAGCAGAAACTTTTAGCTGTGTTCCTTCTCAGGTAAGTTATGTGATTAGTACTCGTTTTACCGAACGGGAAGGCTATTTTACTGAAAGTCGCAGGGGCGGCAAGGGTTATGTAAGAATTACCCGTTTTAGCTTGCCCGAGGAAGCTGCCAATCTCAGCGATTTATTTAATTATTGCAACTACTTGGCCAATATGGATCTGCTAACCCAGAGAGAAAGCAGGCTGCTGTCTCATTTGCTGGTAAATGCTTTTAATCACTTCCCAGCCGAAACCCGGGAAGAAATTTTTGAGGGCATTAAAAAGGCCTTGCATGAATATGTAAAGATGGAGTCATAAAGGGGGTCCATAAAATGTTCTGTGATGAATGCAAACAAAAACCAGCTACTGTTCACTTAACCCAGTTTTTTAACGGTAACAAAACGGAGACACATCTATGTGAAACATGTGCCGCCCAAAAAGGTGCCTTGATGTTTAATGGCCAGTTTTCTATTCCTAACCTTTTGGGCAGCTTTTTAGGTCATAACTTTGGTATTCTGCAGCAGACGGCAGCCAGTCCCAGTAATCTGACCTGCTCTCATTGTGGTGTTACCTTTAATGATATTACTCATACCGGTAAACTGGGATGTGCCGAGTGCTACCGGGAATTCGATCAGGCTCTGGAACCAACTTTACGCCGCATTCACGGTAACAGCCAGCATGTGGGTAAAGTACCTTCCCGGGGCGGTGAAAAAGTGCTGCTGAAAAAGAAAATCGAGAGGCTAAAAGTGCAACTACAGGAAGCTGTAGCCGCGGAACGATATGAACAAGCAGCTGAAATCAGAGACTCTATTAAAGAACTGGAAAAACAGCTGGATTAGGGGGGAGACATAATGAGCAGTGATTTACTGAACAGTACCTATGTTCGCTGGATGGAGGAGGGACCAGAATCAGACATCGTCATCAGCAGCCGGGTACGGTTAGCTCGCAATCTGCAGACGGTACCTTTCCCCCACCTGTTAGATGAAAAAACCGGTCAGACGTGCTGGCAGCAGGTGCAGCAGGCCTGGCAGAAGAGTTCGTTAAAAAACGAATTGGAGCTGCTCAGCTTCAGCAACCTGACTGCCTTGGACCGGCAGATTTTAATGGAAAAACATTTGATCAGCCCCGACCATGCTGAGGCCAACAAATCCTATCAGGGGCTGCTGGTGGATAAAGATGGCCTGCTGGCTATCATGATAAATGAAGAAGATCACTTACGCATTCAATGCCTGTTACCAGGACTTCAGATTGAGGAATGCTATAAAAAGGCTCAGCTGGTAGATGATGAATTGGAAAGCAACCTGAGTTTTGCATTTGATGAACAGCGAGGTTATTTAACCGCTTGTCCCACTAATGTAGGGACGGGAATGCGAGCCTCAGTTATGCTGCACTTGCCCGCCATTGTTATAACCGGGCAGCTTAATGCTGTTGTTCACTATATTGGTCAATTAGGTCTCACGGTTCGTGGTATTTATGGAGAAGGCAGTGAGGCCATGGGCAACTTCTTTCAGGTGTCTAACCAGATAACTCTGGGGCAGACCGAGGAAGACATTATTGCTAATCTAACTGCTGTTACCCGGCAGATAATTCAGCAGGAACGTACCCTTAGAGAGAATTTGAAGAACCAGATGAACATACAACTGGAAGATAGAGTCTGCCGGGCTTATGGGATTTTGACCAATGCCCGGGTGATCACATCCAGTGAAGCTCTGGGTCACTTATCCGAGGTAAGGTTGGGGGTCAACATGGGTATAATTGACGGAATCCAGCCTTATGCCTTAAATGAACTGGTAGTTGCTATTCGTCCGGCTCATTTGCAGAAAAGAGCTGGCCGGGAAATGGACGCCGGCAGCCGGGATGTTCACCGGGCCGAAGTCATTAAAGAAAAGCTGACCAGTCATAAAACCAAGCCGGATAGTCCACAAGCTGCCGGCAACTAACTAATAATTAGGAGGGATTTGCAATGTTTAGACGTTTCACTCAGCGAGCCCGTAATGCGGTTATTTATGCCCAGGAAGAAGCTCGCCAGTTAAATCATCCGGCCATTGGCACGGAACATATACTGTTAGGTCTGTTGAAAGAAGGAGAAGGAGTTGGCGCCCGTGCTTTGCTCAGTATGGGAGTGGACTTGGATAAAGTGCGCAGTGAGGTAACCAGGGTAATCGGTCAGGGAAACAGTGAGGCCGAACCAGCGGATGGTGATCTGCCGGTTACTCCCAGGGCCAAGAAGGTGTTTAACCTGGCTTTTGATGAAGCTCGCCTGCAAGGAGTTAATTATGTAGGTACCGAGCATCTATTACTGGCTTTATTGAGAGAAGAGGAAGGTGTGGCCGGTCAAGTATTGACCAGTATGGGAGTAAGATTGGATCAGCTGCGCCAGCAGGTAATGACTCTTTTGGGTGGAGATATACAGCCTAATCCCCATGGAATACCATATCAGGAGCCGGCAGCTAATGCATATGCTCCCTCACCGGGAAATAAACGTAAACCCAAGAGCAAAACTCCTACTTTGGATTCTTTCAGCCGTGATCTTACCCAGGATGCCCTGGAAGGGCGCCTGGATCCGGTAATTGGACGCAATAAAGAGATCGAAAGGGTCATACAGGTTCTATCCCGGCGTACTAAAAACAATCCGGTCCTGATTGGTGATCCGGGGGTGGGTAAAACCGCTATTGTAGAAGGGTTGGCCCAACGGATTGTTGAGAACCAGGTCCCGGAAATCCTTGGTAACAAACGGGTTGTGGCTCTGGATCTTTCCTCCATGATTGCCGGGACTAAATACCGGGGTGAATTTGAGGACCGGCTTACCAAAATAGTGGCAGAAATAAAAGCCGCCGGTGATGTAATAATCTTTATTGATGAGCTTCATACCATAGTAGGCGCTGGTGCGGCGGAAGGCGCTATTGATGCTGCTAATATCCTCAAGCCTTCCCTGGCGAGGGGCGAATTTCAGTGTGTAGGCGCTACTACCCTGGATGAGTATCGCAAGCACATTGAAAAAGATGCAGCTTTGGAAAGACGTTTTCAACCTATTATGGTAGATGAGCCTACCCCGGAAGAAAGCATAGATATTTTGAAAGGGCTGCGCGATCGCTATGAAGCCCATCATGCTGTAAAAATAAGTGACGAGGCCATTGCTGCTGCGGTGCACCTGTCATCTCGTTACATCACTGATCGCTACCTGCCGGACAAGGCTATCGATTTGATAGATGAAGCATCTTCCCGGGTGCGGCTGGCTAATTATGTGGTACCTGATGATATTAAAGAACGGGAAAACCGCCTCAAGGAAATAATCAAGGAAAAGGAAGAAGCCATTAATGCCCAGGAATACGAAAAGGCCGCCCAGCTGCGGGATGAGGAACAGAAACTTAAGGAACAGATCGAAAATGAGCGCAAGGAATGGGTCAATAAGCGCAGTATGGAAATGGGCACCGTGGGAGAAGAGGAGATCGCTGCTATTGTGTCCAGCTGGACCGGAATTCCGGTGAGCAAACTGGCTGAGGAGGAAAGTGAACGGCTGGTACACCTGGAGGAAATCCTGCACCAGAGGGTAATCGGGCAATCAGAAGCAGTTAAAGCAGTAGCCCGGGCAGTACGGAGGGCTCGAGCCGGTTTGAAAAATCCTAAGCGGCCCATAGGCAGTTTCATCTTCCTGGGACCCACTGGTGTGGGTAAAACCGAACTGGCCCGAGCTTTGGCCGAAGCTATGTTCGGCAGCGAAGATGCCATGATTCGCCTGGATATGTCCGAATATATGGAGAAACATGCTGTGGCCAGGATGATAGGGTCACCTCCCGGTTATGTAGGCTACGACGAGGGGGGGCAGCTGACGGAAAAAATCCGCAGAAAACCCTACTCGGTCATACTGTTGGATGAGATTGAAAAAGCCCATCCGGATGTATTTAATATCCTGCTGCAGGTATTAGAAGATGGACGTTTAACCGACGGTCAGGGACGTACTGTGGATTTCCGCAACACTGTGGTGATTATGACTTCCAATGTGGGAGCTGAATCAGCTCGTAATGCTAAAAAAGTCGGATTTACCAGTGGTGAGGACCGGGAAACCGGTTATGAGAAGATGAAGGAAGCTATGATGGAGCAGATGAAGCATACTTTCCGGCCAGAATTCCTGAACCGTATTGATGAAACTATCGTGTTCCAAAGCCTGACTGAAGATGAACTGAAGCAAATTGTCGACCTGCTCTTGAAGGAGTTAAAAGCCCGGATTACAGAGAACGGTTTCATTCTGGAGGTAAGTGATGCAGCTAAGGAATTAATTCTTAAAAAGGGCTATGATCCCGCTTTCGGTGCCCGGCCGCTCAAGCGCGCCATTCAGAAACTGGTAGAAGATACCGTCTCCGAAGAAATACTGAAAAGGACTGTAGTACCAGGAGATACCATTCTGGTTGATGTACAGGATGATGAGATTGTAGTAAAAAACCTGGCTAAAGTCTAAAATGAGAAAACAGGGAGTTTGGGTCAAATTCCCTGTTTTTTTATGGGTAATTAGACATAAATCTGGATTTTTTAGACAGATATCTAGTTTAGTACGGTATAATATGTCATAGGTGATTTAATGAAAAAAACCGGAACTCACTTTGTTTGCAGTGAATGTGGTTATGAGTCGTCCAAATGGCTGGGACGCTGTCCTGGCTGTTTGACCTGGAATAGTCTCATCGAGGAAGTAATCAACCTGTCCAATAGCCCATCCCTGCATCAGGTCGCACGCCCGGTACCTTTGCGGTCCATTGCTCAGAATCAGCTGCAGAGGATGTCCAGTGGCAACAGTGAATTGGACCGGGTGTTGGGGGGCGGAATCGTCCCCGGGTCCCTCATTTTATTGGGGGGAGATCCCGGTATAGGCAAATCCACCCTGCTGTTACAGGTGGCCAGCAATTTAGCCCGGTGCGGGCAAAAGGTTGTCTACCTGTCCGGGGAGGAATCCATGAAACAGCTGCGGCTGCGATCTCTGCGCCTGGGCATTGAAGAAGAAGGAGTTTACCTGTTAAATGAACAGAATATAGATCAGCTGGAAGCCAGTCTGCAGGAATTGGCTCCCGCAGTGGTGATAGTTGATTCTATACAAACAGTTTATACTTCAAGCATAAGTTCAGTCCCCGGAAGCGTTGCTCAGCTGCGCCAATGTACCGCGCAGATTTTGGAATATGCCAAAAGGACTGAAACTACCTTTTTCCTGGTGGGACATGTAACCAAGGAAGGGGCTCTAGCCGGTCCCCGGGTTCTAGAGCATATGGTAGACGTAGTCATCTACTTTGAAGGAGATAAAAATGTAACTTTACGCCTGTTGCGTGGGGTGAAGAACCGTTATGGCTCTACCGATGAAGTAGGACTTATGGAAATGAGCGGTCAGGGGCTGGTAGAAGTAACTGACCCCTCCTATGTTTTTCTCAGTCCCGGGCAGAATATCTGCAGCGGTTCGGCAGTGTCTTCCAGCTTTGAAGGCAGCCGCCCCTTGCTGATTGAAGTACAAGCGCTGGTGGCCAGTGCTGGACCGGGTTATGCCAGGAGAATGGCATCCGGTATAGATCAAAACCGTTTAGCCTTAATAATAGCCATTTTAGAGAAACAGCGCGGTTATCCCCTGGCCGCCCATGATGTTTACCTAAAGGTTACCGGAGGACTTTTTCTGAAAGATCCTTCTGTTGATTTAGCTATAGCAGCTGCCATAGTATCCAGCTACCGTGAGACTCCCATAGCTACCGATACGGTCTTTATAGGAGAATTAAGCCTGTCCGGTCAGATACGCCCGGTGCCGTTTCTTGAGCAGCGCCTTAAGGAAATTGATAGAATGGGGTTTAGAAAGGTAATACTACCGGAAAGCTCAGTTCGGAAGGTTTCTCCAGGTTTGCGCCTGGAGCTTGTCGAGATAAAAACCATCGATAGTTTAGTGGAGCTTATTACGGAGGGGTGATGTAGTGGAAGACATTTATCAAAGTAATTTCCGTAAATACCTGCAGCTGTTAGCTCCGGGTACGCTATTCCGCGTGGGCATTGAAAATGTGCTGCATGCTAACACCGGAGGATTAATCGTCGTGGGGGACTCTCCCGAGCTTATGAACCTGGTCAGCGGAGGCTTTAGAATTGATTGTGAATATACCCCAGCCCGGCTGTATGAGCTGGCCAAAATGGACGGCGCTATCATCATGAACAGTGATGCTTCGCGCATACTGATTGCCAATGCCCAGTTGGACCCTGATGCCACCATTCACTCCAATGAGACCGGCATTCGGCATCGTACCGCCGAAAGAGTAGCTCGCCAGGTGGGAGTTCTGGTAGTGGCCATATCCCAACGCCGCCAGGTGGTTACCCTCTATCATGGCAATATCACCTTTCGCCTGCGTGAACTTTCTACTATTCTGGTTAAAGCCAATCAGGCTTTGCAGACCCTGGAGAAGTACCGGAATGTTCTGACGCGAGAACTGCAAAGACTGAGCGGGTTGGAATTTGAAGATATGGTAACCGTTTCAGAAGTATGCGAGGTGCTGCGCCGCAGCATCAAAGTCTTGCATATTGCCCAGGAGATTGAAAACTATATTATTGAATTGGGAACCGAAGGTCGTCTGGTTAAAATGCAGCTGGAGGAACTGGTGGCCAATGTACATGATGAAGCTCTTTATATCATACAGGACTATTTAAATTCTTCGGAACGATCTCCCCAGGAAGTAATGAATAGTTTGCTGCGGGGGTTTGAAGAGGATATATCGGATACAGTTTATATTGCCAAGATCTTGGGGTTGGGCAGCACCACCAGTCATCTGGATCAGCAGGTGTCACCCCGTGGATACCGGATGCTGCAGAAGCTTCCCCGTATTCCGGTTTCCATCATCGAAAATCTGGTAGAACGTTTCGGTCTGCTCAGCCATATCATGCGAGCCACTATTGAAGAATTGGACGAAGTGGAAGGCATCGGCGAGGTTCGGGCTCGTTCCATAAAAAACGGGCTAAAACGTATGCAGGAGCAGGTAATCCTGGAATACGTGGTTTAGCCCGTTGAGCCATATTTCAACTAGGATCAATCTTACACAAGCTAGGCCTCTGCCCGGAGGGCATCCAGGGCACTTAAGTGCATCGCGCGCCGGGCTGGCAGGTAACCAGCTATTAAGCCTATCATGGTGGCAAAAGCCAAAGCGCTTACCGCCAGTAGCGGTGTAATTATGGATATTTGCCCGGGAGCTCCTCCCAGCATCCCTCCCATGAACCCGGTTGACAGGTGATTCAGCAGGAAGGATACCGTGTAGCTAAAGGCTACTCCCAAGCCTCCTCCCACAAAACCAATTAAACCTGCTTCTAGCAAAAACATTTTCCCAATATCCTTAAGGTCAGCTCCCAGGACTTTCATCACCCCGATTTCCCGGGTCCTTTCATAGATGCTCATAACCATGGTATTGGTAATACCGATAGCTGCTACCAACAGGCTGACTGCTCCTATGCCTCCCAGGATAGCCTGCAGGGTGCGGGAGTATTCTTTCATAGAATTCAGCATATTCAGGAGGCTGTGTGATTCAAATCCCAAGTTTCTAATCTGTTCCTGCACGTTTTCCACCAGTTCGATATCAGCAACTTTGACTTTTACCTGTTCATAACCGGATTGTTGGAAACTGCTGCGCCGGGATATTCTGTCCTGGGATTGGGAGCGCTGGAAGCGGTCATCTGCTTTCATTATTTCCTCTAAAGCTGCTAGGCTCATGTAAGCTTGATAATCCTTTTCCGTACCGCTTTCCTTGATGATACCCACTCCTTTTACTTCATGGGGCTGTGGTGGTTTGCTGTCATCCTCAATGTCGGAAGAGCGGCGGCGTTCGCCATAGCTCATATCGGTAGTAATCAACAGGTTATTGGTGAGCAGATCTACTTGGGATTGGCCGGATTGATTCGGTCCCCATCGTTGGTTGGGCATGCGGGGATTGAAAAAAAAGTCCGGCACATATTTGCCAAATATCAAAGCTTCCTTATCTCCAGGATTCAGCAGGCGGCCGCTTTCAATTTCAAATTCAAAGGCTTCCAGCAGCTCAGGCTGTATACCCACCACCGGCATATCCGCCACCATGCGTCCCGCTACTACCCGCATGTACGCGGTTTTCTGGGGCATCACTGCCTCTACACCGGGAATGGCTGCAAACTGCTGGATAGCCTGGTCATCCAGACGCACCTCGTTAAAAGCATAGGAGGTGCTCCCCTCAATATAAGGGGCAAAAGGGTAAACATCAATAATATTAAGGCTGCCCATTTGACCCAATTGCTCTTCATAAGTCTTATCTATAGCCAGTCCCAATGACATCATAACCACTATGGAACTGGTACCGATGATTACTCCTACAATCGTAAGAAAGGTACGGGTTTTGCGCCGCAGCATATTGACCAGACTCATACGTAAAATGTCACTTTTATTCATCCAGTTCAACCTCTTTCATACGGCGGCGGTGACGGCGACGTACTATTATTACGATAACAACTGCAGCCAGTACTACAAAGGCTCCGGCAGCTATTAACCACTTCTTTAGTGGCTTCTGGTTTGATTCTTCCATGGGCATCTCCGGACCGAAAGAAGGAGGGGCAGGAGCCGCCATGACATTCAGGGTAAAGCTCTTTTCCAACTGGTAAGGGTTGCCCAATTCATCTTCATAGGTGAGGATAACTTTTCCGGATAATTCTCCCTCCTGCTGGGGTATTATGGTGGCGTCATAATAATCATCCCGGCCCGCTTCCAGAGTGCCTATAAACAGGGTGCCGTTCTGTATTTCGAAATCACCTTCGGTGGTGATCATTAGATTGCGGATAGGGCTGCGGCCAGTGTTGTATAAATCCAGTGTAATGCTGGTAGGGCTGCCCGGGTAGGCTTCCATAGGTACTACTACATCCGAGGTCACCAGCTTTACTTCTTTCACCACTGGCAGGCTTATAGTCTCCTGTTCTTCTAGTTTGTTGCCGTCCTCATCCTGGTAATTTATATGGGCGGTCAAAGTATAGACTTTGTGTTCTGCTGTGGCTTGGGGATGAAGATTTATAGTGTGTTCCACTATTCCCTCAGGGGCTATTTCGGGAAAATAGAAAGAATTGCTGCTGCCCACCGGTGAAAAAATATCTCCTTCAGAAGACAGGCTTACTTTAATATTACGTACCGGTGATATTTTGCTGGTATTGCGGAAAAGCAAAGTCAAGGGGAAGGTCTGGCCGGCTTGAACATAATCCCTTCCCAGATAATAATTCTCCAACAAAACGCGGGGAACCAGCTCACCGGTATCACCTTTTCCAGATACAGGTACATAAACCTTTTGCTCCTGAGTGTATTTGTTATTATACTGGTCCTCAAATTCTATAGCCAGATCCAGGGGATAGGTGCCGCTTTCCATTTTTGATCCTGCCTGCAGCCGGAATTCCACCGGGCGTAATTCACCAGCTTCCATACTGGTAACAAACTGGGTATCGGGCCAGTTATCCAGGTTTATTCCATTAGAAGAAAAGCCACTTAAGCGTAGATTTATGGCATTAATGGGAATGTCGCTGTCATTTTTTAGATTTAGTTTGACTACCTGACTGGAACCAGCCTTTAATTTATCGTTTTCGGTCTGAATCCCTAGTAGCTTCAGCTGGGGCTGGCGCAAATTGTTGTTAATCTTTATGAATATAGTAGTGGACGCACTGCCGCCCCCTCCGGAGACGCTTTGGTAAGTAACACTTATTGGTAAAGGATAAAGCCCCGCAGCAGTGTTAGCTGGAATAGTAATGGGAATGCTATAGACAATATCACCGGTAAAACTCGAAATGTACCGGGTAAGGGACATTTTATCAGCTTGAAAGGGAAGAGTCTTGGGATCACCAACATTTATCGATATAACCGTGTTTAGAGCTCGTCCGCCCACATTTTTTATCGGGATATCTAGTACCTGATCAGTTCCTGCTTCAAATTCAGGCAGCCATCTATCGGCTGCGATCACTATTACTGGTTCTGGTTCGGTGTATTCAGGAACCCAAATATTAACAGGTAAATCGTCAGGAGGTGATTCATCTGCTGCCAGCAGCAAAACAGGGGATGACCAGCAGATTAAACAAATCAAGATAAATGCCGTAATGACCTTTTTTTTCATTTCTTCACTCCTTTATTAATTACTTTCGATACTCTGGATACGGCCGTCCAAAATGTGGATAATCTTGCTGGCATAGGAAGCCACATCATGATCATGGGTAACTATAAGCAGGGTTTGACGGTGCTGAACAGCCAAACTCGTAATTAGATCCATTATCTCGCGGGTAGTGGCTGAATCCAGATTGCCGGTGGGTTCATCGGCAAAGATTAGCGGGGGCTTTCCCACAAAAGCACGAGCAATACCTACTCGCTGCTGTTGACCACCGCTCATTTGCGTAGGCCGGTGCCGCAGATGCCTGCTCAACCCTACTGCTGTTAATATCCGCCTGGCTTCCCGTTGCCGGGTGCGGGAATCCACTCCCCGAAAAGCCAGGGGAAGGGTAACATTTTCCAGGGCCGTTAAAGCCGGCAGCAGGTGATAGGCCTGAAAGATAAATCCCAAATAGCGCTGGCGAAAATGAGCCAACTGCCGTTCATCCATTTTATGAATTGGCTTGCCTAATAAATAAATTTCTCCCCGGGTAGGCTTTTCCAGCCCTGCTAGTAAATTAAGCAAGGTTGACTTTCCCGAACCGGAGGTTCCCAGTATACAGCAGATTTCCCCTGGATTAATGGCAAGAGATACATTATCCAGGGCTACTACTTTCTCCTCACCTACCCGGTAAACTTTGCGCAAATCTTTGATTTGAACAGCATAATCCAAGAAATATCGCCACTTTCTACATCTCAGGTCCCAACGAGTTTAAGAACCAATCGTTTCCATTTTCACTAATTACGCAAGCACGGGTGAAATCCTTTCCTTAAATTTAAAAATATTAGCAGGTAAATAAAAAACCCGGCTGCCAGTTGGACAGGCGGGTTTTGTTTTAGTTAAGCAGTCAACAAGTGATCAGGTCATGTTAAAGATGCCCAGAGTCGAGGCTTCTTTATACTCTTTTATAAATACATCATACAAGCTTATATTCAAAGTGTTGCATAGAGCCGCTGAATAAAACAGCAGTTTTCCCAGCTCACTGATAACGATGTCCTCGCAATTGGGACACAACTCACCACGAAGATGGTTATCCAGGTATTGACGGAGCTCATTAATGGATTCAACGTGCTCGGGAATTTGTACCTTATGAGCTTCTACCGACAGGCAGCCGCAATTAGTAATTCCCTTGGTGACAGCCCGGTTTACCCGGCTGGTGGCTTCGGAAAGCTTGGAAAGAATATCCAGAATACTGCTGTGGCGTATCAAAAGATCCCCAACCACATTCTGAAATTCATCACATATCAAGTCCTTCATGTAAAGACTTGCCCCCTCTTCTGGTGGTCTAACTAATTATAGCCCTGCCCGCACGGGACTGTCAATTCGTGGAGAAGTTAACAAAACTAGACCGGCTTATCCATAGGAAATTTTGCCTTCCCAAGTATAATTATACAGCCCTAATAGAAAAATAAAGGTGGAGGTGTATAAATTGTATGGTCACCTGAAAGTGTCAAAAATAATTATTGTACTTGCTATTATCTGTGCAGCCTGGATAACTTATGTATCCCACCTGTTTCTTCCCGCTCAGAAGCCACAACTGATTATGATCGCTCTGGCCTCGCTGGTGATATCTTATACAGCTTTTGGTTGGGTAAAAAGTCTCATTAATCGTTCTCTAGCTGCATTTAACCGCTACCTGGATTCGGTTTCCATGGAGGTACTGATCGGCAGTATTTCCGGTTTGCTGGTGGGAATTCTGACAGGAGCTCTAAGCAGTTATCCCTTGTCAATGCTCAAGGGAATCGGGGTTTACCTTACCCTTTTGGTTTTTATTCTCTGTGTTTACCTGGGGTTAAAAATCGGTACCCGGCGGGGTATGGAAATATTACGTCTCATACCTAGTGTATCCAAACGCTTCGATGTAAGGGCTCCGATCACCCGGTTAGCTCCCAAAGTAGTTGATACCAGTGCCATTATCGATGGGCGCATATATGATGTATGCTTAAGCCACTTTCTGGAAGGCTGTTTGATTGTTCCCACCTTTGTTATTGAGGAACTGCAGCATATAGCTGATTCATCTGACAATATCCGCCGCAATAAAGGAAGACGGGGTTTGGAACTGCTGTCCAAAATGCAAAAACACTCTGGTATAAAAATTGATATAATGGATGTGACAGATGCGGCCATCCTGGAAGAAAGGGAAGTGGACGCCAAATTGATTCGACTCTGCAAGCAATTAAATGCCAGCATTATTACTAATGACTATAATCTGAACAAAGTTGCTGAACTGCAGGGAATAACCGTATTAAACATTAACGAATTAACCAATGCAGTAAAAATGATTGTCTATCCAGGGGAGACCATGCACGTAACCGTTATCAAAGAAGGTAAGGAGAACGGGCAGGGGGTAGGCTACCTGGAGGACGGAACTATGGTAGTAGTTGAAGATGCGCAGCAGCAGATCGGCCAGGATTTAGAAGTCATGGTAACCAGTGTTTTTCAGACCGCCGCGGGGAGAATGATTTTTACCCGCAAAGTCAAAGAAGAAGCTCATTTCAATCACGAACAAAACTTGCAGGGCGTACCAGAGGTGAATATGTATGGATGACAACCTTCGGGTTGTTATCGCGGCTGCTGGCGCCGGCAGCCGCATGGGTAGCCGGATTAACAAACAATACCTATTGCTTAACCAGCGACCGGTTTTAGCCTATTCTTTGGATATATTTGAGCAGTTTGATGCTGTAGATGAAATTGTCATTGTGGCCAGATCATCGGAGATCGGCTACTGTGAACAGGAAATAGTCAATAAATATAATTATCGCAAAGTGTCCCGGGTGGTAGCCGGAGGCCCAGAGCGTCAGGATTCAGTTTGGGCTGGTTTGAGCCATCTGAGTGACCAAACCGCTTATGTGGCTGTGCATGATGGTGCGCGGCCGCTTTTGTCGCTGGACCTTTTGCAGGCTTTATACCAAGAGGCCCGGCGTTGGGGTGCGGCTATACCCGGAGTAATCGCCCGGGATACCTTAAAAATGATAGACCGGGACAGTTTTGTGGGGCAAACCCTGGACCGTAATATAGTCGTGGCAGTACAGACCCCCCAGATTTTTCAATTTCATGAACTTAAGAGGGCTTATCAGGAAGCTTTTTATGATAACTTCCGGGCCACTGATGATGCCTCACTATTTGAGAGATACATAGGCCGGGTCAAAGTGGTAGCAGGCCAGTACGATAATTTGAAAATTACCACCCCTGAGGATATAATCATTGCCGAAAGCCTGTTAAAAGCTCGCCGGCATAGCAAAGGAGACTAGGAATATGCGCATTGGCATCGGGTATGATGTGCACCCCTTGGAAGCAGGCCGTAAATTAGTATTAGGCGGAGTGGAGATACCCCACTCAGTTGGGCTGCTGGGACATTCGGATGCAGATGTTCTGGCTCATGCTGTCGGAGATGCTTTGCTGGGTGCGGCGGCCTTGGGAGATCTGGGCTACCATTTTCCCGATACTGATGAAAGCTACAAAGATGCCGATAGCCTGGAGCTGCTGGCTGAGATCGGCCAACTTCTGCAGCAGGCTGGTTACCAGGTTGTAAATATAGACAGCACCATAGCTGCTCAAGCCCCTCGCTTAGCTCCCTATATAGATAAGATGCGGGCCAATATTGCCGCCGCTTTACATCTGCAGGTAGGACAGGTAAGCGTTAAAGCAACCACCACAGAAAGGCTGGGATTTGTCGGACGTCAGGAAGGCATCTCAGCTCAAGCTGTAGTATTAATAGAACAAATTTCTGGTTAGAAATCATCTGGCATATATTCCACTTCATAAAACGGGAGGTTAATTATGAACAAGGTACGAGTCAGGTTTGCGCCTAGTCCTACTGGACCTTTGCATATCGGCGGAGCCCGTTCGGCTTTATTTAATTATCTTTTTGCGGTTCACCAGGGCGGTGAACTGGTACTGCGTATCGAAGACACTGATTTAGACCGTTCCAAGCGCGAATACGAAGAGGAAATACTCACCTCCTTACGCTGGTTGGGATTAAGCTGGCAGGAAGGAGTTGACCAGGGAGGCCCCCATGCTCCTTATCGCCAGACCGAGCGTTTATCAATATATCAAGAATATGCCCAGGAATTACTGGACCGGGATCTGGCTTATCCCTGCTTTTGTACTGAAGAAGAGCTGGAAGCTGAGCGGCAAGCTGCTGTTGCCAAGGGGGAAATGCCGCGTTATTCAGGTAAGTGTCGTTCTCTGACCGAAGCAGAAAGACAGGCCCTCATGGACAGTGGCCGTACTCCGGCGATTCGCTTCAAAGTACCGGAAAACCAGGTATATGTAGTACATGATTTAGTGCGGGGACAGGTAGTTTTTGAAAGCGAAAACACCGGGGACTTTATAATAATGAAATCGGATGGTATTCCTACTTATAACTTCGCTGTGGTCATAGATGATGCTCTGATGGGAATTACTCATGTGATAAGAGCTGAGGAACATTTGCCCAATACTCCCCGCCAACTTATGCTTTATGAAGCTCTGCGGTTTAAGCGCCCGGAGTTTGCTCATATATCTCTCATTCTGGGGGAGGACCGGCAAAAAATGAGCAAACGCCATGGAGCTACTTCCCTGATACAGTACCGGGAGATGGGTTACCTCCCCGAAGCCCTGTTTAACTTTTTGGCCCTATTAGGATGGTCCCCCGAGGGTGAGGAGGAAATTCTGGACCGGCAGCAAATAGCGGACAGCTTTACCCTGGATCGGGTTTCGCGCAGCCCGGCAGTTTTTGATTTGGACAAACTGAACTGGATGAACCAGCAGTATGTGAAGAAACTGAGCCTCCAGGAGTTAAGCGATAGATTACAGCCTTTTATCGCTGCCACTTCATATGCTGACCGGGTGGCCAGACTATCAGCTCCCCAAAGGGAATGGCTGATGGAAGCAGTGCGCGAGCGGATGGTGTGCCTGAAGGATATCGAAAACCTGCTGCCGGTGTTCTTTGATCCGCCTGCCAAGGATGAAGAGGCCCAGGCAGTTCTAAGCCAACCGGGAGTAAGACAGGTACTGGAGACAATTCAGGCTAAGCTGCCCCTTGATGAAGATCCTGAGGAATACCGGCAGTGTATAAGGGCCACGGTCAAGGAGTTGAAGCTGAAAGCAAAAGACGTTTTCATGCCGGTGCGCTGTGCTTTAACCGGGCAGGTACACGGACCTGATCTGCATTTGATTATGGCAGTGTGGGGCCGCCAGGAAACCGCGCGGCGCCTGCAGAATGCCTTGGCTGGCTTAAAAGAATAAAGGCCTTATGAGGTTGTGAGATGGATAAGCTATAGTTAATATAAACCGGTTTTTACCTTGAGGATTTAGGTTGACATCCCTTCATGAGGCGCATATAATGCAACTAATCACATAAATTAACATGCCATGAATGGGAGAAGTAAGCGGCCATCGCTGCCAGAGAGGAGAGGGCCACCGGCTGCGAGCCCTTTCTCAGAAAGAAGCTGCTGAAATGCACCCTGGAGCAGGTATGCCGAAATTCAAGTAGGCCTATCCGGTGAGAAACCGTTATCATTTACGAGGGGAGCTGTTATAATTGCAGCTCAATTAGAGTGGAACCACGGAAGTTAAGCCTTTCGTCTCTTTGCAGGCGGAAGGCTTTTTTGCAGCTAAGAAGTATTGCTGTGAAAAATCCTCTTAGCCCGTTGTGGGCATCGCCCCCTACGTGATCGCAGGGTGACAGTAGGTTTGCCATGAGCACCTTGGTGAAGGAGTCCGGTATAGTCGGTGAAGATGTGCGGACGAAGGGGGGCGAGGGATAGAATGTCCCGAGAGGGCTACAAAACAGGGACGTTTTGTTTTGCCCGGTACCCCCTGAGTCGCACATCGAATCGTTACTGTATCGTGACGACGGAACAGGTGCGCAGGGTAAACCTACTGGATACTATATATTTTACATTGGTAGAAAAGGAGTCAATATTTAAGGAGGTTGACCCCATGTTTAAGACCTTAAGGGAAGAAATTCAAGTAGTATTTGAGAGAGATCCAGCCGCACGCAGTGTGTGGGAAATAATATTTTGCTATCCAGGTTTTCATGCCATCATTAACCACCGTATTGCCCACTGGTTCTACCGGCATCGTATGTTTTTCCTAGCCCGGATGATTTCTCATTTGAGCAGGTTTTTCACCGGCATAGAAATTCATCCTGGAGCCAAAATAGGCAGGAATTTCTTCATTGATCACGGAATGGGTGTAGTGATCGGCGAGACGGCTGAAATCGGTGACAATGTTACTATCTACCAGGGAGTTACTCTGGGGGGAACCGGCAAAGAAAAAGGCAAGCGCCATCCCACGGTGGGCAATAACGTGGTAATCAGCACCGGGGCCAAAGTGCTGGGTTCCATCACTATTGGAGATAATGTGAAGATAGGCGGAGGCTCGGTGGTGCTCAAAAGTGTTCCCGATAACTGCACCGTAGTGGGGGTTCCCGGCCGTATTGTAGTTCGCGACGGGGCCAAAGTAACGGACGGCAAGATAGAGGTGGATTTGGAGCACCACCTGCTGCCTGACCCGATTGCCGATACCCTGGCAGCCATGCAGAACCGGATAAACGAGTTGGAGCGCCGGTTAGACGAATATATCAGAAAGGAGCTTGAAGATGCGCCTTTACAATACAGCCAGCGGGCAAAAAGAAGAGCTAATAACATTGAAACCGCATGAGGTAAGCATGTATGTTTGCGGTCCCACTACTTACAACCTGATCCATTTGGGAAACGCCCGTCCTCTGGTGGTATTCGATACAGTACGCCGTTACCTGGAATACCGCGGCTATAAAGTGAACTATGTTCAGAACTTCACCGATGTAGACGATAAAATTATTAAGCGAGCCCAGGAAGAGGGGGAAGATCCGCTACAGCTGGCCCAGCGCTACATCGATGAATATTTTGTAGATGCCGGCGCCCTGGGTATAAAACCCGCTCAAGAGCATCCCCGGGTCAGTGAGCATGTTCCCGAAATAGTAGCAGCCATCTCCAGCCTAATAGACAAGGGCTTTGCCTATGAATCCCAGGGAGATGTTTTCTTCCGGGTGCGCGCTTTTAGCGACTACGGAAAACTGTCCGGGCGTTCCCTGGACGATATGCGCGCCGGTGCCCGCATAGATATCAATGAGTTAAAAGAAGATCCTATGGATTTTGCTCTCTGGAAAGCAGCCAAACCCGGGGAACCTGCCTGGGATAGTCCCTGGGGACCAGGCAGACCGGGCTGGCATATTGAATGCTCAGTTATGTCCACCAATTCTTTGGGCGAAACTATAGATATTCATGGCGGAGGCAGCGACCTGATTTTTCCCCACCATGAAAACGAGATTGCTCAAGCCGAGGCTTTAACCGGTAAGCCTTTCGTTCGTTACTGGATGCATAATGGGTTTATCACAGTCAATAAGGAGAAAATGTCCAAATCCCTGGGCAACTTTTTCCTTTTGCGGGAGATATTGGATAAGTATCCCGCCGATGTGGTACGCTTCTATTTGATCGCCACCCATTACCGCAGTCCCCTTGATTTTGACGATGGCAAACTAGAAGAAGCTCGCCGGGCCTTACTGCGCTTGAAAAACACCCGCACCCTGCTGGAGGAATTTTTAGAGGGCAGATCTCCGTCTCACCAGGACCTACATGAGAAGGGTGCTCAGTTTTGGAATAAGCTGTGCGAAATCAGGGATAGTTTTATTGAAGCCATGGACGATGATTTTAATACTGCCCGGGCTATTGGCCACCTGTTTGAAATGGCTCATGAAATAAATGCCTATTTGGCCCAGGCTGATCCCCAAGAACCGGCTGACCAAGCAGCACTTGGTAAGGCGCAGGAACTATACTTAGACTTAGGAGACCTGCTGGGCATTTTTATGGAGAAAGTGACCACCGATCAGGAAAAAATAATAGACAATGTTCTGGGCGTTATAGCCCGGCTGCGTCAGACTGCCCGTCAAACTAAGAATTATGAATTAGCTGATGCCCTGCGGGACTACCTGCGTGATCTGGGCGTAGTGGTAGAGGACCGGGAAGACGGAAGCCGCTTTCGCTATGAAAGCGCTCCAGAACTGAGCAGCCTGGTGGATTATTTATTATCAATACGAAAATCCTTGAAAGCCGATCGTAATTATGAGTTGGCCGACCAGATTCGCAACCAGCTTATGGATGCAGGAATAACTATAGAAGATACCCGGGAAGGAGTTCGCTGGAAAATTGCTGAATCATGAACCATTGGATGAGAACACCCTGAAAGAGTACTCGGCTGTAGTTCTTGCCTACATCGGTGATGCCGTATTTGAACTCTTGGTGCGCACTCATCTGGTGGCTGCCGGAAACCGGCGGGTAAAGGATATACATCATGACACCGTAGAACTGGTCCGGGCTCAGAGCCAGGCCCGGGCTATGCGGCTTCTCTGGGATCAATTAAGTGAACAGGAGCAGGATATTGTCCGCCGGGGACGTAATGCAAAGAGTATAGCCCCCCGGCATGCCAATCCCGCAGATTATCAAATGAGCACTGGGTTTGAGGCCTTGCTTGGCTATCTGTATCTTAAGGGGGATGACCAGAGACTTTTGGAATTGGTAGACCAGTCACTGGGATTCAATGATAATGAAGATTCCAGTCCCATTAATCAATAGAGGGGGATTTGACATGATTATAATCAAACCCCGGGTTATAGTACCCCGGGATGAGTTGGATGCCGGTAAACTGGTACGGTTGGAACGGTGTGCTCGCATTTGCTACAAGTCAGAAGGACGCATGGGAGATGATTTCAATCCGCAGTTTCTGGCATCAATCCTAGCCCGGGGCCATGAATCAGTTATAGAGCATGAAAAGGTCACCGTGTTATTTGTAGTTGACCGGGGTGTATCCCATGAAATAGTTCGCCACCGTATTGCATCCTACAGCCAGGAATCCACTCGCTACTGTAACTACAGCCAGGACAAGTTTGGGCGGGAAATAACCGTTATAGAGCCCTTCTTTCTAACCGATCAGGAGGAGGCGTTCTCTTTGTGGAGACAAGCCTGCCAGACTGCGGAAGACTGCTACATGAAAATGATGGAGAAGGGTTGTTCTCCCCAGGAAGCTCGCTCTGTTCTTCCTAACAGCCTGAAAACAGAATTAGCGGTGACCTTTAATATGCGGGAATGGCGGCACTTTTTCCGACTACGCTGTGCTGGACCTGCCCATCCTCAGATGCGTCAGGTGGCTATCCCCTTGCTGCTTTTATTTAAAGAAAAGTTTCCGGTATTATTTGACGATATCACCTATGATGATAGTTTTCCAGCCCAGCATTACGCACAGGTTATTATAGGTGACGACCAGTTCCGGCCCGAGCAGTCCTAGAATAGAGTAAACTTGTCAGGGAAGGGCAAAATATGAAAAAAGTCAGGCAGGTAGGGCCAGTGAGAGAAATACTGGGCGGTATCAATAGCGTAACCGAAGCCTTGCGCGGTACAAGAAAAATCTATAAATTATATATAATAGGAAAGGAACGAAATAACCCTCGTATTGAAGTATTAGTTAACCTGGCCCAGAATCAAGCCATAGATGTAAAGCTGACCAACCAGGCTGATCTGGATCGACTTTATCCTCAGGCCCCTCATCAGGGAGTAGTCGCTGAAGTTGAACCATACCGGTATGCTGATCTGGAGGACGTTATTGCCCAGGCGGCCATTGCTGGAGAAAAGTCCTTGCTGTTGGTTCTGGACGGAATTGAAGACCCCCAGAATTTAGGATCAATAATCAGAACTGCCGAATGCGCTGGGGTCAATGGAATTATATTGCCGCGGCATCATTCTGCTACCATTACTCCTACCGTAGTAAGAGCATCAGCCGGAGCCACCGAACATATAGCGGTAGTTCAAGAGACCAATCTGGTTAACACCTTAAAAACCTTGAAAAAGGCAGGCATGTGGGTAATCGGAGCTGATATGGAAGGGTCAACCGAGTATTTTCATACAGATATGCCTCGCCCGGCGGTTTTAGTGATTGGAGGAGAAGGACGAGGAATAAGGCGCCTGGTCAGGGAAAACTGTGATTTATTGGTACGTATTCCCATGTATGGGCAGGTTAATTCCCTAAATGCGTCGGTTTCCGCAGCTTTGCTTATTTATGAACTGGTTCGCCAGAGAGACAATCAACCGGATTTCGCGAAAAACCCAGTAGCTAGACCCCAAGGCGTATCTTGACGAGAATGCAGCCAATGGCTATAATTAGGTATACGCCTACAGTAGCTGCTGAGTCAGCATATTTCCAAGGTAAAAAAGTATCGACGGAGGCGACGGAATGCACAGTTCTATCGCTGCACAGATCTATACATATGCTGAGATGACCGACGAGGAAATCGTGGAATTAGCTCAGCAAGGCGAACAATCTGCAGTAGAGTATTTAGTTGATAAATATCGTAATTTTGTAAGAGCCAAAGCACGCTCCTATTTTCTGATTGGAGCGGACAAGGAAGACATAATTCAAGAAGGAATGATTGGCCTTTTCAAGGCTATTCGCGATTATAAAACGGACAAGCTTACTTCCTTCAGAGCCTTTGCTGAATTGTGTATAACCCGGCAGATAATTACCGCTATTAAGACCGCTACCCGTCAGAAGCATATACCACTGAACTCATACGTTTCTTTGAATAAGCCCATATATGATGAAGAATCAGACCGGACTTTGATGGATATACTGTCCACCACCAAGATTACCAACCCGGAAGAGATCGTCATCAGTCGCGAGGAATTTATATTTATTGAAAGAAAGATGGGGGAGATCCTCAGTTCCCTGGAGTGGAAAGTTCTTATGGCTTACCTGGAAGGGAAGTCCTACCAGGAGATTGCTGTAGAATTAAAACGGCATGTAAAATCCATAGATAATGCTTTGCAAAGAGTAAAACGCAAACTGGAGAAGTACCTGGAAGATCGCAATGAGCTGTAACCTTTATATGAATAACAGTAACAAGGCGTCTTTCAAACAACAAGACGCTTTTTTACTGCCATTCTAATCCAGTATAGAGTCTATTGACTTTGATTAGGGCAGCAGTTAAAATAGTATTTGCTTGAGCCGAGCTAGCTCAATGGTAGAGCAGCTGATTTGTAATCAGCAGGTTGCGGGTTCGAGTCCTGTGCTCGGCTCCAGTAACCAGGCTCAATGGAGGGATACCCAAGCGGCCAAAGGGGGCAGACTGTAAATCTGTTGGCAACGCCTTCGAAGGTTCGAATCCTTCTCCCTCCACCATACTATCGCGGGATGGAGCAGTTGGTAGCTCGTCGGGCTCATAACCCGAAGGTTGCAGGTTCAAATCCTGCTCCCGCAACCAATGATAGTTATTCCCGTAGGGAATTGAGATAAGTAGTCCCCGAAGGGGGCAACCAATCTCCAATCACGAAGTGATTGGAGCCAAAACCCTAGGAGTGTCCGGGGATATGTAATACCCCCCAGGACCAACCAAAGATCTGAAGCGCCCCGAAGGGGCTGAAATAAGGAGTGCCCCGAGGGCTGAGATGAATATGTTAATCCCGCAGGGATTAACAACAATAATTCCCGATGGGGCCAACCAAAAGCAGATATCTCATACTAACTAGTAATGTAAAGCGAGGATAGTCCTCGCAGGGAGATTGAAATAAGGAGTGCCCAAGGGTCTGAGATAAAAATTAATCCCGTTAGGGATTAATACCAAAGCCATCCGCAGGGCCAACCATGTATATAGCCAACCATATATGAAATAGTTAGTAAGCCCATATAGCTCAGTCGGCAGAGCGCATCCTTGGTAAGGATGAGGTCACCGGTTCAAGTCCGGTTATGGGCTCCATTTGGCGGCGTAGCTCAGTTGGCTAGAGCATACGGTTCATACCCGTAGTGTCCGGGGTTCGAATCCCTGCGCCGCTACCATAGCATATAGAGAAGTGGGACCTTATCTCGCTTCTTTTATTTTATGTGCAGATTGGTTACAATATAGCTTGACGGTCAAAAATTAACCCAACAGGAAAGGGGAAAGGTGAGAACAGATGGCAAAGGCAAAATTCGAGAGGACCAAGCCTCACTTAAACATTGGGACAATAGGGCACGTGGATCATGGCAAGACCACGTTAACAGCAGCAATCACCCTGGTACTGTCA